>SWBW01001504.1_pt1 | contig 33162 bp, 21 predicted proteins | sample 4693041 | NCBI WGS metagenome assembly SWBW01 (sample SAMN10267271, study PRJNA491770) | bioreactor metagenome | isolation source: DHS bioreactor inoculated with marine methane seep sediment | place: Japan: Omine Ridge, Nankai Trough | collected 2006-05-06 | reverse complement strand
TCATGCGCCAGACCACGGACGTAGGTTCCTTTGGAGCAGGTGATCTTCATCGTCGCCAGATCGCCTTCGACGCTCATCAGCTCAAAGCGGTGGATGGTTACCGGACGCGCCGGGACATCGGTGGGCTTGCCCTCACGAGCCAGCTTGTAGAGCCGCTCGCCGTCTTTCTTTGCCGCTGAATAGGGAGGAGGAACCTGCATAATCTCACCGCGAAACTCATCGATTCGTTCTTCGATAGCCTCGGCAAGATTCGCTGGCACGGTGCCTTCAGAAGTTACCGCGCCCTCGGAATCGTAGGTGTCGGTGGCGACTCCGAAGCGGAACCCCGCCACGTACTCCTTGTCGTTAGCCATCAGCAGTTGCACCAGGCGGGTGGCTTTGCCGATGCAAATGACCAGCACGCCGGTGGCAATGGGGTCGAGGGATCCCGTATGCCCCATTTTTTTTACCCCAAGCGCGCTGCGCAGCTTGCGAATGACATCGAAGCTGGTCCAGCCCGCTGGCTTGTTACAATTCAGAACGCCTGTCAGTTCACGCTTCAAAGGTTTCTCCGATTGTATCTGTAATGGCAATTGTAAGCGACCAGCGGGAGCGGTAGAATACATCAGGATTTTCCGGACGAAGTCCGGTTCTGTGATGCAACGCACCGCGTTGCCGCTTCAAGGGACTTCCTTATCTGGGTTCGGCTTTCCCTCTTGCGGGCCGACCTAAAGGTCGGCCCCTACGTAAGACCTTGCGAATGTTAAAGATACGTTTGTAGGGGCGGACCTGTGTGTCCGCCCTGTGTAATACGGACATCTGCAACCAAACGTGGGAATAACCGTTATCCTGTTGATCAATGTCTCCGCGATGCTTGTACTCCCTCTCCCCTTTGGGGAGAGGGCCGGGGTGAGGGGCAAAACGGCTAAAATGGACTCTCCAGAATATCTCTTTATAGCAGTACCTTCCCCACAGCCTCAACTATCCATTCTCGCGCCTCGGCGAGGGTTCCCTTGAAAGTCGCCCCGGCGGCACAGCGATGTCCTCCACCACCAATTTTCTTCAGCAGGGTATTGACCGCCACGCCGTCTTTACTGCGCAGGGAGAGTTTGACCCGCTCCGCGCCGTCCTGTCGAAGGAAGGCTCCGACCTCGACTCCGGCGATTCCCCGGGCGTAGTCGACGATGTCTCCGGTGTCCTCGACTCCGGCTCCGGTTTGGGAGTACATCGCCTCGGTTACGGTGAGCAATGCCAATCGTCCACCGTGGAGGAGTTCCAGGGTGTCGAGAGCCTTACCGAGTAGGCGGTATTTCTGTGGGCGGTTTGATTCGTAGAGCCGCTCGGCAACCTTGTTTGGACGGAGTCCGCTCTCGATCAAATCGGCGACCACCCGCAGGGAGCGGGCATCGGTATTTGGATAGCGGAAGGAGCCGGTGTCGGTATCAATGGCGGTGTAGAGTGCCTCGGCGGCGGGAAGGTCTGTCTTCCAGCCCAGCTCGGTCAGTAGCTCGTGGACGAGTACCCCGGCAGCAGCGGCAGAGGTGTCTATCAGATTAACCTGCCCCATTGGCGTTCCGCCAGCGTGGTGGTCTATGTTCAGCACGCGGGGAGCTACTTTGAGAAGCTGCTCCACCTGTTCGCCCAGCCGCCACGGCTCGCTGCAATCGAGGATAACCAGCAGGTCGCCCTGCCCCAGTTCGGCTACCTTGCTGAGGTAGCCTTCGGAGCCAAAGAGGAAGCTGTACTGCTCCGGGACAGAATCCTGGCAGAATAGCTGAATCGCCTTGCCCGCCTGCTGTGCCAGGTGCGCCAGAGCGCAGACGCTGCCCAGGGTATCGCCATCGGGATTCAGGTGCGAGGCGAAGATAATCCTCTCGGCACCCTGAATCAGCCGCGCGGCTTCCTGATAAAGGGCGATTGCGGGCTTACTCAACCTCGTCCTCCCCCATCTCATCGAGCAAACCAATCACTCGTTCACTGCGCCGCAGTGCTTCATCAAAACGGAAGAGCAGGGTGGGGGTGCTGGGCAGCCGAAGCTGGCGAGAAAGCTGATGGCGCAGGTAGCCAGCGGCCTTCTCCAGTATTTCCTGATTGCGCTTGATTCCGGCGGCATCCTCGTTTACATCGAAGTAAACCCTGGCGTGGAGCAGATCCGGCGAAAGGACAACCTCGACAATGCTCACCTCGCCCAGGTTTGGGTCGCGGAGTTCATCAACAAGGGGGCCGAGAACCTTGCGAATCTCCCGACCAATCTGTACCTGACTTTTGTGCATAATGTCATCCTGGAAAGCGAGTTTAGCAGGGTAGTATAGCACGCCCCCGCCTTATCTATCAAGCAAGTTGCCGTGAACCACTAACTTTGATAAACTCCCGGCATGGTTTCTTGGGCTGGTTTCTTAGACTGGAACCCTTTAAGTGATTGGTGTATCGAATATACTGCTCCTGTTGAGAGATTGCTTCGTCCAGGATATTTGCTGAAGTGTTAAGTTCGCCTGTCAGGGACAAGGGGCTTTAGCCCCTTGTGGAATTACGACACATCCGTGTTTTGCAAGGGGTTGAAACCCCTTGTCTTGAAGTCAAAACCATGCGATTACTACAGTGTGGAAGTTTTTGAAATACATTTGAGATACCAGGTATTCACAGGTTTCCTGTCCCATACCCTCCAAAGGAGAGAAATGTACGATCCCAGACTCAAGGCGTACGCCAAGTTGATGGTTCACTACGCCCTCGGCGTAAAGCCCGATTCCCTTGTCGTTATCAATGCCAACGCCCTTGCCGAGCCGCTGCTGCGTGAGGTCTATCGCGAGGTACTGGCGGCGGGCGCGCATCCATACAATCGAATCAACCTCGATGGCTTGGGCGAGATTATGTTCAAAGAAGCCTCCGATGAGCAGCTCAAGTACATTCCGCCGATAGCCTGGACCACCGTGGAAAAAGCCGATTACTTCCTTCACCTCGGTGGCGGACGTAACCGCAAATCCCTGGCGGGAGTTGATCCCAAGCGGATGCAGATCTCCCAGCAGGCATCGAAGGAAATCCAGGAACGCTACATGGAACGCGAGGCGGCGGGGGAGCTGTCGTGGTCGCTCTGCCAGTTCCCCACGGACTCCGGGGCGCAGGAAGCCAACATGAGTACCTCGGACTACTACGAGTTCGTCCTGGCGGCGTGCCTGGTCAACGAGCCAGACCCCGTTGCCGCCTGGAAGAAGGTCAGCGAGACCCAGCAGAAAATCTGCGATTACCTGATGACGAAGAAGGACTTCCACGTTACCGCCGAGGGAACCGACCTCCGCTACTGCGCCGAGGGACGTACCTGGGTCAACTGCGACGGCAAGAACAACATGCCCGACGGAGAGGTCTTTACCGGGCCGATTGAGGACTCGGTCAACGGGCATATCGCCTACTCCTACCCGGCAATCCACATGGGCAAAGAGGTGGAGAACGTCCGCCTGACCTTTAAGGACGGCAAGGTGGTAGATGCCACAGCCGACAAGGGCGAGGAGTTCCTGATTGCCATGCTCGATGCCGACGAGGGAGCGCGCTACGTGGGCGAGGCGGCAATCGGCACCAACTACAACATCAAGAAGTTTACGAAGAACATGCTCTTCGACGAGAAGATCGGCGGCACCTGCCACTTCGCCGTGGGACTATCCATCCCCGAATCCGGCGGCAAGAACAAGAGCGTCATCCACTGGGACATGCTCTGCAACCTGGAGAAGGGCGGACGCTATACCGCCGACGGCGAAACCTTCTACGAGAACGGCCACTTTACGAAGCCAATTATTTTCTAGCAGGCAACACAGCGCGTTGTTGTAGGGGCAGGCCCCTGTGCCTGCCCTTCGTAATATCAGGGTGGATACCAATCTCAATGAGAAGTAGTCCGCCCCTACCAGCGTATTCAAAACAAACACAAGGTTTTACGTAGGGGCCGACCTTTAGGTCGGCCCGCAAATTGAGACGCGTTACCAACCTCACAAGGGGCGATCGCCCCTTGTCTCTGGCATTCGGAATACACATTTAGCAAAACGCCCCGACTGGGGCGTTTTGCTTCGCGCAAAATCTGGATGGTACCACTAGCGGACAATGACCAATCGCTGGGTACTCACCGTCGCACCGCTGGTCAGGTGGAGGAGGTAAATCCCGTCGGTAAGCGTCGAGCTGTCAACGCTGAAGCTGTGCCGTCCCGCTGTCAGTTCACCGATGTGGAGGGTATCCACCCGACGACCTGCCAGGTCGTAGAGAGCCAGCTCGGCAACTCCTGCCTCGGCAAGTTCAAGCTCCACGGCGGCGGTGCTGCTGACCGGGTTTGGATAGACTCCTACCAGACGGGTTGTCAGAATTTCCGGGTCGTAGAGGTTGCAGACCGCCGGACCGAAGACCGTCGTCTCGCCACCGACCTCAACAGCCTCCAGATAGTAGCTCACCAGTCCCGTCGCGTCGGTGTTGTCAAGATAGCGCAGGACTCCGTCGCCACTGATCAGAGAATCGTTGAGCTTCGTCCGTCCTTCGCTCAACCGTTCGCCATCGCCCCGATAGAGGTTAAAGCCGAGCAGCGCGCCGTCGGCATCAACGCTCCAGCTCAGCAACGCGCCCTCTTCAACGCCCTCGGCGGTGAAGGTAACAACCTCAACAGCGGAGTTGTTGGTCGGCATCAGGGTAGGGTCGCCTATCAAAGTCATGCCATAGAACCAGCCCCGCGCGCCTTGCTGGCTCATTCCACTGTAACCCTCCGCCACATAGGCGTGCCAGACTTTGAAGGCATCACCCCAGCTCATTCCACTGGCGAGGTTGCCGTAGAAGTGGTCAAACTTTAACATCGAACCAGTCTTGGTAGAGCCAACGGAGAGCAGTCCCTGATCCGTCCCCAGAGCGTAGAGCGCGCCCAGGCTCTGGACGGTATAGCGGGCGTTGGAGCAGCAAAAGAGGTTGTAGAAGCAGATCTGCGGGTTCCTGGCGAGAACTGCGGCGGCAATGGCATTCCCCCCTGTATGGAAAGCATGCCCCAGCGGCCAGGAATGACAGCAAAGAAGCTGATGCTCTCGCGGATCGTTGTCCAGCCGACTGAAATAATCATCGCGGTCAACATCCGGCCAGTAGAATGATTCATTCTCTGTACTGTAAAGCAAATCAACATCGTTACCCCAGCCACTCCCTGCCCAATCGTGATCAATATAGGTCAACGAGGTACGGGGCATTCCACTGCCGCCGTTATGCCAGGTGTGAACCCGGGTCAGCCAGGCGTTGACAATCTCGGCTTCGGTACTGCTAAGAAGATTTAGGTTATACGCCGTTACCCGACCCAGGTAGATGTCCGGCTCCATATTGCCGGAGCCATCCTCATGATAGTCGTAGATGTCGTCGGGGTTGGGGTCACCAAACTCATCTTCGAGATCCTGCCAGTCACCGTCGAGGTCGGTCAGATAGAGGTCGCAGGGGAACTCCTCGTAGCCGATGTCTCCCCCAAAAAAGTCCCCCTGGAACCAGCCGGAGTCGAACTCACCGATTAAGACGATACCGTCCATCCCGCCATTCCACCAGGTCTGGAACTGGGCGCGGAGAACCTCCGCAGTTACAACCCCCGACGTGGAAACGGTAACGGTGTAGCCCTCGGTCTCCAGGTCGCTGACCCAGGTGTTGAGGTTGGTAGTAATGCCGGAGTGCAGGCTGGAGTTGACCAGAACACGGATGTCGTCTCCGGCTCCCGTGGTGAGGGAGTGATAAACGGTGGTGAAGTTAGCCTCGGTCGGAGGAGTCCGCTGTGCCAGGTACTCGGCGTAGGTTTGGTTGTCCGGCATTCCATCAAGAAGCCGGGTAATCTCAATGTCTTCGGGGTTAGCCGCAACGGCAACCGCGAACAGGGCAATCAACAGCAACAAGACGGTCTTTCTCATGGTTTTCTCCTGATGGTTTTCTCCTGATGGTTCTCTCCTGAACGGTGAAATAGCTAAAAGAACAACCTTATTCAACAACAACCCTGTCGGCTGGCCAGATTACCCCGCGATCGCCATCAACGACCTCGCGGAGTTTGGTGCTGCCATCGGCGGCTATCTTTGCTCCGGGCAGCAGCACAGTCAGCGGAGCGATGTAGGCTCCGGGACCAATAGCGGCGGAGAAGGTACTCACGTCAACCTCCACCTCGCGCCCCTTAATCGTCGAGGTTACGACCTCACCCGGCGGAAGCTGATTTATCGCGACCACGCCATCGCCAATCGTTACGCCATCGCCAATCACACAGCCGGTAAGCAGGCAGCCGCGCCCGATGGTAACGTTAGCTCCAACGCAGCAGTTGTCAATCTGGGAACCGTGGTTAACCTGAGCATTGGGACCGATGGAGCTGCGGTTAACAATCGCCGCCCCGGCGTGAATGTAGCAGTTGTGAGAGACCATCACCCGATCAGCGATCAAGGCTCCACGACCAACCCAGCTATCTTTGAGAATGTTAACGGTAACGCAGCGGTGGATATCGCTGATCATCCGGCTCTTGACGTTAAAGCTGCCCAGCGGACGCGCCTGAAGAAGACGGGTGTTCGCCTCCAGCAGATGCCAGGGATAGCCGATGGGATACCAGCCGCCGTTGGACTCTACCCAGTGCAGTTTGCCAGCGGAGGCAAGCTCGCCAATGGCATCGGTCAGCTCGTACTCGCCACGCTCGGAGAGTTCTATCTTGTCCAGCATCTCGAAGAAGTCCCGCTTCACCTTGTAACAACCAGTATTGGCGAGGTCGGAGACAAAGACCTTCGGCTTCTCTACCACACCGATAACTTTATCTCCGTCAACACTAAACACCCCAAAACGGCTGGGGTCGTCCACCCGGGTTGCCAGAACCGAGTAATCGTATTCCAGCATGTCGAGGAAGTTCTCGTTGGTGAAGAGGTCATCGCCAACCAGAATCATAGCGTCTCCGCAGACCTTCTCGGCGGCACAGGAGAGGGCGTGGGCTGTGCCAAGCTGCTCTCGCTGCCAGACGTATTTGAGGTGAATCCCCCGATAGCTGGTTCCGAGATGACGCTGGATGCGCTCGCCCATGAAGCCGATGACGATAATCGCCTCGTCAACGATTCCGGCAAGGGAGCGGAGATTATGCTCGATAATCGCGTGTCCCGCCAGCTCGTAGAGAGCCTTGGGAGTACGCACCGTAAGCGGGAAGGTGCGGGTAGAACTACCCGCAGCAAGAATAACTGCTTGCATGAATAGTATCCTTAGGAATTGTCTCCCGGAATCGTCATCTGACCTGTCATCAGGTTTGCCGACCTGAGTTCACATAACCCTATAGCAGAAAAATTGGGTAAATAAAAGACCTATCTGCCCAAAGCGGCGTTTTCTCCGGCAACATAGCCCGACGACCACGCCCACTGAAGGTTGTATCCACCGCATTCACCGCAGACATCCAGCAGCTCTCCGGTCAGATAAAGTCCCGGCTGCAAGCGGCTCTCCAGTGTTTTCGGACTAACCTCCGCCGTGGAAACCCCACCCAGCGTGGCGGCGGCGGCATCCCAGCCCCGTGTACCTGTACAGCTTACCGTGAAAGCCTTCAGCAAGCGGGCGACCCGCTGGCGCAGCTTGCCGTCCATTGCGGAACACGCCAGCGACGGGTCTATTCCACTCTGGCGCAACAAAGCCGGCAGCACCTTCCGGGGCAGCATCCCCAGCAACAGGTTCCCCAACTCCCGCTTCGGATGAGCCTCCACCCGCTGCTGGAGCAGTGCCTCCACTACATCGTCTTCAACTTCGGGGAGCAGATCCAGCTCCAGCTCCAATGGTTTCTCTGCCAAACGCCCGGCGACCTCTACGGAAAGGTCGAGAATCAGCGGTCCTGAGAGTCCGTAATGAGTGAACATCAGCTCGTCAGCCCCAAGGGTAAGCTCAAGCTCTGGCACGCTCACCCTTGCCGGGAGCTTGACCCCCTGAAGAAAATGCCCCAGATTGCCCCCTAGCTCCAGGGAGACAATCGCCGGACTGGTCGGCAGAATAGAATGCCCCAGTTGGGAAGCCAGCCGAAAGCCATCGCCTGCGGAGCCAGTCTTCGGAGCCGACTGCCCCCCAACGGAGAGAATCACCGCCTCAGCCTCCCAGCTATCCTTTGAACCAATCACTCGCCAGACCGAACCGGGCTGAAGCTCCACCACCTGGGCGTTGTTAACCAGAACCCCGCCCAGCTCGCGAAACTCCTCCAGCAGCACCTCAACCACATCGCCGGCAGCTCCGGAGCGCGGATAATAGCAGCCCCGCCCCTCCAGCACGCAGGGCAGCCCCAGCCCCTCAAAAAATCCCAGAGCCTCATCCACCCCAAACCGCCCCAGCACATTGCGAACAAAGCGCGGGTTCGCTCCCCGATACCGCTGCCAGTCGTCGGCACTGGCATTCGTCAAGTTACACCGCCCGTTGCCGGAGACCAGAATCTTCCGCCCGACCTTATCCCCCCGCTCCAGCAGAATAACCACCGCTCCACCATACAGAGCCGCCACCGCCGCCACCAAGCCGGAGGCTCCGCCACCTACCACCACAACCCGCTTCTTTGCTCCGCTCATACCGTTCTTCTCTCCAGTTTCAGCCACGCTCAGCTTGACATTTCACCTGTCTCCATCATACCATACCTCCCGCTCGTGGAGAGATGGCAGAGCCTGGTCGAATGCGGCGGATTCGAAATCCGTTGTGGGGTCAAACTCACCGGGGGTTCGAATCCCTCTCTCTCCGCCAAGGGGCTGGTTAAAAAGCACAAGCCTCAATGGTTCTGAAATATTCCAGGATATGGTGGGCGGCTTATACTTCGCGATTTTTTTACATACGCCCCAAGTTCTTGCATAACGATATACGGAATTAGCACTTATAAGCTTTGTTTGTTCGATGGAGAGGTGTCTGAGCTGGCCTAAGGAGCACGACTGGAAATCGTGTAGGGGATAATATCCTCTCGAGGGTTCGAATCCCTCCCTCTCCGCCATATTTTTGTGCCTGTTCGTTGTGTACCCGTGGGGATGTAGCTCAGTTGGGAGAGCGCGGCCTTCGCAAGGCTGAGGTCGGCGGTTCAAATCCGCTCATCTCCACCAAAGATTGATGATGTAGGGGCAGCCCCCTGTGGCTGTCCTTTGTTATTCTGCCCATCGCCCCGGCGGTGGTTTTTTGTGGCTTACGATGGAATAGGGCGGACACATAGGTCGGCCCCTACATTAAGATCACATCATTGAGCGACCAGAGGGAGTGATAGCCTACACCAGGGTGTTCTGGGCGAAGCCCAGCTCTAAGATGCAACGCTTGGCGTTGCTTGACGATAGGTGATTTATGTGGTACATTGTCGCTTAGATGATGGAGTATTGGATTGTCGCAGGAATAAAACTGAGGTGAGTATGAAACTTCCGTATCGTATTGTGTTGATGATAGTTGTGATGGTTGCTGGCAGCTTCGCGGGGAATCTCGGTTTTACGGCGATTCTCCAGGAAGACATCAGTGAAGACATCACGTGGGATATTGACGGCTCGCCCTACGTGGTTTACGGCAACCTCTACATCACCAACGGAGCCACGCTGCGCATTGAAGACGGTGTAACGGTGCGCTTTGACAAGATTACGATGGACGGCGGGCGGAAGATCGGCGCGGAGATTATTATTTCCGACGGCACGTTGATTGCCGAGGGTTCCCCCGGCTGGCCGATTGTCTTTACCTCGAACGAGGACATTCCCTTCCCCGGCGACTGGGGCGCGATTGTCATCGAGGGAGATAACCCAGTCAACCTGACCAACTGCCGTATCGAGTACGCGAAGGAAGGCCTGCTGCTCTGGAATATTTCCTTGAGCGCGGGAATGGCTTCGACGGTTAATAATCTGGAGATAACCAACTGCTCCGAGCATGGCATCGGCATGGTGAGCGGCTCGCCGCCGGATATTAGTAAATGCACCCTGACCGACAACGGCAGCGGAATGCCCTACGAGGGCGGCATCTACCTGATGGACTGCACCACGACGCTCAACCACAACAACCTCTTCGACAACACCCCCAACGACATGATCAACGACTCGGTTTACAACATCGATGCCACCTTTAACTGGTGGGGAACCATCAACGAAACCCAGATTGCCGAGCAGATTTTTGACTACAACGACCGCAGCACCCTGGGTGTTGTGGACTTCCGTCCCTTCCTCACCGAGCCTGCGGGCGATGGTGGCAGCGTGGCAATGTCCACCTGGGGCAGCATTAAGTACGACAGCGATGATAGCGGCTGGTAGGTTGCTTACGAGTAGCTGGTTATCAGATTTGTAGAGTAGGGGCGAACCTTGTGTTCGCCCTTTTTAATTCTGCCCCCCTTCCCAACCTTCCCCCCAAAGGGGGAGAAGGAGAATAGGATACCGACCAGCGAGGGCGGATGACCGTGGCAGCGCACATAAGGCGTTTATCAATTCCCAATCGCGTAAGCGCGAGCAGCCTCAGGCTGCCAAAAGTGTATCCAGCTTCAAGCTGGGTGACTACGTTCACTCCGTCTTAGTTGCAATCAAACGCGGAGATTACCTTTATTCTACTGTTTTATCAGCCGCGAAAGTGTGTCCAGCTTCAAGCTGGCTGCTTGCCATATCCGGTGAATGATACTAAGATAAGGGGAGTCAGGGAGTGTCGTAATTTGGAATGACTTGGAAGGGTCATCGCGGAGGATTGGCAGCCTAACAGGGCGCGCGAGGAGAGTATGTACTGTTTTAATTGCGGTGTTCGGGTGAACGAAAACGACGACTTCTGCCACAAATGCGGCAGTCCTATTTCCACTATCAGCGTCCAGACCAGTCCTCTGGAGAAGCTGGGGGAAGACGGTTCGCCGCACTATATTGGTAAGTACCGAATTGAGAAGAAGATAGGCATCGGCGGCATGGGCGTGGTCTATCAGGCCTACGATGAGAACCTCAAGCGGATGGTGGCGATTAAGATTCTCCCCACCCGGCTGGCGAAGCGCAAGGGCTATCCAGAGCGATTCCAGGCGGAGGCTCATCGTTCGGCAGAGCTGGAACATCCCAACATTGTCATGATTCACGACGTTGGCTCGGATCAGGGGCGAACGTACTTTGTGATGAACCTGCTAACCGGAAAAAGCCTGGAGAAGCTGGTCGGTAACAATCCGATTGACATCAAAACGGGCTGCCAGATTTTGGTTCAACTGCTCCGCGCGCTTGGATACGCCCACTCGAAGGGCGTTATCCACTGCGACATCAAGCCGGGAAACGTCATCATTGGCGGGGACGACCATGTTACCCTCCTCGACTTCGGTATCGCCAAGGCTGCCAGTACCAAAGAAAACACCGCCGTGGGTACGCCCGAGTACATGAGTCCTGAACAGTGCCAGGGAAAGCCCGTGGACGCGCGGTCGGACATTTACGGGCTGGGCATTTTGATGTACAAGCTCTTCACCCGACGACTGCCCTTTACGGCGGATAAAAAAGTCGCCGTTGCCTTTAAGCAGATTAACGAGCCGCCGATTGCCCCGAAGGTTCTGGAGCAGAGTATCCCTGAGTGGCTTAACGATATCATCCTGCGCTGCATGTCAAAGATGCCCCAGGATCGTTATCAAACCACCGCCGAACTTGCCAACGACCTCGATGCCGGACTGCGCAGAATCTACGCCGAGGAGAAGCTGGCAAAAGAGTCGAAGCCACAATCCCGGCTATCGGGCAAAGAACGCTGGCGTTACCGTCGCCGTCCCGTGGTCGGTATTATTCTGGGAATGCTGCTGGCAGCAGGACTGACCTGGGGAACCATCGCCACCCTGCGGTATATTGAGCTAAACGAGCAGCAGAACGAAGAGGTGGAATCGTCGGCGGAACTTGTTATCACCGAGGGCGAGGTGATTCTGGAGGTAACGACGCGACCCTCCGACGCGCAGATATTCATCAACGAACGCAGCTACGGCAAAAGTCCGATTAAAACCCGCCTGCCTCGTGGCGAGACCTACCTCATCGCCATCGAAAAAGACGACTACAAGCCCCGTGAGCTTGAAATCCTCCTGGGCGACAAGGACATCTATCAGGTCGTGGTCGAGCTTACCCCGGCCTCCTTCGGCTATCTACAACTGGTTGGACCAGACAAGGCACAGGTCTGGGTGGATAATCAGTATCTGGGAACCCTGCCCCTCAACCGAATGCGGCTCTTCACCGGCGAGCATCTGATTCGCGTCGTCTCTGAAGAAAAAGAGGTTACTCGCGAGGTTTATATTACAAAGAACGCTACCAAGAACGTTGACATAACCCGCGAACCAGCGGTTTCGTCCGCTTACCATCATCCTCTGACCAACGGAGAGGAGACGGATTCCGCCGGACTCGAAGAAGCCGAGAGTATCCTGCTGGGCGACTAGGCAACGCGGTGCGTTGCATCACAGACTCGCGACTGACAGCTTCGTTTGAATAACGTTCATTCCCGCGCACACGCTCCCGCTGGTCGCTCGCAAATATGATTTTAATGTAGGGGTGAAGCTGGTCTTCACCCTTCTCTACGCCCTGACTGTGCAACAGGACGAACACAAGCCTGCCTTGACCATCATTTACTCCCGCGTTAGATGCTAACTAAGACGGTCTGCCCGTAAAGAGGTGATGCCCTCGGACATTGCGAGATTCTGTAGGGGCAACCCCCTGTGGTTGCCCTTTGTCGTATCGACAACAGGGCGAACACAAGGTTCGCCCCTACGGTTAGCGTTCTCATGATTATACGGGAACCAACCAGGCGATCGGCTTTGAATACGCAAGATGTTTCTCCTTCCCCCCACTGGGGGGAAGGTCGGGAAGGGGGGCTTGCAACAATCCAGATCAAATCCCCGGCAGGTATTTCTGTCAACGAGGCAACGCCTACCCTTGCAAAACCTAAGGGATAATCACCTGACTATGGACTGCCGCTGAACGATAATATCTTGAAATACAGTCTGTTATGCCGCACGGCTATGTTCACATCAGAAGAAGCAAAAAGTGGCAGGAGAATAGCTTTACTGCCGAGCTTCAGATGCACTATCAATATGATTTTTACTGTGAGTTCGGTGGCGGCGAAGCCTCTGCGAATAGTCGGCAGTAACGAGAATGTTTTTGCTCAGGATATGTAGTGTTCTTACCTCTAACTGCTGTAGTATCATCGCGATGCTATCTAAAAAGGCAGGGACAGCGGTGGCACGCTTTCTTATAAACTACGGAGTGAGCAGGTAAGCTCAAGGTTTTCTGGGCGAAGCCCAGCTCTGTGATGCAACGCACTGCGTTGCCAGCTTCAAGCTGCCGCCACCGCCTCACTATTAGCCGGATAAGCCCCTTGCGTGATTTTACGCGATCGTTGTCAAATCTGTCCAGATTGAAGTGATTATCCCAAACCTAATTGCACATAAAAAGGGCGCAGAATGCTGCGCCCCTCTGTGTATCGAATAATCCTGTCGTAACCGCCCTCTAAGCCTCAGCTGGTTCTTCCGCAACCTCGACTTCGGTGGCTTCTTCGGCTGGAGCAGCCTCGTCAGCAACTTCCTCTTCAACAACCTCGACAACCCGCAGAGGCGATGCCGGGAGCGGCTTGCCAGCCAGTACCGCCTTGACTGCGGAAACCAGACTGGGGTTCGCGTTTTCGTCGTTGAGAATGTTGTTCAGATAAACCCGCCCGACACCGGTATCGTCGGCAGCCAAAGCTTCGAGAACCGTCCAGCGCACGGCAAGGCTGGGATCTTCGGTAGCAATCTGTCCCCAGACCAGCGGCATCCGCTTGTCGGTACGCCGGGCGATCTGCTCGGCAACCAAAACCCGCTGCTGCTCGGTTCCCACGCGGAACAACTCGCGCAGTGCCGACTCGGCACCAAGACTATCCAGAGTCGCGATTACAACGGGAGCCTCCGCCGGGTGGGTATCGAGATGAGCCACCAGGGCATCCACGGCACGGGAATCACCCAGGCGTTTCATCAGTTCAATTCCCAGGGCGCGGATTTGGGCATCGTCGCTATCGAGGAAGGGAGAGAACGCCTTAAACGCGCTACCCTTGAGAACGCCCACCTGAGCCAGCAGTCCCTCACGGAGGTAGTCGTGAGCGAGAACCTTTTCCGCCAGAATGGTATAGGACGTTGAGCCGGAAAGCTCGCCGAGGAGCAGCTCCGTGGCGTAACGCCAGGAGATAACCACGGTGTCATCCGCCGAGCCATCCTCGTCGAGAATGGTCTGGACATCGACCCCGGTCAGCTCCGCCGCGTAGAGACGGATACCAAACTCAAGGGGCGAAGCCATCGGCAGCCCGTTGGGCAGGGTGATGTTTTCCTGAGAATCCAGTGCCTCGGTGAGGAAGGTCATTCCACGCTCATCACCAAAGCCAACCAAAATACCGGCAGCCTTGAAGCAAACCCCGGCATCGTCGTTATCGAGGAAACTGGCAATCAGCTCGATGTCCGAATCGTCGCCCAGCTCGATGATAACATCCATCGCCGCGATTCGCGCCACAGGCGGCATCTCCGTCGCCAGCAACTCACGCACAGCCGATACGGCGTTTTTGTCGCCAATCGCGGCCAGGGCGTTAAGCGAGCTGACCTGAGTCCATAAGTCAGGATCGTTCAAACGCTTACGCAGGAATCCAGAGGTACGCTCGTCGGCAAACTGTCTGAGGATTTCCGCTGCCGCCCAGCGTGCCTGGGGAGATTCTGAACTGAGCTTATCAACAACGGGCATTACGCCCCGGGCATGGCCAATCCGCCCCAGCGCGCCAATAGCGATGATTTCCTCGCCGAGGCTGTCGCTTTCGAGCTTGTCGATGAAGTGGTTGATCCCGGCGCGATTGTCCAGGCTCGCCAGCAGCGAAGCCGCAGAGAGCCGAACGTCGCAGAGAGCCGCCAGCGCGGGTATCATCAGCTCGAAGTCGCCCTCGGCCTCGTTATAATCCTTAAACTCGGTAACGTCGCGCTTAACAAGATCCGCCAGCTCATCGCTGACCTCATTGACCTTATAACCACGGAGGTTATCCAGAGCCGCCGAGATAACACCAATCTCATTGGCGTTGAGCAGGGCGACCAGCTCCGCTGGCGGAGCAGTCTCCGGGTCGGCAAGCATTCCCATCGCCCGCAGAGCGAGCAAGCGGGTGTCATCGTTGCTGTCGTTGCTCAGGTAACCAGCGAGGAGCTTCTCGTTGGCCAGACGACTGAGCGCGTAGATAACCGGCGTTGAGAGATTCGGGCTGTCAACACCCAGAGCCATCAGCCGGGGAACCTCGGACTCAGAACCAAGTCGTCCGACTGCGGCAATCGCCGCCATCTGAAGATCAACATCGGAATCATCGAGATAGCCCAGCACCGCTGGCAGGTAGGCCGCGTTGTCGGTATTGGCTAACGCGTTGATTAGCTGGAGTTCGACGAACCACAGCTCCTCAGTCCTCAGGGCGGTGGAAAGAACATCGCCACCGCGTCGCATCCGACCGAGCAGCAGAGCCGCCATCATCCGTTCCTGGGGATTATCGCCCTTCAGCAACACAGTCGCGTTCCTGACAACAACATCGTCGATCTCCGGGTCGTCGTAGTCGGACAGAGCCGCCACGACCAGAGAACGTACCGCCTCGTTGGCATCGTTTAAGTGATTGAACAACGGCTCGACACCGCTCTTGTCGTCAAACACATCCAGCGCGGAAACAGCGGCCATCCGCACACTCGGCTCGGTTTCATCGATAGAAATAACACACTGCTTAACGGTTTCGAGAACCAGCAGGTCAAAGCGTCCCTGATTCAGCGCGGCGGTTTCTTCGTCCCCCGCTGCCAGGTAGGTGGCTTTATCGGTCAGATAGTAACTACCGATGTCAGCCATCGCGCTTAACGAAGCGGCGCGAACAGCGACGGCCTCATCGTTGGCAAGCTCGTTGAGCAAGCCATGAGCCTCGTGGAGGTGAGCGGTGGCAATGGACGAAGCCAGAGTAACCCGGACGGAAACATCGGGGTCGTCGGCGATATTGGTAAAGTTAGCAATCGCCCCGGTGCGTTCTTCTTCCGTCGCGTAGGTGAGCATACCCAGAGTGCTAACGGCTTCGAGGCGATAAGTGAGGATCGCCTCCGCCTCGGTTTCATCCCCGGTAATGGGATGACCGTTAACGTAAGCCGAGTCCACAATCGCCTGAGCCGAGAGCGGTGAGGCGATCTGCCCCAGACCATTCAGGGCGGCGGAACGGATTTCGCTGACCTTGATAAGCAGCCCTTCAGCGGTCAGCTCTTTGGCTCCGTCGGCGTTGGCGAGGTACGAGTTCTGGACGTTCTCCGCGTCCAGCAGCCAGGTAAGAACCTCAATCCCATCCTCTTCTTCTTCAACAACCTGGTCAACTAGCTGGCTAAGAATAAGGGGACTCTCGGCGGTAATTATATCCAGACGCATCGCGTCGGCATCTACTCCGCAACCCGTCAGCAACAGGGCGGTTCCAATCGCCAATACAGCAAAAGACCTGACAAAACGCATTCTTGTCCCCTTTCAGGAAGACGAAAAATGGTGATATAAAGGCAAGCACAGACAGCGGAACAGTTTACCAAAGAGTAGCAATCGCGTCAAGCGGAGAACTGGTTATTCTGATGACAATCGGAGCAACCACCGGGAAATTGCCGCGACAAATACCACAACCGCTTTCTCCTTCCCCCCTTTGGGGGGAAGCAACGCGGTGCGTTGCCCCCCTCCCTTAATCCCTCCCCCCAGTGGGGGGAGGGGAAGGTTTTTAGGCAACGGTAGATTTTGACGTTGTAGGGGCGAATCTTGTATTCGCCCTTTTGTGATTCTACCCCTCATTTCACGATCCAGCCCTTGAATTGCTCAAAAAGCGCGTCCGGCGAGAACTCCGTCGGGTCGATGATAGTAAAGCGTTCATCGCCCCGGAGCCAGGTCAACTGCCGCTTGGCGAGGCGACGGGTTGCCTGGGCGGTTTCTTCGATTGCCTCGCCGAGGCTCAGACCCTCCCGCAGGTGAAGCACCACCTGCCGATAGCCGATGGTCAGCAGAGCCGGACAGTCCGGGGAATATCGCTCCAACAATTCTCGAACCTCGTTGACCAGACCCCGCCGGAACATCCTCTCGGCGCGGCGGTTGATCTGCCGATAAAGCATTGTCCGTGGCGGAACCAGCGCGCGGCGTTCTATTTGATAATCAGCCAGCGGTGAGATAGTTGATTCCTGCCAGGCGGAAAGGGCTTTGCCACTCTGACGAAAGACTGACAGGGCGCGGATTACCCGCTGACGGTCGTGGGGATGAATCCTGGTAGCGGCGACAGCGTCAACCCGCTCAAGCTCGGCAAAGAGCCACTCCGAGGACTTTTCCTCCAGAGCAGCCTGCACCGCTGACTCCGTGGCTGGGGCCGCGCAGAGTCCGTCGAAGAGAGCCTTAGCAAAGAGCAGGGTTCCGCCAACAACCAGTGGCAGCTTGCCCCGCTTGGTTATTTCTCTTATTTTCGCGGCAGCCAGCCGGGCGTATTCCCCGGCGGAGAACCGCTCTGTTGGGTCAACAATGTCAACGAGGTGAATCGGCAGTTCACCGCGCAGCTCGACGGAGGGCTTGTTAGAGCCGATGTCCAGCTTTTGATAAACCTTCACCGCGTCGCAGAGGATCAGCTCCACCGGAAGAGAGCGAGCCAGCTTCACCGCCAGCGCTCCCTTACCCGTGGCGGTCGGTCCGGTGAGGAAGAACACCCGTTGCTGTGGCGAGATTGTCATTTTCTATAACACCTGGGGTGAGCCGTCCAGCGGGTGGGGCAGAACGGTCAGCTCCGCGCCGTAAACCTCGTGAAGCAACTCAGGGACGATGACCTCGGCGGGGCTTCCCGTGGCGACGATTCTCCCCCGGTCAATCAGCAGCAACCTATCCGCGTAGCGCGCGGCAAGGTTGAGGTCGTGGGTAATCAGCAGGACTCCCCGCCGATTGGCAGTCAGCTTTCTCAGCAGGGTGATTAAGACCCCGGTGGCGGCAAGGTCGAGGTGGTTCGTCGGCTCATCGAGAAGGAGCAGCCCCGCTCCCTGTGCCAGAGCCTGCGCCAGAAAGACCCGCTGTCGTTCTCCGCCGGAGAGTTCACCGATTCGCCGCCCCCGCAGCGCGATAATCCCCACCTGCTCCAGTGCCACACGAGCCGCCCGGCGGTCATCCTCACCGTAGTTTACCAGCCCGCGCAGATTGAAGTATCGCCCCAGCAACACGACCTCCTCCACGGTATGCCCGGTGGAAGGCGGCAGCTCCTGGGGAAGCCACGCCAGATGTCGCGCCCGCTCTCGGTCGCTCAGGTCGGCTAGCGAACGCCCGCCGAGGAGTACACGCCCCTCCCTCGGTGGCAGGTAGCCGGATAAGACCTTGAAGAGCGTGGACTTACCAGCACCGTTCGGGCCGACCAGAGCCGTTAGCTCTCCGGCGTGTATTTGGAGGTTGACGGAACGCAACACCAGCTCCGCCGGGGAATAACCGACGGAGACGTTTTGGCACTCAAGGATGATGGGGGGCTTTGTCATTTCGTTGGTGGCTGAAGGGATTCTCGGCTACTCCGCCGGGGAGAGGAAGGTCTCTCCGTCCAGCTCAACGCACGCCCAGGCATCCAGGTCGGACTCAGTGCGCACCTTCGCCCAATTTTCCCAACGCCACAGAACCTCAACGGTATCGCCTTTTTCCAACAGACCAACCTGCTCGCCGGAGTCGGTGTTCGGCTCATCGCGCAGGCGCAGGGAGTCCACGACAACCCGCAGATGCACCGGTGGAGCGGGGATTGTGGGCGAGGTCGTAATCGGACACCAGACGGGAGAATAGCCGCCCTCAGTAGTCAATTGGGTTACGTTACTTCCGTCGGCACCCATTATGAAAGTATTATATGTCTCCTCTTGATTACCCGCCGTAAAGACTAGATGCTTTCCGTCAGGAATCCAGAAAATGTAGCTAAAGCTATCGCAAGAGGGAATAGCGTTGGAGGTTAATTGGGCTTGATTGCTCCCGTCGGCATCCATCACAAAGATTTCCAGCCCCCCGTCACGGTAAGAGACGAAGGCTATCTGGCTACCATCTGGACTCCAGGCAGGGCGAGAGTTTCCTTCGGTGGTCAATTGGGTCAGATTACCTCCGTCGGCATCCATTACAAAAACTTCGTCATGCCCAGAATGATAATTGTTGTACTCATCGGAAGTAGTTTCCATGTCGCGGCGAGAGACAAAAGTCATCTGGTTACCATCGGGACTCCACGCAAGAAAGCTGGAACCCCCATAACCACCATTTCCATAGTCATCGAAAGTCAACTGGGTTTGGTTACGCCCATCAGCATCCATCACGAATATTTCTTCATGCCCATCTCCCTCAGAACAGAAAGCAATCTGGCTGCCGTCAGGACTCCATGAGTAATTCTCGCTACCATCGTTGCTGGTCAACTGAGTTTGATTGCTCCCATCGGCATTCATCACAAAGATTGCGTAACCTCCGTTTTCGTATAAGCTGAAAAGGATATGATTACCATCGGGACTCCAGGCGGGGCGGCGACCTCCTCCCCTTGTCAACTGGGTAAGATTACCGCCATCAGCATCCATCACGAAAATATTATCGTCTATTCTAAAAGCTCCCCTTCCCTCACGATAAGAATCAAAAACTATTTGACTACCGTCAGGACTCCAGTAGGGAGAACCATCTTCATAAGATGTCAGCTGGGTGAGGTTGCCGCCATCGGCATCCATCACAAAGATTTCACCGCCTCCCGCGAGGTAAGACACAAAAGCAATGCGACCGACCGGAGCGTCCTCTGCTTCTACCATAGCATCTGCTTCGACCGTAACATCTTCGGCTGCGGGAGCCTCTTCTCCACCAGAGCAACCGACAAGGGCGATCAGACTAAGTAGTAACACCATTGTTAAGGTACGCATAAGTTTCCTTTTGTTGGATTTGTGATGTATCGCGGTGCTGCTTTAGAACAGATTCCCCAGAGCCAGGTGGAGGTTCCAGGCGGAGGGGTCGTACTCCGGTGTGTTGCCCTCATCGTCGGTACCGATGACGGGCCGTCCCGGGTCAATCACAAAACCAATGTCCAGCCGCACCGGACCGATTGGGGTCAGGTAGCGGATACCAAAGCCCGCGCCGATGGCGAGGTCGCTGAGGCTGGTCTCCTCCAGATTGGGCCACGCCATGCCGGTATCGGCAAAGAATCCCAGCCAGAGGTCGCTCTCGGCAACCTGAACTCGCAACTCGGCGTTGGCGGTAAATGCCACTCTTCCGCCGAGGGGATTGAGCGTGCCGTCGAGCGGCCCCACGCTGCGCTCGCGGAAACCACGCAGGGAGTAGGCTCCGCCGACGAAGAACCGCTCGTAGATGGGAACCGTCGTCGTATCGTGATGCACCTCGGCGTAGGCTCCGAAGCCGTGGAGACCGAGAATCAGCCCATCGCCCAGAGCCGTATAGCCGCTTAGGTCTAGGGTCGCCTTGTAGTAGTCGTGATGCCCGCCGAGGAACCCGCCGGCGTACTCCAGTGAGCTGCGGCAGTGAAACCCCCGACTCGGATTGAACGGCTCGTTGCGGCTGTCGAAGGTAAACCCGCTAAAAAGAGCCGAGGTATTGCTGAAGCCCTCCTGGTCAATCAGCCCCATGTCGTCGTTGTCGTAAACGTAGCCATCGACCTTTATCCAGAGGTTGGAACGCTCCAGCTTGAAGCCGATGTTCGCTGAAATCTCCGGGGAAAATTTCTGCGCCAGAGAGACCTCGCCACCGAACTGCTCCAACCCAAAGAAGACAAAGTTGAAATTGTAAAAATATGGGTGAAGCTGCCCTGTTAATCCTCGCACGGAAAGCAGCCACGGCTCCCGGTAGGTAACGTCGTAGTATTGGAGGAACTCGCCGTTGGTAAATCCGTAGAAGAAGCCCGCCTTCAGCTCCAGTTGCTGGAGCTTGCCCATGAGGTTGTCGTTGCCCCAGCTCGGCTCGATAAAGACCATGTCCGGGGATTCGTACCCCACCCCCAGTCCAAACCACTTCGTCTTGTCCGGCTCCAGCTCGAAGCGGATAGCCACCTCAAGCTGCTTTTCGCTCTTGCCGACAATGATGTAAGAGATCCCCTGAAAGAGTCCGGTGGAGTGGATGTTGCGCTGGCTATCGGCGATGTCCTTCGGCGAGAACCACTGACCATCCTCGATGACGATTTCCCGGCGGATCACCCGCTCGATTATCGACCCGTATCCGGTCAGCTCCACGTGGCTGATTTTGACCCGCTGTCCTTCGTCCACGATAACGGAGAGCCGGGCGGTTTTGCCAACCAGTTCGGTCTCTACATCAACCTCGACGTAGAGATAGCCATGCTCGGTAAACAACTGCACCAGGCGCATCTGCACCCGGTCCGAATAGACGAGAGTCCAGACATCATCGGTAAGGAAACCAACGGCATCGCTGACGATTGTGTCGGCGAGGATGTTGTTGTGTTCGATGGCAACGGACTCCACGATGGTCGGCGTTCCCTCATCGACCTCCACGTAAACGATTTCACCGCCGCGCAAGCCATAGCGAGGCTCCGAGTGGATGGTCATCGCCGCCTCGTCAAAGCCATTGGCTTGATAGACCTCCAGCAGCCGTTCCTCGGCGCGTTCGAGGAGTCGGGTAGAGGAGTATTGACCGCTGCGGATTCCCATTGAGGAGCGCAGGGTAGCGTCGGAGAAATAGACATTCCCCTCGAAGGACATGCGGATAATCTCGCCATCCTCGGCAGCCAGAAGAGTCGTAACGCAGAGCAGGATAAGAATAAGGACGAGTTTTTTCATTTAGCGGGGGTTACCTTTGCGAAACCAGTTATTCCTGGGTGGTTTTGAGCTTTTTATGGGGTTGTTTAGAAACGATATTTTGGTGGGCAGCCCCTCACCCCAGCCCTCTCCCCAAAGGGGAGAGGGAGTACAGGTATTGCCTTTTTACAGCATCTCTTCAATCAGCCTTGCCACCCGGCTGGCGGCGTTGGCATCGTAAGCGGCTTCGTGATGACGCAGATACTTTTCTCGTTCCAGTCGCAGCTTCTGGCGGAGACTGTCATCGCTGAGGACAGAGCCGATGGTGTTGGCGAGGTCTCGGTAATCAGCCACTCGCAGCACCGCCTCGGAATTCACATAGGTTGCCGGGGAGGGCTGCGGGTCGGGCTTGTAGAGAACCACCGGCTTGCCCGCCAGCAGAGCCTCCACCCCCACCGTGGAGAAGAAGGTCAGCACAACGTCAGCCTCGGCAAGGAAGGCGTAGAGGTCCTGGGTACTGGGCAGCAGCGTCTCTGGTGGCAGAGATAGCCGCTCCAGTTCTTGCAGCAGAGCCGCCCGGTCATCCCGTGGATGAGGCTTGACGCGCAGGCGCAGCCGGGGGATTTCTCGAAAAGCCTGAGCGGCTCCAGTCAGCAGCTCCCGGCGCATGGTGGCGTTGATAGCCAAATCCAGCGGCTGAGTAAAGACCGCCAGGGTTCGCTCCGAATCGGTCGATTTTGGAGCGGCGTTGAGCCTCAACTCTGACAGACGGTCGTAGGTAGGCTCTCCGGTAACAACCAGGCGGGACTTCTCGATACCGTGCTTGCGGTAAACCTCTGAGGTGTATTCGCTACCCACCGCCAGCCTGTCGGCATCGAGACGGCTGAATATCGGGGAATCATAAACAATGTCGTGGGACTCCAGAACCAGGGTGGGGATACCCTCGCGGCAAGCCAGCAGGTAGCTGAGGCTGGCGATGTGCAGCCGCTCGGTCATTCCCACGAGGAGCTTCGGGCGGGAAAGCTCCAGTAGCTCTTCCACCATTGCCGCCTGGGGCAGGAGCGTCCAGACCAGTTTCTGGAGAATGGAAACCAGCGAACCGAGGAGGAAGGATCGCAGGTCTATCCCGCGCCACGGGGACGCTGGAATCAACTCCGGCAGATCATCGAGAAGACTGGCAATCTTCTCTTCGTATGACCGCAACCAGGGGCGCAACCGCCGGAGGGTCAGTAATTCTGGCAGATACCACTGCGGTACGCCGGGATAGGCGTTAAGGATTGCTGGCTTGTCCGAGGCAATCCCCCAGCGCGAGTTCTTCCCCAGCAACTTAGCTACTGGTCGCCAGTTCTTGATCTCTCCGGGAAGCGTGGAGAGTACCAGCACGTCAATCGCCTCGCCGGGTTGACGACGGGGACGGCTCTTTCGTAGAAACGGTAGCAGGCGAAGGTACCGCGCCAGCTTTTCTCCCATAACCAGGGGCAGGCGACGGGAGCTGCTGCGGATTTGACTGCGCAGCCTTTTGAAAGAAACTTCCTGAATGCCCGGCGCGTGAAATCCACAGCCCTGCCGACGACAAAGCTGCTCCAGCAATCCGGCGGTTAAATCATCCGCGCCAAGCTGAATGACCTCAAAATAGTCCAGAGTGGAGAGTGCCTTCTCCACAATCGTTCCCGCCAGCAGAGCCGGGCGCAGCCGATACCAGAAGAGGTTGTGCCAGATGAGTCTATCAAAGGGAACGCCGCGCAGGGTCATCCGACCAGCCAGCCGCTCGCAGGCAAGGTTCGCAATCTCCGCTCCGTCCTCGGTAAGCTGGCGAACGTCCTCGGCGGTAATTAGCTCCTCGGAATGCAGTGCCTCTACCCCCAGCTCCTCGCAAACCCGCCGCGCGGCGGAGTTCAGGCTACCCGGGAAAAGATCAATCACCAGAGGGCGTTTCCCGGTGCGTAACCCGGCGGCAAGTTCCCGACGCAGGCGTTCCGGGGGGAGTACCTCTGCCAAAGCGTAAATGCTGTAGGGCTGAATCATCGTTTCAGGATTTTCTCTTTAATCGCTCGCAGCAAGCCGAGACGCTTTTCTTCGATAATGAGCAGGGGAATTAAAAGCAAAGCAAACACCGCCACGCCAATGAGGAACAGCGGAATCAGCGACCAGCTCGCCAACAGGTTCTCTATCAGGTAGAGGACAGCCAGCGTTGCCCCACCGGCGTAGAGTATCGGCAGCAGAACAACCCCGATGAAAGCGAGGCGACGCAGCGGCTTGATTCGTACCGCACCAGCAGAGAAGTATAACAACAACAGGACGTAAAGGATGACGACAACGGTATTTGCCAGCACCTGCCCCTCGGCGTTTCCATAGCGAAACAACGCCCAGGTACAGGCCGCCAGGGACAGCAGAACAAAGGCGACCTGCAAAATCAACCAACGCTTAACCTGTTTCCGCTCAAGGAGTTGGTTGATCAGAATATTCCCTCCAACCAGCATTGTGGCGTAGAGAGCCAACCGGGGAGCGTAGAGGTCAATCAGGGGAATTGCCGCCGCGTAGTTGGGCAGCCAGCCAGGCAGCAGGGTATGAGCCGCGATTACGGTCAGTCCCGCCGTGATGGCTCCCAGATAGGCGTTAATCTCCGTATAGCGCAACAACTTCTCACGGAGGGCATCCAGCTTCCCCGCGCCAGTCTGGTGGGCAATGTCTGGATACAGCACCGTCCCCAGTTTACCGGGAAGCAGATTGATGAACATCACCACAGTGAGGGCGAGGGTTAAGAAGCCGCGCGATTCTCCACCAATAAAACGAGCCACGAAGAGCTTGTCCATACTCTCTATGCTAAAGCGAAGAAAAGTCGCCACGGTCAGCGGCATCCCTACGGAGAGCAGCTTGCGGGTCGTCCTGAACGACAGAATCGGCTTTAACGAGAACCCCAGGGTGCGCCAATAGACCACAGCCCGCACCAACTCCACGGCAACAAGCACACCGACGGCACCGCTCACTCCCCAGAAATACGCCCCCAGCAGTACCCCACCAACCCAACCTACCGTTGAGTAAACCTCTATCTTCGCGAGTAGAGCGAACCGCTGTTCCGCCTGGTGGAGGTTGGTCAGCAGGGCAATCAGGTTGCGCAAAGGCAGGCGAACCGCCGCCAGAATGAGGATGATTATCGCCACGGTGGAGAAGGATTTAATCTCCCCTAAACCAAGTAACAGAGCCGCTCCCGCCGCGATCAACCCGGTGAGCAGTACAAAACCAAGAGCGGAGTTACGCATCCGCGCCAGAGTTTCCTCAGAAGCTCTTTTGCCTCGCAGGTAGGGAATCTGCCGATAGATTCCGCTGCTTGCCCCCAGATCGGTATAGGCTCCGTAGCCGGCGATCAGGTTGACGATAAGGAACAGACCATAATCGGCGGGATTGCTGATCAGCTTGGGGAGCAGCGCGCCGCGAACCATCCCGAAAAGAGCGGTGAACAGCCCCGCCCCGGACATGAAAATCGTATCGCGCCACAGTTTGCTGATTCGCTCCTTAACCAAGCTCTCCCTTTGGGCAACCGCACGATTAAACGAATGGGGTGATTTTATAAAACAAATCGACTAAAAGACAGCCCGCCGTAGGGAGTGGATTCCCGTCCCTGACCTGATATTAAAAAAAGGCAGACACATAGGTCTGCCCGTACAGAAACCCTGACAATGCCAACCGTAGGGGCGCGACCTATGTGTCCGCCCTGATTCCTCACACCACCGACAGAAGTGAGGACTGAAACTTCAACCCATGACAAATTTGCGGGCCGACCAAAAGGTCGGCCCCTACGTAAACCACGAGAATGCTAACCGTAGGGGCGCGGCGTGCCGCACCCTCTGTAATCGTGCAGTGAATTAAAAAAGGGCGGAAACAATCCATGATGGAATCGCTTCGCCCCTACATATCCAATTGACCACAAACGCGGGCAGCTTAAAGCTGCACATAGAACTGGTCTGCGACCAGAACCCCTTAGGCAAATCCGCTCACGTTGTTCGCTACGGGAAATAAGGAAATAAAAAACAGCCGCCGGGAACGGCTAAACGCGGGGATAACCGTTAGTTAACCAAGCCTGTCAACCGCGAAGCGCGAGCAGCCTCAGGCTGGTGGCTACGACCACTTCGTCTTAGCTTACCCAAACGCGGGAATAACCGTTATTCAACCGAGTCTGTCAGTCGCGAAGTGTGATCCAACGCACCGCGTTGGTGGTCGGGGCGAGAGGATTTGAACCTCCGACATCCTGCTCCCAAAGCAGGCGCGCTACCAGGCTGCGCTACGCCCCGATGTTGGTCTAGTCGTGAATCTTCACCCAGCGTACCAGGTTGCTGTCTGGTTCGAGGGGTTCAAAGGTTACGCGGGTTCCCACGGTAATACCAGGGAAGGTGTGGGATTGCAGTTGGGAGACGTGGAAGAAGTATTCTACGACCTGCTCTTCGACAGGTTCTTCTTGCTCCTCAACCAGCTCTTCCGGTACTTCCTCTTTAACTGATTCTTCTTGTTCTTCGAGGACTTCTTCGGCTACTGGCTCAAGCTCTTCCTCAACACCCTCGTCGGTCTCGATTGGTTCAACCGCTTCATCAGTCTCGGAATCGACCTCTGCGTCATCAACCTCAGGGCTGGTGTTAAAAGTAACCGGACGAAGACGAGCGTAGCCCTTGAGGGGATCGAAGTAGGTAATGATGGCGTCCATTGTTGTAACCACCTTGCTTGCTGGCGATATTCACGCCGGGGAAAGGTAACACGGGTTGGTTGGATAGTCAACGGTATGGTAGAATGGCGGTCTCTGAAAGAAGGAGACAGGAGACTGATGGAACGGGAAACTGTACTACATATCGCTCGGCTGGCGCGGCTGGGTTTGACCGAGGCAGAGCTGGAACACTTCGGCGAGCAGCTTACCGACATCCTCGGCTATGTTGAGGCGTTGAAGCAGGTTGATGTCGAGGGCGTTCCTCCTTTTAACGAACTGGAGGAGACTCGCGAGCCGGGTCGGCGGGATGAGGTTACCAACAAGCCCTCGGAGGCCGGAGAACTGGCGCAGGCTCCGCAGCGGGAGGGTCGCTTCATCGTTACCCCCAGCCCATTGGTCAGTAAAGCACGGGATATTCAGCCAAACTAACGAACTATTTCTTCTAAACTACGATTCGCAGGGGCGTATTGCGATACGCTCCTTACCAACGACAACGTACCAAAGATTTTGGAGATATTTAAGTGACCAACTTGAAAGACAAACGAGTTTTGGTGATGGGGCTGGGGCTTTTCGATGGCGGAGTCGGCCTGACCCGCTATTTGGTCGGCAAGGGCGCGAAGGTTACGATTACCGACCTGCGCCGAGCAGAGGATTTGGAGAAATCCCTCGACCAGTTGACTGACCTGCCCGTTGAGTATCATCTGGAGAACCATCTGGAGGAAGACTTTCGCGATAGCGAGCTGATTTTCGTCAATCCGGCGGTTCCGCCGAGTTCACCCTTCCTGACGATTGCCCGTGAAGCCGGAGTGCCGCTTTCCTCAGAAATACGCCTCTTTACGGAGCTTTTTCGCGGCTCGGTGCTGGCGATTACCGGCTCGAATGGAAAGACCACCACGGCCTCCCTGCTGGGAGACATCGTCCGCGCCCACGACCACCGTTCCCTCGTCGGGGGCAACATGGGGGTCTGCCTGCTGAACAAGGTGGACGAGTCGGTCAGAGACCAGTCGGCGGTGCTGGAGCTTTCCAGCTTCCAGCTTGAGGATTTGACCGAGAGCCACTGGTCGCCCCACGTCGCCGTGATTACGAACCTGACCCCAAACCACCTCGACCGCCACGGGACGTTCACCGCTTACATCGAGGCGAAGGCGCAGATCCTCTGCGATCAGACCAGCCGAGACACGGCGGTACTCAACGCCGAAGACCCCCAGGTAGTTAAGCTCGCTGGGCTGACGAAGGCGCGGCTGCTCTGGTTCGGGGTGGAAGAAGCCGACGGTACCAACTTCTTCCGGCGGGGGAATGAGCTAATCGCCCGCTTCGGTGGCGCGGAGCAGTCATTCTTCGACCTGGACAACTACCAGCTTCGCGGCGACCACAACGTGGCTAACGCCCTGGCGGCGGCAGCGGCAGCCTACGGCTTCGGTATTCCCCTGAAAATCGTTGCCGAGCAACTGGCGCGCTTTGAGGCTATTCCCCACCGGCTGGAGCCAGTCGGCACGATCAACGGCGTTACCTGGTACAACGATTCCATCTCCACCACGCCGGAATCGGCAATCGCCGCCCTGCGCAGCTTTGATGAACCGCTCTGGCTTATTGCCGGCGGCTACGACAAGGGCGCGAACTTCCACGAGCTGGGGCGAGAGATCGCCCTGCTGGCACGGGGTTGTCTCCTCATCGGCAAAACGTCAGGTGCCATCCGCCAGGCAGTGGAAATGGAAAAGGACGAACTCGTCGCCGATGGCTTCCGCCCGGCTATTCAATTGCTTGAGGAGGTCGGAACCCTCGACGAAGCGGTCAGGCGAGCCGTCGAAACCGCCGAGTTCGACAACGTCGTCATCCTCTCTCCCGCCTGCGCCAGCTACGACCAGTACACCAACTTCGCCCAGCGGGGTGAGGCCTTCCGCGAACTGGTACGGCGGCTACAGCATCCTGACTCCCCCACCGAATAACACCTTTTCACTGGACACTCCCCCGACCATGTGCTACAATGCCGCCTCTGTTGCTGAGATTTGGCACAGACAAGTCGGGGCGTAACTATTCCTTGTGAGTATTACTCTTCAGCGGTCTGCTGGCGAATCAGGACAGAAAAGTCGGGGCGTAGCGCAGTCTGGTAGCGTACCTGAATGGGGTTCAGGGGGTCGGAGGTTCAAATCCTCTCGCCCCGACCAGAGGGGGCTTAATAGGCCCCCTCCATGTAAAATCAGCGACAAACATCATCTTGATACGATCTTTGAGGGAGCCGAATAGGCCCCCTTCTTTTTTATCTCAGAAATCCACAGAATGTTAAACCGTAGGGGCGCAGCGTGCTGCGCCCTTTTTATATCTGCCCTTCACCCCAACCCGTGGACGAGTCCCTCTCCAAAGGGGAGAGGGAGAAACATTCGCGAGGTTTTGATGTTTAGACAAGGGGTTTCAACCCCTTGCTGATATTTACGATTACTCCAATCCTGCAAGGGGCTAAAGCCCCTTGTCTGGGGATTCTCCCTGCGTGATTTTGTAGGGGCAGGCCCCCGTGCCTGCCCTGATTTTGCAGCGAACATCGATTTTTACAAGGGCAACCACAGGGGGTTGCCCCTACATAAACCTCGCATACGTTTCCCCCCTCTGCAATTCTGTATTTGCCCCAAAACCTCCCCTTCCCCCCACTGGGGGGAAGGATTAAGGAAGGGGGGCTTTTCTCGACAAATGTAAATCTACAATCGGGATATTGCGGAGCGAAACCATCCGCCACTTAACAGTTTTACGGACTTGATATTGACTGGCAATAACCCCTAACCTCGGACGGGAGGGAGTCGCTAAAACGCACCGCGTTGCAATTCTCCTATGGCAAAGATTGGTGAGTTTATGCTACCTTTCACCTTGACAGTAAGATCCGTCGGGGCGATGTTCCCCTCCGGCGCAAACCAACCACAACTCACCTAAACAATCAGGATTACGATGGAAAAACTACTCAAGCACTTTAGCGAGGGCAACGCCCGCCTCGGTGTGATCGGTCTCGGCTACGTTGGGCTGCCTCTGGCTCTGGAGTTCAACGAGCGGGGACTCTCCGTCCTCGGCTTCGACGTTGACACAAACAAGGTGGACAAACTCAACGCCGGGGAGAGCTATATTAAGCAGATCCCCGCCGAGCGGATTTCGCCCTACGTCAAGAACGGTCTCCTCACCGCCACCACGGACTACGACCGACTGAACGAGGTTGACGCGATTGCCATCTGCGTGCCAACCCCGCTGGACGCTCACCGTCAGCCCGATGTCTCGTACATCGTCGAGACCGGGCAGCAGATTGCCAAACGCCTCAAGCCGGGGCAGTTGGTAATTCTGGAGTCCACCACCTATCCGGGAACCACCAGAGACGTGCTGGCTCCGCTGCTGGAGGAAGGCTCCGGGCTGAAAGCGGGCAAGGACTTCTTCGTCGCCTTCAGTCCAGAGCGGGAAGATCCGGGGAATAAGAAGTTCCGCACCAAGGATATTCCCAAGGTCATCGGTGGGCTGACCCCACGCTGTCTGGAGCTTGCCGACGCTTTCTACAGCCGGGTCTTCGCGACGGTTCCGACCTCCAGCCCCGAAGTGGCAGAGATGACCAAGCTGCTGGAGAACATCTTCCGCAGCGTTAACATCGCCCTGGTCAACGAGTTAAAAATGCTCGCCCTGCGGATGGAGATTGACCTCCACGAGGTTATCGATGCCGCCAGCACCAAGCCCTTTGGCTTCATGCCCTTCCGCCCCGGTCCTGGGCTGGGCGGACACTGCATCCCCATCGATCCCTTCTATCTGACCTGGAAGGCGCACGAGTACGAGTTCAGCACCCGCTTTATCGAGCTTGCCGGAGAGATTAACACCGGAATGCCCCGCTACGTGGTTGACCGGACGGCGGAGGCGTTGAACACGCAGAGCAAGCCGCTCAACGGCTCGCGGATTCTCGTGCTGGGGATAGCCTACAAGCCGGACATTGATGACATGCGCGAAAGCCCGGCGATTCCAGTGATAGAAGGACTCCTCGACCGGGGAGCGAAGGTTGACTATCACGATCCTTACATCCCCCAGATGCCCGCCACCCGGCAGACCGAGCTGCGTCTGAAGAGCATCGAGCTGGACTACAAGGGTCTGGGCGATTATGATGCTGTGGTGATTGTTACCAACCACAGCGATTACGACTACGCCGCCGTGCTGGCAAACGCCACCCTGGTGGTGGACACCCGAAACGCCTGCGCTGATTTGAAGAATAACGGTAACCTCTGGCTGGCGTAGGTCTTTGACGTTAAGACAAGGGGTTTTAACCCCTTGTGGAACAAGAAATACGTTACAAATTCACAAGGGGCTGAAGCCCCTTGCCCCCAAACAAAGTAACCGTTTATGCGAAGGTCTCTTAGATTAACTGGGTCTCTATGAACATCCTGGCAATCATTCCGGCGCGGGGCGGCTCTAAGGGCTTTCCCGGCAAGAACCTGACCACCATCGGTGGGCGGTCGCTGCTGGCTCGAACAGCGGACTGCGTGAAAGACTCCGCCTACAAGGTGCGTGGTGTCCTGTCAACGGAGGATGAGGAGATCGCCCTCGCCGGGCAGAAGCTGGGACTGGAGGTTCCCTTTCAGAGACCAGCGGAGCTTGCCAGCGACGAGGCGACCACGCTCTCGGTGATTCAGCACGCCGTGGCGTGGCTCTATGACGAAGAGGGCTATCAGCCGGAGTGGGTCGTGGTCTTGCAGCCAACCTCTCCGCTGCGCCGGGGATCTCACCTTGACGCAGCACTGAAGCTCCTTATCGAAGGCGGCGGCGATTCGCTGATTTCCCTCACGCCAATAACCCAGCACCCCAGGCTGGCGTACGAGGTAGTGGACGGACAGGCGCGGAAGCTCCACGGAGACCGCCCCAGCCGACGGCAGGACATGCGGAGCCTCTACTATCCCAACGGGGCGATTTACATCACCAGCCCGCTACTGCTGGCGGAGGAGCTGCTGCTGGGCGATGAGCCTACGGCGTTCATCATGCCGCCCTGGGAGTCCGTGGATGTGGACAGCCCCTGGGACATCGCCGTGGCGGAAGCCGCAATGCTTTATCAGCCGCAGGAGTTTGAAAATCAGGAGGACTAGTAGTGGAGCCTGAACTGACCATCGCCGGACGCAAGCTGGCAGTCGGAGAGCCGACCTACCTGATAGCCGAGGTTGGAGTCAACCACGACGGCAGTGTGGAACAAGCACTGAAGTTGGTGGAAGCTGCCGCCAAAGCGGGAGCCGACGCGGTCAAGTTCCAGCTTTTTACTCCGGCGGAGATTGTGGTAGCCAGCGCACCAACGGCGGTTTATCAACGGGAAACGACGGGAGCCACCAACCAGCGAGCGATGCTGGAGCGGCTGACCCTGACCGACGACGAGTTCCGGCGACTGAAGGTTGCCTGCGCTGCCAACGGAGTGGACTTTCTTGTCTCGGCGTTCTCGCCTGTTGACGTAGAGCGAGCGGTGGAGCTGGACATTCCCGCGCTGAAGCTCGGCTCCGGCGAACTGACCGACCCCTTCGTGCTGGAGGCGGCAAAGCAGACCGGACTGCCACTTTTGGTCAGCACCGGCATGGCGGATATGGAAACCGTTGCCTGGGCGGTGGAGCGGCTCGGCAAAGCAAAAGTCCTGCTCTTCCACTGCGTCAGTGCCTATCCGGCGGAGGAGGCGGAACTGAACCTGCGGGCGATGGTTCGCCTGCGCGAGTGGTTCGGTGTTCCGGTGGGATTTTCCGACCATTCCATCGGCAATCGGGCGGCGATGCTCTCCGTGGCTCTGGGGGCAGTAACAATTGAGAAGCACTTTACCCTGGACAGAACCGCTGCCGGACCGGATCATCGAGCCAGCCTCGACCCCGCTGGGTTCCGTGAGCTTGTCCGGTCGGTTCGACAGACTGAAACAATTCTGGGAGATGGTGAGAAGCGACTCACAACCTCTGAGGAGGATACTAAGCGAGTCGCGAGGAAGAGTCTCCGCGCGGCGCGAGACCTTCTGGCGGGACACCTGCTCACGCGAGAAGACCTGTTGGCGAAGCGTCCTGCCGACGGGCTTGACCCCCGGAGGGTTGATGAGGTTATCGGGCGGGTGCTGGAGAGTTCGATAAAAGCCGATGAACCTCTGCCGAGGGATTTTCTGGGGAAATAGATAGAGGGCGAACACAAGGTTCGCCCCTACCGTTACAAAAAACCCGATCAATAACTCTGGTCAGAAACATCCCAGCACTTCTAACGCCACTATGCAAAAAGGCCAGCCCCTGAGGGACTGGCTTTTGTTGATGGCGCGCCCGGGAGGATTCGAACCTCCGACCTACGGATTCGTAGTCCGGCGCTCTATCCAGCTGAGCTACGAGCGCATTACAGCTTGCATTTTGCTTGTTTGTGGAACGATTTTTGGAGCAAGAGCAAAACTATTTGAAGAATGTCGTTCAAGCACCTGGCTTCTCAAGTAGCCCGACTGGCGGAGAGGGAGGGATTCGAACCCTCGGAGCACTTTTTGAGCACTCAATCGCTTAGCAGGCGATCACCTTCGGCCTCTCGGTCACCTCTCCAGATGTAACATAAAATCAGAGCGAACTCCTCAGTCCTGGACTACAAAGTCGAGAACCAATCGCCTCGCCCACCAACCCACGAACCCGTATCAATTGTGAGCGGGGTGTCTCACCAGCCCCTTGGCGGAGGGTACAGGATTTGAACCTGCAAGGGCTTTAACACCCGGCGGATTTCAAGTCCGCTGCCTTACCAATTAGGACTAACCCTCCGAGGTTTCGTGCTTTGGAACTGACTGAGGGTCGTGCTAGCTGGTGATCTTCTTTTTGAGCTTGATGACACGGGGAGCGTCGTAGCCATCGCCCATCTC
>SWBW01001819.1_pt1 | contig 33447 bp, 32 predicted proteins | sample 4693041 | NCBI WGS metagenome assembly SWBW01 (sample SAMN10267271, study PRJNA491770) | bioreactor metagenome | isolation source: DHS bioreactor inoculated with marine methane seep sediment | place: Japan: Omine Ridge, Nankai Trough | collected 2006-05-06 | reverse complement strand
TTCCTGGTACTCAGCTTCAGCCAGATCATTCCCCTGCGCACTTTGGGAATACAGGTTGCCATCACGATGGGGGTCAGCAGCTTCGCCGCCCTGGTACTTCTGCCAGCGGTGTTCCTGCTTTCCAAGCCGAAGTTCCTCCGAGCCGGAGATAAAACCGCCCAGTCCGTTCAACCAACGACTTCACTAACTGACTAAACAACCGTGAGTTACGATAACCTTTCACGACGACCCCTTGTTTTAACCAAAGGAGAACCAATGAAACGCCTCACAACCATAGCTCTGCTCATCATGGCTCTTGCTCTGCCAGCGGCGGCTCTGACCGGCGCGGAGATTCTGGAAAAGGTCGAGGAAGTCCTCACTGGCTTCGACAACATGACTGCCACCTACAAGATTACCGTTACCGATTCCGACGGCACAAGCGAAAGCTCGGAGATGACGATGTGGGCATTGGGCGACCAAAAACGCATGGTCAAGTACACCTCGCCCTCCAGCGTCAAGGGAATCGGCTTCCTGGTTCTCTCTGAAAATGAGATGTACTTCTACTCGCCCAGCCGTTCCGACGTGCGCCGCATCGCGGGACACGCCCTCGAAGAGGGCTTCCACAATACCGACTTCTCCTACGAGGATCTGTCCGGCTACGACTACTCCGACGACTACACCGCCAAACTTCTCGGCGAGGACGACGGCAAATACAAGATCAAGCTGACCCCAAAGTCCGGTGCCGATGCCGCCTACACCAAGCTGATCATGTGGGTTAACCCCGACACCTGGGTCTTCACGCGGATTGATTTCTACGAGTCATCGGGCTGCGTCAAGCGGATGACCACTGGCTCCGTCAAGATTCGCGATGGCTACATGACCATCGGCGTGCTGCTGATGAAAGACCTGGAGACCGGACACAAGACCAAGCTCTCCATCGTCAGCGTTAACTACGATACCGACCTTGCCAGCTCCTTCTTCTCGCAGCGACAGCTAAAACGCTAGCAGCTTAAAGCTGCACATAGACTCGCGGCTAACCAGCATTCTTCTTCAGCGACTACTCCCGCGTATGCGCTCCCGTTGGTCGCTCTGTTTTCTCCCTTCTGGTGAAGAGCGGGCTTAAAGCTGGCAACGCAAGGGCGTTGCATCCCAGAGCTGGTCTTCGACCAGAAAATCATTGCCTGTTCTACCGCTTCCGCTGGTCGTTCTGTTATCCCAGTGCTATCAATGAGTAGCGACTAACGGGAGCGACGGAATGGGAAGATGAAGTTCTGACCGCAGGTCAGTATCAGGTGCAGCATTATGCTGCCTCCCGTTGGTCGCTCCGCTGATCTTGACTTTGATGTCGTAGAGGCCGACCTTTAGGTCGGCCCGTGGAAGGCTCAATGGTCAGACGTGGGCTACAAGAGACTGTTGCAAAACATGTAAAATCCGCTGATAATGGTTGTCGGTGATTTTGTAGGGGCACGGCATGCCGTGCCCCTACGGCGGATTACATCGTTTCCGCGAGGATATGTTATAGCCTCATTTTGTTATTTTGACCTTTTTACAAAGGTCTTCCACTGACAGTGCCACCACGATCTCAGTACCACCCAACCGATGGAGATAAACCATGAAGACGCTGATACCCCTGTTGCTCCTCCTGCTGTTGTTCCCCGTTGTGGCGCAGGACGAGGAGATCGAATATCCCGAATCCGACGAAGTCGAGGAGACTGTTCTCGATGAATCGTCGCCATCCACCGACGGCTGGCTGCCGGATCTGGAGTTCGGAGCCTACCTGCGCACCTCGCTACGCTTCCTCACCGAGCCGCCCCACTCCCAGACCTACAACGAGAACCAGCTTGGTCTGCGGGTAAAGACGGTCTGGGACATCGCCGACGCTCAGGGAGAATTGCGTCTGCGGAGCATGGGCTTTTCCACGGCAACGGACATTGACGACCTGACAGAGGGTTCACGGGTCGATGACTGGGAGCTGGAGCTTCCCAACGCCTGGATCAACATCTACGGCGTGCCGCTGGAGTTTCTCGATATCTCCATCGGCAAGCAGACCATAGGCTGGGGCGTGGGCGATAAACTGCGCACCTTCGACGCGGTCAATCCCGGCGATTACGAAGACCCCCTCGATTTCGGTCGCAAGCTCTCCGTTAACATGGTTAAGCTGACGGGTTGGTTCTCTCCGACCTGGCGACTGGAGACGGTCTTTGTTCCCGGTTTTATTCCCGGTCGGATGCCCGCCCAGCGTTGGCAGCCTCCCGTGGAAATGGAACTGGGTGAAATCGGTGGTATCCCGCTCTGGCTCTCCAGCCTGACCACGCCAGTAAGATTGCCCGAAGCCAAGCTCGCCCAGTCCGCCGCCTACGGGGCGCGGATAAAGGGCGGACTCGGTCCCGTTGATATTGAATTGGCTTGGCTCTACGGCAGAGAAGACACCCCGCTCATCACCCACGTCAACTCCGAGGTCGTGGCTGACCCCGACGCGCCTATCGGAACCATCCCCGTGGCGATTACCGCCGAGGGGGAGTTCCAGCGGAGGCATCTCTTCGGTTTTGCCACTGCCGCTGACCTCTTCAATGTCGGACTCTGGGGCGAGCTTTCCCTGACCTATTACCCCGAAGACATCATCCAGATACAAAGCTCTCTGATGGGCGACGAGGAGGTGCTGCTCTACGAAGAGGGTGCCAACCTGCGCTGGATGGGAGGAATCGACTACTCCTTCGGTGGTTTCTACATGCAGCTCCAGTACCTCCACGGTTTCTACAACCAGCGGGTCGAAGAAGAGATGAGCGACTTCTTCATCTACGCCGTGGAGAAGGGACTCTTCTACGACAAGCTGAAGCTGCGCCTGGCGGCTGGATTAGAAGTTCCGGCGGCAGACTCCTTTGACGAGAACTGGGGTTTCGCTCTGATGCCGGAGTTTGCCTGGATGCCTGTTAGTGGAATAACCCTGAAGCTGGGCGGAGTCTGGCTGGAGGGCGACGGTAGCTCCCTGCTGGCTGGTATGCAGACCAACGACGAGGTTTACCTGAAACTGGAAGCGGAGCTTTAGTCTCGCGGCTAAATATAAACGTGGGAGTGATCGTTGCTCCCGCGTAAACGCTCCCGCTGGTCGCTTTCATATTTCCCTCTCCCTTTTGAGGAGAGGTACCAGGGGTGAGGGGTAGAATGTGAGAATATCTGTTCGCAGGGGCGATCCTCGTGGTCGCCCTTTTCATTACTGTGTTAGCAAAACGGGCGAATACAAGATTCGCCCCTACAGGTTAACATTACAAATGTTGCGCGGGAACGCGGCGCGCCGTGTCTCCACCACTCTTGACTGACCCAAAATGACACACTCCGCCGAGCAAGGTGTATCAAAATGGGTCAGTCGCTCAAGTGTTATCCGACAAGGTACGATAAACCCTTGCATAGCGTCGGGAAACTGTTATAATAAAAATCCGAATTGGTTTTGCTCAGCATCAGATGGACAGTAACCACACCGTTAGCTATGCGTAACTCCTAATAATCACGGTCTCTGAAGTTTCCTGCAGAGAAAGGCCGTTTGAGGAATACCACTAAGGAATACCATGTTCGAAAATACCGCAATTTACGCTCAGATGCGCACCCAGGTCAACAAGCTGCTGGCTGATCGTAACCTGTCCACAACCCAGCTTGTTCAAAAGATAGTTGACCTGCTGGGACCAAATCTGGATGTCAGCCGGGTCTGCTACAACGAGCTGCGTGAGCGGGTTTACGTTACCGTAGTGGAGTGGACTGACGGCAAGAACAAGCCAACGCTGGGACAGAAGGTCTCGGCGCGAATTGGCAAGAATCTGATAACCGAAGACTTGCAGATTCTGACCAGCGAAAGTGCCATCGAGCTGCTACCCACCGGACTCAGGGTAATCGCCAAGCCGGTTCTGGGAATCATGGGGGTGTTGCAGAGCGTTATTGCCATTGTCGCCCTGCCAATTTTTATTGATGATGAGCTGGAGGCGGTTTTCTCCTGCGATATTTGTCGAGACCTCCGGGACAAAACCGAATGGTCTGACTATAAAAAACGATTTATGGTCTCCATTGTCCGATCCCTGACAACGGAACTGGAGCGGCGTAAGGTCGCTCAATCCGGTGCCGACGGTCGAGAGGCGGCCCTCCTGGTGATGGATGTGGTGAAGTCCACCAATCTGCTGATAAACGAGGGCGATCATCAGTTCAGCACCCATATTAAAGAAATGCACAAGCATTTTCTCGATCATTACACCGCCTCGGATCTGCTCTTCTTAAAGTGTACCGGCGATGGTTTTTTGGCGGTCTATGACGATGTCTCATCGGCACTAACCTCGGCTCGTTCCTTCTTACAGGGGGGAATGTCCGCGCGGCTTCCCCTGCGGATGGCTCTCCACTGGGGCAACATCAAGTCCGGTCCCGATGGCGACCCCCTCGGCGTTGAGGTTCACCGTGTCTTTCGCATGGAAGGTCTGACCGAGGAAGAGCGGGTCGGCATCAAAAGCCTCAACAACCTTCCTGAGCAAAACCGCATTCTGGCAACTCGCGAGGCCGTCAACCGTCTCGGCATTCAGGAGAAAGTCTTCTTTAAACAGGTGGGGCGGTTTAGTCTTAAAGGCTTCTCGCAGCCCTGCGAGATATTCCTGGCAAACAAAGCCGACATCACCAGCAAGGCGACGGCTCGGTAACATAGGGACAATAGTCAGAAACTGGACACCCATGAAAAATACGCCTGTCTTTTTACAACGATTTGTTCAAGAAGAACACAAAACAACACAGGAATATGCTGAGGTTAACAGAATAGGAACTCTTCTTTATGAGTATTTATGTCGGCCTGATGTGTATAAAATGGTGACGGAAGCAAATAGACCGGGGAAAAGTAGTAGTGAAGTCCAAAACACTTTTTTATCCTACGCTAGAGAACTAGGATTTAGCAGCGAGAAAAAAGGGTTATTTGAAAATCAACCTACAACAGGGCTTAGGCCTGATTACTTTTGTAAAATGAAAAATTCTGGTGGAATTTTACTTGAAGTCGAAAGAGGAAAAACCATCATGAACAATATGGATTTGCTTGATCTTTGGAAATGCCATATTTGCTCAAGTGCGAGCTACTTATTCCTAATGGTTCCTAGGCAACTAAAACACAATGAAAAGAAGAAACCGTATGATGCGTTCAGTAAAGTGGTTGATAGAATGACACCGTTTTTTAAAAAAGATGGTTATACAAACGTCTTAGCATTATTTATATATGGATATTAACTGATTTGTTACGGAGTGCTGCTTCGGAAAGACGGGTCTGCTGACCCGTCTTTTTTTAGGGAGAATCACTTCAATCTGGACAGATTTGATAGCGGCTACTTAAAAAACACGCAAGGAGCTCACCCGGCGAATAGCGAGGCGATGGCGGCAGCTTGAAGCCGCGCGCACTTGTTCACAACTCTCACTTCAGCAACTCTTATTTCAGAAAGAAGCGTGCCACCGCCGTCCCTGCCTTTTTAGGTATGAACATATCCGCGCGGCATAACAGACGATATATCAATATGTTATAGTTCAACAACAGTCCGCAACCAAGTGATTATCCCTAACATTTTTGCTAAACCAGAGACGGGTCAGCCGACCCGTCTTTTTTCATTACTCTCCCGGCACTTCACCCCACTTATAAATCTGCTATAATCGGCAGGTCTCCGCTGACCATCCCCCTGCCACCATCAACCAACCACTATGGAGTGATTTATGAACCGTAGAATCCTGCTCTGCCTGCTGACCCTGACCGTTGGTCTGGTACTCGCTGTTCCCCGCTATACCAGCTACGACAACGTCTCCTGCGCCGCCTGCCACGTTAACCCCGAAGGCGGCGGAATGCGTACCAGCTACGCTAACTATCGCTTTGACCGCGAGGAGCCCCTGGAGATTGAAATCAGCAAGAACCTCCGCTTCGATGCCGAGGCTCGCTTCTACGCTATGGGCAGTAAGCTGGAAAACGAAGAGAAAGGCAACTTCACCTTCAGCGTGATGGACTACCGGATGCGCCTCAATCCCCACTATAAAGACCTGATTGATGCCGTGGTGTCGGTCAGCCGCTTTGGCTTTGACGAAGCCTCGCTGCGGGTCTGGCTGCCAGAGGGATTCTACGCCAAAGCTGGCCTCTACCGCCCCGCCTTTGGGATGAACGAGGACGACCACTACCTCTCCACCAAAGACCCCTTCGGCTTCGACACGCTGACCTGGTTCGAGACCGGACTGGAGCTGGGCTGGTTCAACGGCGATACCCACGTCGCCCTGGGAGCCTACAACGGCGGCGAGGACTTCCTCGATATAACTCACGGTAAAGCGGTGAGTGCCTACGCCAGCCAGCGTCTCGGTCCGGTCTATCTTGGCGGCAGCTACTGGTACGAAGAGGAAGAGGACATCGTTAGCGGACTCTTCGGTACCCGCTGGGCGGCCGACGGCTTTTTGATGATCGACCTGCCCTGGAATCTGGGAATACTCGGCGAGTTCCTCTTCAACGAAGAACGCAAAGCCGGAGTGAATGACTACATTGCCGACTACGCTTACTGGGGCGGGCTGGATGCCTGGATTGGTCCGGTGGAGCTTTACGTCGGTTACGATGCCATCGCGCGGGCATCTCAGGACGTGGGGCATGACCCCGCCGGAGATAAAAACCAGCAGTATATCACCGGACGGGCAATCTGGCACGCGATGTCCTACCTCGACCTGGAGCTTGGCATCAAGCGAGGTCTCCACGACGACCCGCGCCACTACTTCTGGTTCCAGCTCTGGAGTACCTTCTAGGGCAATGCGGCGCGTTGGCAGCTTAAAGCTGCACATAGACTCGCGAAAACGGGGAACTACGTTTATAGCATCACCCCCGCGTTTAACCGCTTCCGCTGGTCGCTTCCTTAACCCCCTCGCCCCTCTGGGGAGAGGGCCGGGGTGAGGGGCCAGCTTGAAGCTGCTGGAAACATAGGGGAAACTCTGCTACAATGACAGTTGTAGATGCTACGAAGGATTGCTATGTTGACTGTGGACAAAATTAGAAACCTGATGATCTTCGCTGGCCTCAGCGACGATGAACTGGGTATTATTGCCGCGCAACTTGAACTCGAAACCTACGAAAAAGACGACATCGTCTTTAACGAAGGGGATTCAGGGAGCAAGTTTTATATCGTCGACGAAGGCATGGTCTCCATCTCCCTGGATATCGAGGGTATCGGCTCCGAGGAACTCATCTATCTGGAACGCCCGGCAATCTTCGGCGAGATGGCTCTGATAGATGCCGCGCCACGCTCGGCCTCCGCCATCTGTCGCAAATCAACCAAGCTGCTCTCCTTAAACAAGGTCAGCTTCGAAAAGCTCCTCGAAGAAAACACCGAACTGGGCAACAAGCTGATGATCGCCTTCATCCGCACCTTTTGCTCGCGTATCCGCAAATCCAACGAAAAACTCCGCAACTACTTCCTCATCAACCGTGCCTTCGGCTAGCCAGCTTAAAGCTGGACATAGACTCGCGGTTGGTTGTTTGGATTGAGCTATGTTCGTTCCCGCGTTTACCCGCTCCCGTCGGTCGCTATTCACCGACTGAATTAGGCGAGTTACAAGCAGCTTAAAGCTGGACATAGGCTCGCGGCTGGTCGTTTGGGTTGATTTACGATTATCCCCACGTACACGCTCCCGCTGGTCGCTATTCACCGACTGAATTAGGCGAGTTACAAGCAGCTTAAAGCTGCGCATACTTTCGCGGCTGGTCGTTTGGGTTGAACTAGAGTTTGTTCCCGCGTTTACCCGCTCCAGCCGGGCAGGGAACTCGTCCCCCAGGCTAGGTGAGGGGCGGCACGAGGAATTGAAGCCAATATCCTGGACTTTCGCAAAGGTCTTGATTATGAATATCGCTGAGGTTCTAAAAAAGACCTACGTCTTCTACACCCTGACTGATGACGAGTTGGAGGTGCTTTCCCAGCACGCCCGCGAGGTGGACTTCCCAAAGGACAGTGTCATCTTCAGGGAGGGCGATGACGGTGGTTCGCTTTACGTCGTCAAGTCGGGAAAGATCGTGGTAAAGAAGTCCCTGGGGGAAGGTCGGGAGGTCAACCTCGTTGATTTGACCCAGTTCTTCTTTTTTGGAGAGATATCCCTCTTCGATGGCGGCAAACGCTCGGCTACCTGTACCGCCGCCGAGGACTCCAGCTGTATTGTCATCGAAAAGCCGGACTTCTGGGCGGCAATGCGTGCCAACCCCCTCTCCGCTCATAAGGTCTATCGCGCTATTCTCTCCGTCCATTCCAACGCCATCCGCCGCGCCAACGACCGCTTCAAAAAGTTCCTCGGTCAGGCACTGGATAATGTCTAGTACGGCGTGAAGCAATTGATATGAAAAGCGACCTCGCGGAGGTCGCTTTTTCGTTAGGGTAATTTTAGGACAATTAAACTGGTCTGCGATCCGTCGGGCGACCGTGGACGGTCGCCCCTACAACATCAAAAGCATCCTAGCAGAGCTACCAGCGGGAGGCAGCTTAAAGCTGCGCAACATCTTTTTCGCAAAGGGGTAAGCCATCGAAAATAGCCCCCCTCCCTTAATCCCTCCCCCCTAAGGGGGAGGGGAAGGTTTTTGGGCAATCGCAAAATCTAATGCCATCGCCCTTTTCATATCTGGGCAGGCACGGGGGCCGGCCCCTACGGGGTCAAGACCTGGCGGATATTTATCCCCGTCAAAATCTCGCGGATGTTCTAAATGCGTTGGTAGGGGCGCACCCGCGTGTGCGCCCTCAGAATATACATCTGTCCCGTTCAGGGCGGACACATGGGTCCGCCTCTACAGGGTCAAAACCTGGTGAAGGGTGCAACGCACCGCGTTCCTTCGACAATTACGACATTTGGAAGCTACCAGCGGGAGCGTGTACGCGGGGATAGTCGTAAATCAATCCAGACGGTCAGTCGCGAAAGTATGTGCAGCTTTAAGCTGCCTAACGCCAGTTGTCGTGGAGGAACTCGTCCACTTCTGGTATACCGCCCTGGAGGACGACGTAGGCGTTGTACTGTTCGCGGGGAGTGATTTCTCCTGCGATAGGGTCGAGCATCAGGCGTTTGACTTCGGCGGGGTCGCTGCTCATGCCCATTGCCCAGCCCAGCTTGATGTAGCCGACTTCGGGGAGCATGTTGCCCAGAGGGACAACGCCGAGTTCCATCAGGTCGCGTCCGGTATCGTAAACATACATCTGAGCGTAGCCCCAGAGTGTCTGGACGGTCATAAAAACGGAGACTCCGCTATCTACGGCTCGCTTGAGCGCGGGGTAGAGCGGCTTGTTGACGTGTCCCAGCCCGGTTCCGGCGATGAGGATTCCCTTGTAGCCGTTATCGACCATGGAGTCCACGATGTCCGGGTGCATGTTGGGATAGTAGTAGAGCATGGCGACGCGCTCTTCGAAGGTGTCGTAGAGCCTGAGCTTGCGGTCGGCGTTGCGTTTGTTGTAGTCGGGGCGGATTGGCTTGGGCGCGCTGGTTGGTTCGACGGTTGCCAGGGGGATGTCGCCGATGGTGCGGAAGGTGCTGCGGTAGCTGGAGTGCATCTTGCGGACCCGGGTTCCCCGGTGGAGGAGGTTGTAGCGGTCTGAGGTTGGGCCGAACATGCAGACCGTAACCTCGGCAATGTCGCCGAAGGCGGCGGACTGCGCCGCGCACTGGAGGTTAAAGGCGGCATCCGAAGAGGGACGGTCGCTGGAGCGTTGGCTGCCGACGAGAACTACCGGGACGGGGAGGTCTTGCAGCATGAAGGAAAGCGCGGCGGCGGTGTGGTGGAGGGTGTCGGTGCCGTGACCGATGATGATTCCTGCGACCTTGTCCTCGTTAACGGCATGGGCAATCTCCCGGGCGGTGATCATGTACTGTTCTGGCCCCATATTCTCTGAGAACACGCCGAAGAGTTTCTTCGTTTCGAGGTTGCAGATGTCGGCAAGCTCCGGGCAGGAGCCGTACAGCTCACCCGGAGTGAAGGCGGGGATAACCGCGCCGGTGCGATAGTCCAGGCGGCTGGCGATGGTTCCTCCGGTGCCGAGGAGGGTTACGTTGGGCTTGGCGGGATCGAAGGGGAACTCCTTTTCGGGAATCTTGTAGTTCGCCTCTTTGTAGTCCCGCTCGACGATCGTCTGGATGGAGTCCACCGCCAGACCAACGTTGTAGCCGCTGACCAGCTTGATAACGATGTGGAGGTCATCGGACTGCTCGCTGCGGGGGAGGATGATTCCCTCGAAGGGACCCTGCTCTGTCTCGATGGCGCAGTCCGCCCAGACCCGAGCGTTTTGCTCAATGAGGAGCTGCTTTGCGCGTCCCCGGTATCCTTTGAAACGATCGTTTTTTTCGACCATCTGTCCGCCTGAAGTCGGTGAGTTTTTAAGAAAAGAGGGTTGTACACAGAAGTTCGTTGTTTGTTCACGGCAGGGATTTTTACCGATGAGGCAATCCCCGCCATACATTAGCATCACCTGTTACTACCCTTATCTCAGAGTAGCGATCAAACAGGTCTGCGACCCGTCGGGCGACCGTGGACGGTCGCCCCTACAACATCAGAATCACCGTAACTGAGCGGACAATCGCCGTGGTTTTCCGACCGAAGGTCGGTACTGTGGTGCAGCGCACTGCGCTGCTGTCCAGCTTTAAGCTGGTTATAATTCTCCCAATCTAACTCAACGAAAAGCGACCAGCGGGAGGCAGCTTAAAGCTGCACATACTTTCGCGGCTGACCGCTATCCTGTCGTGAAAGATTATCCCCGCGCTTTACCGCTCGTGATACTCGCTTGATTTCAACAGATAGCGACCAGCGGGAGAGGACGATCGCCGTGGTTTTCCGACCGAAGGTCGGTACTGTGGTGCAGCGCACTGCGCTGCTGTCCAGCTTTTAAGCTGGCTGGGGATTTTAGCAGGAACAGGGTGGGTTAGTAAAGAATGACGGTCTGGCTTAGTGGTTGGGCGGCAGCTTGCGAAAGGTGGAGGTTGGTTTGGAGCCGTCCCCGTCTTCGCCCCGGTGGAGGAGGGTATCGTGCCGCCAGTTTTCGTCATCGCGGTCGGGGTAATCGCGGTTGTAGTGCAGCCCCCGGCTCTCTTTGCGCCGGAGTGCGCTGTGAACGATCAGCTCGCCGATCAGGCGGATGTTGCGCAGTTCGATCAGGTCGGGGCTGAAGTAGCCGACCTCGAAGTAGCTGTCAACCTGATGGTGCATCAGTCGCAGGATTGCGGCGGCTCGATGGAGGCGGTCGTCGGAGCGGACGATGCCGACGAGATCCCACATCACCCGGCGCACCTGATCCCAGTCGTAGTCCAGGATGACCAGTTCGTCAGGCTCCCGCACCCGTTGGGGAACGTTTGCCAGGCTTGGTAGCTCTGGCATTTCCCAGTCAGCTAGTTTGGCGATGATGTCGTCGGCGGCTCGGTCGGCGATGACTACGGCCTCCAGCAGTGAGTTGCTGGCAAGGCGGTTGGCTCCGTGAACTCCGGTAAAGCTGACCTCGCCCACGGCGTAGAGCCGCTTGAGGTCGGTGCGTCCCTGGAGGTCTGTCGCCACGCCACCGCAGAAGTAGTGTGCGGCGGGAACCACGGGGAAGGGTTTTTTGGCGATGTCGTAGCCCAGCTCCAGGCAGCGGGCGTAGATGTAAGGAAAGCGGTGGAGCAGCTTCTCGTGTCCGATTACCGTGGCATCGAGGAGGACGTACTTATCGCCGGAGCTTTTCATCTCGCTGTCAATGGCACGGGCGACGATGTCTCTGGGAGTCAGCTCGGCGCGGTCGTCGTATTCGGGCATGAACCGTCGTCCGCCAGCGGTCAGCAACTGCGCGCCTTCGCCCCGTACCGCCTCGGAGATAAGGAAGCTGCGCGCCTTTGGATGGTAAAGACAGGTGGGATGGAACTGGACGAACTCCATGTTCCCCACCCGGCAGCCAGCCCGATACGCCATCGCGATGCCGTCTCCGGTGGCGATGTCGGGATTGGAGGTGTAGAGGTAAACCTTCCCCGCACCACCAGTACAGAGCAGCGTTACCCGGCTGCGGTAGGCAACAACCTCGCCGTCCTCAATAGTCAGCGCGCCAACGCAGACACCGTCCTCGTGGAGTAATTCAAAGGAAAAGCTGTTGGCGCGAATCTCCACTCCACGTTTTTCCGCCTGTGCCAGCAGGGTTTTTTCTACTTCTTCGCCAGTGTGATCCTGAGCGTGGACTATTCGCCGTTTGGAGTGTCCGCCTTCGCGACCAAGCTCCAGCTTGCCCAGCGGGCTGTGGCTGAAGCTGGCTCCCATCTCTACGAGCTGGGTGATGCTGTAGGGAGCTTGCGAGACAACCATCTCCACGGCTTCGCGGTGGCAAAGCCCGGCACCGGCGATCAGGGTATCGTTGATGTGCTTATCAAAAGAATCCGCCGGGTCGGTTACGGCGGCGATTCCTCCCTGAGCCAGGTTGGTGTTACTCTCGGCGGCTTCCTTCTTCGTCAGCACCACGACCCGCCCCAGGGGGGCTGTCTTGACCGCCACCATCAGCCCGGCAATGCCGGAGCCGATTATCAGCACATCACATTCTCTGGTTTCCAAAGTGGTTCTCCTGAGTTACACAAATATCTTCTACCGCTCTTGCTAATTGCCACATAACCTCAGCTATATCAAATGATAGAGAACAACGGGAGCGGTGAAGTTTGGCAATGATGTTCTGACCGAAGGTCAGTTCTGGGATGCAACGCCCTTGCGTTGGCAGCTTAAAGCTGCACATAGCGTCGCGGTTGACCGTTGAAGTTGGGTTGTGGCTATCCCCGCGTTTTACCGTGAGTCTGTGTCCAGCTTCAAGCTGACCCCTCACCCTAACCCTCTCCCCAGAGGGGCGAGGGGACAAAGGTCAGCGACCAACGAGAGCGTGTACGCGGGAATAGTCGTAAGTTAACCAAAACGGTTAACCGCGAAGCGTGATGCAACGCACCGCGTTGCAAGCTGGGGAGTTTAGTTTACTCTGCTCTTGCTGTAAAGCGGTTTACGAAGTTGGCGTATCGTGGTAGAATGTCCCTTTGGGTGGCAGAGTGTCCACCGTTTTGTCTTTGATGTTTGCGACTAACGCTCGACTCTGACGGGGAGATTTAATGTTTCACATCAGGGAAAGTGTTCAGGGAATCCGACCCTACAAGCCCGGTAAGCCGATTGAAGAGCTAAAGCGGGAGCGGGGCATTACAGGCGAGATTGTTAAACTGGCCTCCAATGAGAATCCGCTGGGGTCTTCACCCCGTGTTATCGAGGCAATTCGCGAAACGGCGGACCAGGTACACTTCTACCCGGACAACGCCGCCTTCGAGCTGACTGCGGCTATTGCCGACTACCACAAGATTGAGCCGGAGCGGATCATCTGCTCCCGGGGCGGTTCCGGGCTGCTGGAGATGGCGGCAAGGTTGCTGGTTGACCCCGGCGAGGAAATCATCTATTCGGAGATGAGTTTCCTGCTCTATCCGCTGATGGCGCGTCTCGCCGGAGCCGTCGGCAAGGGCATCCCCCTGCGCGATGACTTCAGCATCGATACCGATGGCATGTTGAAGGCTGTTACCGAAAAGACCCGGCTGATTTACCTGCCTAATCCGAACAACCCCACTGGCGTTTATACCCCAAAGGTCGAGATGGAGCGGCTGCTTGACGGTTTGCCCGACCACGTGGTGCTGGTGCTGGACGAGGCCTACTGCGACTTTGCCACCGCCGTAGCCGATGACTACGCTGTCGGTCTGCCCTGGCTCCTGGCTGGCAAGCGCAACCTGCTGCTTATGCGGACGCTGTCGAAGTCCCACGGTCTGGCGGGGCTGCGGATGGGCTATGGCATTGGTGATCCAGAGCTGATTGCCCAGTTGCACAAGGTTCGCGCTCCCTTTAACGTTACCCTGCCAACCCAGGCTGCCGCGATTGCCGCCCTGAAAGACCGCGACCACGTTGCTAAAAGTGTGAAGAACAACAGCCTCGGTCGCGAGCAGATCAACAAGGGACTCCGCGAGCTGGGGATCGAGCCGCTCTCCACGGCGGCTAACTTCGTCCTCTTCCCCGTCGGTAGCCAGGAACGTGCCCACGCCATCGACGAAGGACTAAAAGACCGAGGCGTGATTATCCGCCACACCGTCGCCTTTGGAATGCCCAACCACCTGCGGGTGAGCATCGGTCTGCCCGAACAGAATCAAATCTTCCTCGACAAACTGAAAGAAGTTTTAGCCTCGCCAGCTTGAAGCTGGACACAGAATCGCGATAAACCATTAACAACGGGTAACGATTAAACCCGCGTACGCGCTTCCGCTGGTCGCTCCGTGATAAACCGAGAGAATCTCTTAGCAGTATCAAGTAGTCTTTTCAGCTTAACCCATCCCATAAAGGTCGCTGACCATGACCAGTCCCCTCTCTGACCATCCTCGCGAGGAATGCGGTGTTTTTGGTGTTGCCGAACATCCCGAAAGCGCGGTTTACACCTACCTCGGACTCTACGCCCTCCAACATCGGGGGCAGGAGTCGGCGGGTATCTGCTCCCGGCTGGAGGACGGCTCGATGCGTTTCCATCGGCATATGGGACCAGTAAGCGAGGTTTTTCCAGAGCATGAGCTGCGCCGTCTGAAGGGACGCGCCGCGATTGGTCATGTTCGCTACTCCACCACCGGAGCCAGCCGTCTGCTCAACGCCCAGCCCATCTTCGTAGAGTTTGCCAAGGGGCGGCTGGCGGTGGCTCACAACGGTAACTTGATTAACGCCAAGGAGTTGCAGCACCGGCTGGAAGTCAATGGTTCCATCTTTACCTCGACAACGGATTCCGAGGTGATGGTTCACCTGATGGCGCAGAGTCCGCACAGTCAGCCGGAAGAGTACATCGCCGATGCCCTGCGTCAGGTGGAGGGTTCTTACTCCCTGGTTGCGCTGACCCCGGAGGTTCTCATCGCCGTGCGCGACCCACGGGGTATTCGTCCGCTCTGTCTCGGTAAGCGTTGCTGGACGGACGACTCCGGTGAGGAACACGAAGCCTGGCTGGTCGCCAGTGAATCCTGCGCCTTCGACGTGGTTGACGGGCGGTATATCCGCGAGATCAACCCCGGCGAGATGGTGATTATCGCCGACGGCAAGCTGCGCTCGGTCTATCCTTTTGAGAAAAAGCGCGAGGCGTTCTGCGTTTTTGAGTATGTCTATTTTGCCCGCCCCGACTCCCTGTTGCGGGGACGTTCGGTTTACGAAGTCCGCAAGGAGCTTGGTCGCCGGCTAGCCGCTCAACTTTACGAAAAGGGCATTGTTGGCGAGGTGGTCGTCGCGGTACCCGACTCCTCCAACCCCGCCGCTCTCGGACTCTCCCAGGAAGCCTCGCTTCCCTTTGAGTTTGGACTAATCCGCAGCCATTACGTGGGTCGTACCTTCATCGAGCCAAAGCAGCACATCCGCGATTTCGGAGCCAGGCTAAAGTACAACCCGGTGCGTGAGATTCTGAAGGGTAAGCGGGTGATTGTGGTTGACGACTCCATCGTTCGGGGAACCACCAGCCGGAAGATAGTCAAAATGGTTCGCGATGCCGGAGCGAAAGAGGTTCATCTGGCGGTCAGTTGCCCTGCCTGGCGGTATTCTTGCCACTACGGAATTGACGTTAGTAACTATTCCGAGCTAATTGCCCACCAGCTTGAGACCGAAGAGAAAATAGCCGAGAGTATCGGCTGCGACAGCCTGACCTACCTGAGTCTGGAGAACCTCCTGGTCTCTACGGGTCTGCCCGCCGACAGCTTCTGCCACGCCTGCTTCGACGGAGCCTACTGCGTCGAGCCTCGTGGTTTGGACAAGCCCTCCCAGCTTAACCTGATGGGCAAGGGACCGGAGCAGGAATAGTAGGCAACTCAACTGTAGGGGCGCGGCATGCCGCGCCCTCTTCACAAATGAGATATTTTGACGAGGGCGGACACCAACTATTATAATTGGGTTCGCCTCCGCAATATCAACACGTTACACAAAAAGAGCCTTCCAAACGGAAGGCTCTTTTGCAAAATGGTGGACCCGATGAGATTCGAACTCACGACCCCCTCCACGCCAAGGAGGTGCGCTCCCAACTGCGCCACGGGCCCATTGTCGCTCAGGGACGGGCAGAGTATCATCTTGAGGCTAAGTTGTCAACCCCTCCGCGATGATGAAATCCGCCCAGTCCCCAGCGCGATACAATTTAGTAACTGCCGGAAATCCGCTTGTAGGCATCGTAAACGGCGGCAATCTTCGGGTCGTCGCCAGCGGTGAAGCCAAGCTGGTTGTAAACGAGGTAGAGGTTACGGATGGCGGACTCGGATTCGGGATCCAGGTCAAAGGCCTGCTGGAGGTAACCTACGGCGAGGAGCAGATCCTCACTGGCAAGGTCGTTCCGCTGGATGTAATAAACTCCGGCATCGGAGAGCAGGTTGGCGTACAGCCGCTGGGCGATCGCTTTTTCACCCTCGTCGGTGGTTTCGTTATACTCGGTTTCCAGGCGAGGAATCAGAGCCAGATATGCCTCTTCGGCCTCGTCGTTACGCTCTTCCTTAACGAGTAACCGCGCCCGAACCATTTCAACTTCGGCGAAATCGGGGTATTTGTCCATAGCCAGATCGATGGCTGCCCAGGCTTCTTCATACTGCTCGGCATCGGAGAGGGTCGCGCAGCCACGGTAATAGACCCGCTTCGCCTGTCCTTCATCGGGCATCGTAAAGCGACCGACACTTTCCAGATCGTGCAGCTTGGCAATCGCCAGGGAATACTGGCTGGCGGCGTTCTCCATGTCATCGAGAATACGGAAGCATTCACCCGCCAGGTAGTAAGCGATGTAATGTTCCGGTTCCAGCTCCTGGGCGACCAGGGAGTTACCGAGAGCCAGCTCGAAGTCTTCACCCTGAATCGCTTTGATGGCGGCATCGCGGGCTTTGACGAAGAAGCGATTCTCCACAATGATGTCGTCAATCTCGGAGCCGATTTCAGGATCAAGCTCCAGAGCCTTGTCGCGATTGATAATTGCCTGGGGGAAGTTACCCAGTTCGCCGTAGCCCCAGAAGAGCATCACATAGGCGCAGGGCTGATCTTTACCGTCGCCCGCGATGTATTCTTCCATGTTTTCTACGGCGCGCCCTGGTTCTTTTGCCTGACGGATGTCCGTGGCGGCACCTTCGCACTGATAGGTTCGGGCGGACTGACAGCCGACAAGACCCATCGCGATGAGCATCGCCAGAGCCAATGGCAGTAGTTTACGCATCAAAAACTCCCGGTTGGATGTAGTTTTGGTTGGTGGCAGAGTGTGGTCAAAAACAAGCCAACCCATTATAACAACGAAACCTGAGTAAAGCCAAGAGACTTCTGCTTAACCAAGTTTTGGTGAAACGTTTGCCTGCCTGGGGCGTATCGCAATACGCCCCTTCTGTGTTTTGAGCGGCGGAGTCTGCTATACTCTCTGCCTACACCAATTAAGGAGAAGGAATGAAAGACGAACCTCGCAAGCCCCAGCGGATGAAGGTAAACCTCGCCCCGGGAGTCGCTCAGGGTGAATACGCCAACGCTGTTCACATTTCTGTAACTCCCGGCGAGTTCGTGGTAGATTTCGCCCGCGCCCTGCCCGGTCTCAAGGGAATCGAAGTCCACAGCCGCCTGATCCTTCCTCCCCTTGCCGCCAAAGGACTGGCGCGTAAGCTGGAACAAGCCGTGGCTGGCTACGAAACCAAGTTCGGCGTAATCAACGACCCGGCGCGACCAGAGCCACCACCCTTCAACTTCGATGCCTTCGATGGCAATCCAGAGGAATAGTCCAATTTTGCGGGGGCAGGTCCCTGTGCCTGCCCTGCAACAGGAAAAGGCAACCACTGGGGGTTGCCCCTACAAACCTCCCCCAAATACCTCTCTAGCCAAAGTTACCATGAAAAAACTACTGCTGATTCTCCTGCTTGCCGTTGGGTTTGCCCTGGGGACAAGCTGGAACGTTACCTATCTCAACGGAGAGAAGGTCGGCTACGGCTATTCCACCAGCACCGTGGAGGGCGGACTGACCTACGTTGAGAGCTACAACGTCCTCCAGCTTATCCAGAATGGAATGCCCCAGACCAACAGCTCCCGGGGGCAGGAGGTTTACGATGGCGAAGGACGACTCATTGCAGCTGAATCCCAGAAAATCTCAGGACTGGACATCCTGCTCATCAAGGCGGAGCTACAGGGCGATACCCTCGTCGTCGAGCGCACCCACGGTCTGATGACCGGAAAGCGGTATCTGGAGGGTGGGCTGGTCGGCGGCTCCGGGCTGGGCTATCTGCTGGCAGGGAGCAAACCCGGCGACAGCGTCCCCCTGCGCCTGTACAGCAGTGAATACGATGAGGTGCTGGAGGGAACCTACGAGAAGGGTGTTCTTTCCAGAATAACCCTTCCCGATGGCGGGGAGAGCTTTACTGGCTATCACAATCGTTCGATTTACGGCGGAACCACAAGGGATGTTTACCTCGATGAGGACGGAAACTGGCTGGGGACTTACATTCCCGGCGGAATCGTGGTGCGTCCGGCGGCGGATGAAGCCGAAGCAAAGGCGGACATCGCCTGGGTAGATGCCACCGCCTCGGCGGCAATCTTCCCCAGCGGAGAAATGCGGGGCAATCCCCGTGCCGTGGAGGAGCTGACCCTCACCGTTACCGCGCTGAGTCCTCCGTTGAGCGGGCCGTTCCAGCGGATTACGAAACTGGCTGACGGTGGGTACTCCGTCGAGGTCAACCAGCGGTCGGCTCTCACAGAGAGCGTTCCCGCAGTAGCGACCTTTGAGGAAAGCGGTGTGCTGGATAAACTCACCGCGTCCCTCGTCGTGCCAGGGGATGAGTTCAACAGCTACGCCGCCATCGTTAACTGGGTGGCGGACAACCTGCGCAGACGACCGATTGGTCTGGAGCTTACTCCGGCGGAGATTGCCGAGCATCGCGCCGGGGATTGCTCGGAACACGCCACCCTGGTTACGGAGCTTTGCCGCCGAGCCGGGCTACCCGCCCACACCGTGCTGGGGCTGGTCGCCGGAGTTGGCGGGCGTTTCTACTACCATGCCTGGAACGAGGTTTACGTGGACGGTCTCTGGCGACAGGGCGATGCCTTCCTCGACCAGCTCACGGCGGATGCCGCTCGTCTGGGACTGCTGCGCGATCCCGACAGCTTCACTCGGGACGGAGTCTTTGGGCAGGTTACTGCCATCACCATTGAGGAGCAGACCCCGTGATTCACTTGCGATTAACCGTGCTGGCAGCCCTCGGCGGAGCTGTTGCCACCGTGCTGGTCGGCGGCTGGTTCGCTCTGGGCGGACTGGCTCTGGTCGCCATTCTACTACTGATTCTCAACGCCGGACTTCGGGGAGTCCTCAAAGCTCTGCTGCTGGGTATCTGGCTGGTAGTCTTCGCCGGAGGCAGCCGCCTGTTGATGGCGGCTCTGAATGCCCCACTGACCTGGGAGGCGACTCAGCCTGCTCTGCTGCTGTCCCTGCGCCTGCTGATTCTCTTCCTTTTCGCCGGAGTGCTGGCAGGGACGGGACCCCGTGGATTGGCATCGCTGGTTCCGGGGCGATGGGGTAAACGGCTTCGGAGCAAGCTGGAGGTGGTCTTCGCTGGCTTTCTCCTGGCTTTGGAGCGGGGACGGCTCCTGCGAGCCGATGGCTACCGGGTTCATCCCCACCGGGGACGACTGACCGCCTATCTGCGTGCCTTCCTGCGGGGAACCGAACGCCAGGCGTTGCGCTGGGCGGAGTTGTCTGCCACAGCGGGGCGATGATGACCAACTGCGCTTTGGCACTGGCTTACCACGGTGGAAGCTTTTCCGGCTGGCAGAAGCAGCCGGGGCAGCGGACGGTTCAGGGCGAACTGGAACTGGCGTTGGAGCGGTTTTATAGCGAGTCTGTCGCCACCACTGGCTCTGGTCGTACCGACACCGGAGTCCACGCCCTGGGGCAGGTCGTCAGCTTCACTCCACCACGGGAGTACCCGGCGGAGACGATTCAGGATGCCGTCGGCTCCCTGTTGCCAGCGGACATCAGGCTGCTTAACGCGAAGCTGGTGGACGACTTCCACGCCCGTTACGATGCCCTGCGCCGGGGCTATCGCTACCTCTTCCACGAGGGCGATGACCTTTTCCTCCGTGGTCGGGTGCTGCTGGTAAGGGAACAGCCTGACTGGGAGGCGATGGCGAATGCCGCCGAAGGCTTCGTCGGAGAGCGAGACTTTGCCGCCATCGGTGGGGCGGTCAATCCCGGTGGCTCCACGATTCGCGAGGTCTTCTCCTGCAAGTTACAGGCGGAAGGGCGACTCTGGGTTTTGGACATCACCGCCAACGCCTTCCTTTATCGAATGGTGCGTACGGTGGTGGGCTGTCTTTTACGGGTTGGTCGGAGTAGAATGACTGCCGGAGACATTGACGAGCTGCTGGAGCTGCGGAATCGCGATGCCTCTCCGACGGTGGCTCCGCCCCACGGGTTGTATCTTCAGCGGATTGAGTACCAAAACTTCTCGTATTCTCCAGAAGCCGGACCACGATGAGCAAACTTTCATCAGACACACTGTATCAACTGCAACTTTTCGAGGCGATGGGGCGGGCGTTAGCTGGCTCCCTGAAGCTCGATGAGCTGCTCCAGCAGGTTGTTGAGCTGGTGGCAGAACACCTCGGCTACAAACACACCGCCATTCTCCTTTACCATCAGGATGAGCGGAAGATCGAGCTTGCGGCGTGTAACAGCAAGCTTTACAGAAAAGCACTGGGGACTCGTTACGCGGACAGTCGGGGGGTTATTGGTGAGGTTGTGAGTACGGCGCGGACGATTATTGTCCCCGATACTGGCAACGACCCGCGCTACTTTTCAGGGGCCAGATTTTCCGCGAGCGGACGCAGCGAGATAGCCGTCCCGATAATCGTCGAAGGGCGAGTGGTCGGGATTCTGGACTGTGAGTCCGAGAGCCTTAACTCCTTTGACAACAGCGACGAACGCCTTCTGAGCAGTCTGACTCCGGGGATTGGGATGGCGATTCGCAACACCCGGAACTTTAATCGGCTTTCCCGCCGCGCCAGTGAGCTGGAGTCTGTGCTTGAGGTAAGCGACCTGCTGACCTCAACCACCAGTCTGGACACCGTGTTCGAGCGGGTTCTCTTCCACGCCTGTCGGCTGACCAGCTCCCCCGCTGGCTCGATTGCCCTCTACAACGAGAAAACAAACCAGATGCAGCTAAAGGCCACCCGGGGATTTAACGATGGCGTGGAGAAACTGAACGCCACCTGGCCACTCCGTGATGGAGGAATTGCCTGGCGGGTGCGGGCTGGTCGTCAGCCTCTGGTAGTCAACGACATTCACCGGGATACTCCGGGAACTGGACACGCCGTGGAGAAGGCGCGCATCCGAGCCTTTATCGCCGTGCCGCTCTATTCCGCCTCTCGCTTCAACGGTGTACTTTTTGTTGATGAACAAAAACCTCGCCAGTACACCCACGACGACGTGCGGGTACTCTCGATTCTCTCCAACTCCGCCTCGATTGCGATCGACAACGCCCGGCGCAGCGAGGAACTTTCGGAGATGGCATACACCGACTCGCTGACCAACCTTGCCAACCGCCGCGCCTTTATGGAGGTGCTGGAGCGAGAAGCAAACCGCGCCCGGCGTTACAATCGCCCCTTCTCCGTGGTCATGCTCGATCTCGACCACTTCAAGGAATACAACGATACCTTCGGGCATCCGGCGGGGGACATCGCCTTACAGGTTACCGCCCAGGTTATCAGAGAGACCATTCGTGATACCGACTATCCGGCGCGGTACGGTGGCGAAGAGTTTATTCTTTTGCTGCCGGAGGTCGATGCTGACGAGGCTCTGCACCTTGCCGAGCGAATCCGCCTTGCCCTGGAGACTCAGCCCTGGGGTGAAGGAAAAAACCTGCGTCGGCAACTGACGATCTCCGGTGGCATCGCGACCATGCCCGAAGACACCGACGACAGCGAGGAGCTAATCCACCTCGCCGACGAGGTGCTTTATCACAGCAAACGACTGGGGCGAAATCGAATCAGCGAATACCGACAACTGGCTGGTAAATGAGATTTGTAGCTGACAGGACAGGCTGGCTGCTTCCGATACTGCTGCTATCCCTTTTTTTGCTGAACTGTGGTGGTGAAGAAGTCCACCCGCTGGTTATGCCTCCCCCGCCGGAAAGATTCTTTACTGAAGAAACCACCGAACCGGAATCGGTGGAGGAGTTTCTGCTGGGGATTGAACGGCTGGAGCGGGACGGCTTCGCTGAACTAGCCGGAATGCGGGTGGCACTGGTAACCCACGCCGCCGCTACGGACCGCCGGGGAGTTCCGGTCTGGAGGCTGCTCGACGAGGCCGATGAGATTGAGGTCGCCTTCCTCTACGCGCCGGAACACGGTCTATCGGCGAGTCTCCACGGTGAACTGGGGGACTCCGCCACGGAACGGCTCGCGGTGAAGAGCCTCTACGGCGGCAGTCGCGCTCCCGACCCTGCTGAACTCAAAGACCTCGACGCGTTGCTCTATGACCTCTCCGATGTCGGAACCCGCTTCTACACCTACACCACCACGCTCTACCTCTGTATGGAGAGCTGCCGCGAGGCGGGGATTCCGCTGATTGTCCTCGACCGTCCCAATCCTCTGGGAGATACCGTCGCCGGGGCGTTGCCGGAAGAACTTCAGAGTAGCTTCGTCGGCAAGCTGCCGATTCCGGTTCGCTACGGACTCACTGCGGGAGAACTGGCGCGGTGGATTGTCGGAGAGTTGCTCCCCGGGGCGGAGGTTCGAGTGCTGGCGATGACGGGCTACGAGGCGGGACGGTATCTGGACGAACAAAGTGAAGGGCAGTTGCCCTGGAATCCGCCCTCGCCAAACCTGCCACGTTTGGAGGGGGCAGTCCTCTATCCGGGACTGGGGCTGTTCGAGCCTGCCAACCTTTCTGTGGGTCGTGGTACGGAGTGTCCCTTTGAGTTGGTCGGCGCGCCCTGGCTCGATGCTGCGGGACTGGCGGACTACTGGTCGGCGAACTGCCCCGGAGCCAGCTTTGAGGTTACGGAGTTCACTCCAAAGCAGCCCAGCGATGGTCGCTACGACCAGCGGCTTTGCCAGGGAGTGTCGATTACAATCACCGACCGACGGCTGCTCGATCCTCTCCGCCTGGCGGTTTACGGCTACGACTTTCTCGCCCGACACCACGGCGACAGGCTGACTCTGGAGACTCGCTTCCTGAATCGGATGGTGGGCGATGACTCCCTCTCGCGCCTTGCGCTGGGAGAGATAACGCCGGAGGAGCTACTGACCCTCTGGGCAGCCGAGGCTGCCAGCTTTACCGAACAAGCCGCCCAATATCGCCTGTATTAGTTTGCTTTGTTCGTTATAGCTATAGATTAAAAATTGCTGAGATGGCTGATGGCGAAAAATGTAGGGCGGGGATGCCCCATCGGTTAAAATATCCACCATGGACAAACTCCAGTTCCGCAAGGGGCTGAAGCCCCTTGTCTGGGGATTGTTTGTGCGAGGTGTTGAGACAAGGGGTTTTAACCCCTTGCTCAAATGTACGGCGTATCGCTGAGAGGTTCCCTGATTGTGTTGTAAAGCGAGTTAATCAAAAGTTTTCAAAAAGGAACCTCCCTTCGATGCCCAACGCTTTACAGTTTCGCCTCACGACCACCGCTGGTGCCGCCCGACGGGGTGAGTACACCGTCGGAGGTCGCAGCGTTCAGACCCCGGCGTTCATGCCCGTTGCCACTCAGGCGACGGTCAAGACCCTCACCGCTGCCGACCTGACCGCTCTGGGAGCGCAGCAGATCGTCTGCAACACCTACCACCTCTGGCAGCGACCGGGGGAAGAACTAATCAAGCGTGCCGGAGGGCTGCATCGTTTCATGGGTCTGCCCGACGACGGCCCGGCAATTCTGACCGACTCCGGTGGGTTTCAGGTCTTCAGCCTGTCAGGTCGCAAGGGGATTGGGGTAAAACTCCCCACGGAGACCGACGGCGAAAAAGAAGAAAACTGGCCGAAGCTCGATGGTAAGAACGCTGTTCCGGCGGGAAGCTCCAAAACAGAAAAGCCGCTGCTGCGGCGGCTTGATGAGGACGGCGCGGTCTTTGCCAGCCCCATTGACGGAAAGCTCTACCACCTCACGCCGGAAGTCTCCATGCGGGTGCAGCACGACCTGGGGACGGACATCGTCATGGCTCTCGACGAGTGTACGCCCTATCCCGCCACCGTGGAGGAGACCCGGCGGAGCATGGAACTGACCCACCGCTGGGAGCAACGCTCGATGGATGAGCATCGCCGGCTCAACGGGGAACGAGGTACGTCGCGGGCATTTTTCGCCATTGCGCAGGGTGGAATGTACCCGGAGCTGCGGGCGGAGTCCGTACAGGCACTCACCGAGCTAAACGCCGATGGCTACGCTCTGGGCGGCCTCTCCGTTGGTGAGCCAAAGCAGCTCTATCAAGAGGTGCTGGAGGCCGCCGCGTCGCTATTGCCCAAGGATAAACCCCGCTACGTGATGGGTGTTGGTACGCCGGTTGACCTTGTCCACGCCGCTGGTCAGGGGATTGACCTCTTCGACTGCGTTTTGCCGACGCGGAACGCCCGCAACGGGCAGCTCTTTACCTGGGCAGGCAGGCTCAACCTGCGCAACGCTCGTTTTCGCGATGACTTCACCCCGCCGGACCACGAGTGCGACTGCCCGGTCTGCCGCACCTACACCCGCGCCTATCTGGCACACCTGACGAGAGCCGGAGAGTTCCTGGGGCTGCGCCTGGCGAGCTATCACAACCTCCACTTTTATCTGGAGCTGATGCGCCGAATCCGCCGGGCAATCGAAGAAGACACCCTGCCCTCGCTTCAGCAGCAAATCTACACCGCCTACAACTCGTTCCCAGAGTAACCTGCGGAGGTACTCTCGTGCTGAAGAAACTCCTCGTACTTTCCCTTTTGCTGATAACCGCTGTCGCGGCGGAGTCGTTGCCCCCGGAAACAGAGGAAGGCGAAACCGCGCCCCGCTACGTAATCCTGTTGATTGCCGATGGCTGGGGCTACAAGCACATCGAGGCGGCGGAAGGCTACCTCGGTCATGCGGAGGATTATCAAGGTTGGGAGCGGTACGCGATGGCGACCTGGGACTTCAACACCCAGCTTCATCACGGGGGAATCGGTTACGACCCGGAGCGATTCTGGGGCGAGTTCGACTACGCCCGCGTTGCCTATACCGATTCCGCCGCCGCAGCCACGGCACTCTACACCGGGGTCAAAACCGAATCCGGCAATATCTCCGTCTGCCCCGGCGATAAGGTCAGGCTGAAGAGTATCGGAGAGTACGCCGCCGAGGCTGGGCTGGCAAGTGGCGTTGTAAGCAGCGTTTACCTCTCCCACGCCACCCCCGGAGCCTGGTACGCCCACAACGACGCGCGCCACAACGGCTACGCGATCTTCGACGAAGGGGTTTGGGGTGAGGCCGGAATCGGCAGCCACGGCTCAACGGCAGCCCTGCCCACGGTGATGATCGGTGCCGGACATCCCTACTGGAACGACGACTACATCAATTCCGACCAATTGCTCCGCCTGTGGGGAGACTGTTTTGTCAATCCAGGCTGGAACTTGGTAGAGAAAATCGAGGACGATGACTCCGCCGGAGAGCGGCTTCTTGCTGCCGCTGCTGACCCGGCTATCGAGCGGCTCTTCGGCCTTTTCGGTGGTGAATACGGTTGCTTTGACTGGCAGCTTGTCGACGGCTCCGAGGGTAATCCCGTTGACCCAACCCTCGGCGAATGCGCCAGTGCCGCCCTCACCGTTTTGCAGCGCGACCCCGAAGGCTTCGTCCTGATGATTGAGGGCGGGGCTATCGACTGGGCTTCCCACGGCAACTACATGGACGGGATGCTGGGCGAGCTGTTCGCCTTCAACGGGGCAGTGGATGCCGTAACCGCCTGGGTGGAGAATCCCGCCAACGGCAGCTCCTGGGAGAATACTCTGGTGCTGGTTACCGGAGACCACGAGTGCGGCTACCTGACCGCCGGAGTGGGAGTTTTCCCCGACCAGCCTCTGGGCGAGGTCTCACCGCGTACCCTGGCACTGGAAACAGAATATGACGAAGAAGACCGCCGGGCAGCCTGGGAAGACACAAACGGCAACGGACTCATCGACGATGACGAAGCGGTCTATTGGGCGTGGAACTCCGGCAGCCACAGCAACTCGCTGATTCCACTTTACGCCCGGGGTCACGGGAGTGAACTGCTAACTGGCTACGCCATTGGCGAAGACCCGGTTCGCGGCGGCTATCTGGACAACACCGCTCTATTCAATGTTATGTTAACGGTGTTTGGACACTAAAACGTTTGTGGAGATGGAAAGATGCACGAGGACTTCAAGCGAGCGTTAGAGCATTTTCCCGCCGAGCCGGGGAACCAGATTGTCCGGGCGAGCCTCCTTGCCCAGCGTGGTGAACTGCGCTTTGGCGAGGGCTGGCTGGTTTATCTTACTGGAGATGAACTGATGCTGGCGGGGGATCCCACCTGTGAGCAATCCACCGTCGAGCCGGTGGAGGTCTGCTATGGCCTCTCCTGCGGTTGTGAGGCGTACAGCGACATCGGTTCCGCCAGTGGACTCTGCGCCGCCCTGGCGGCATTGCCCGCCGAAGACTGGCAGGGTTTCTGCAAAGCCGACCCGGACTGGGAGTCTAGTCTGGAGAGTTCCTTTAATAAGGTCGTCCGTCAGGAGCGAATCGGCTTCGTCGGCGGAGCAACTCCCCCGCCGGATGGTAAAACCCGTGCCATCACAGCGGACGACGCTTCCGCCGTGGCTGCCATTGGCGAAGAATGGCTCTGGAAGCGATACGCCTCAGCGCGGGAGTTCTGTGAGCGGAGTCTTGCCACCGTTGCTTTGCTGGATAACGAGGTTCGTTCCGTGGCCTCTGTCTTTACCGCCGACGAACGGTACGCCGACATTGCCGTGGCGACCCATCCCGACTATCGCGCCAGAGGACTGGCTCGGAACGCCGTGTTGGCTCTCTGTCAGATTCTGAACACGAAGGGACTAACCCCGTTCTGGGAAACCGCCGCTGGCAACACCGCCAGCCGGATGATTCCCGAAGCTCTCCGCTGGAAGCAAATCGCCCTCAAACCGCTCTATTACCTCAACCGTCAACCAAGATAGCATGGAAGACCTCTTCACCACTGAGTTTCTCCTCTATCTGGGCGTAGGCTTCTTCGCTCAGTTTGTTGACGGCGTTACCGGAATGGCTCACAGCGTAATCGCCAACAGCTTTCTCCTCTCTTTGGGGATTCCTCCGGCGCAGTCCTCGGCTTCGGTTCACGTGACGAGAACCCTGACCAGCCTGGCATCGGCTCTTTCCCACTTCAGGCTGGGGAACATCAAAAAGGAGCTAATCCGCCGCCTGCTCATCACCGGGGTACTCGGCGGAGTGGTGGGAGTTCTGCTTATCGGGCAGCTCCCCAGTCATTACCTGACCCCCTTTGTCGCGGTCTATCTGCTCTTCATCGGTGGACGACTGCTCTGGAAGAGCCTGAAAAAACGAGAGGAGATCGATTCACCCGAAGCGGGAAAAGGGCTGGAGCTGCACAGCGGAATTGGCGGCTTGCTGGATTCCCTCGGTGGTGGTGGCTGGGGGCCGATCGTTACGGGAAAACTCCTCAGCGATGGCTACGAGCCTGTCCAGACCGTCGGCACGGTGAACCTGGTCAAGTTCTTCATCACGGCGATGCAGACCGTCGCTTTCATTATCACCATCGGGATTGGCGACTACTGGCGGGTGATCCTCGGACTAATTATCGGCGGAATCCTTGCCGCGCCACCGTCAGCTCTGCTCTGCCAGAAACTTCCGGCTAAGTGGCTGTTGGTGGGAGTGGGAATATTGATTATGGTTCTGAGCCTGAGGACGCTGCTGGGGCTGCTGTTCTAGCCATTTACCCTTTGACATCCGCCCTGTTCGGTGCTAAATTAGCTGGGCTGGGCAAGAGTTGGTGAGTTTTTACAATTGGTGTGATTTGAAAATGGAGGTAGGCGATGGGACGGGTATTATTGCTGGGGCTGTTTGCCGGAATGCTGATTCTAAGTGTTGGTTGTATTGATCCTCATATACCGCCACCTCCTCCACCTCCTCCTGAGTGGCAGGATCCCACTGACCCTGAGATTGTCCTGGAGAATCTGGAGTGGTGCTATAACAACGCTATGTACTACGATAGATACGAGACGCTGATTCACGATAACTTCACCTTTTACTTTTCGGCGTTTGATCAGGGTGAGGGATTGCCAGCGACCTACAACAAGGTCGAGGATCTGGAGTCCACGCGGGGACTCTTTGAGAGTGAAGGAATTGGGGCAGAGAACATTGACCTCACCCTCGCGTTGCCTGCCAATTACCTCCCGCCGGGAGACGACGCGATCACGGAGAGGATTAGCCACATCCCCTACAACCTTTACGTCAGCATCCCCGACAAGGAGATAACCTACCACGCCCAGCACACCGCCAGCTTCGAGCTGACCCGCCAGGATGATGCTGGCTATGATAAGGCTCGCTGGTACATGAGCAAGTGGTGGGACGAGGTTAACCAGTAGCCCCAGGCAACATCGGACGATAGCAAAACGCTAGGACGCAAGAGAGTACACTCCGCACTGAAAACGCAATATGCCGTGAAGGGCAACCACAGTGGTTGCCCTTTTTGTATTCAGGGCAGGCACAGGGGCCTGCCCCTACGTTAAAATCGCCCCCCTCCCCAACCCTCCCCCCAAAGGGAGGAGGGAGAAAAGGGTGAGCGACCAGCGGGAGCGGCTAAACGCGGGGGTAATTGTAGTTCTTCTCAGACCATTAGCCGCGAGTCTGTGTCCAGCTTCAAGCTGGTGGTGCAGCGCACCGCGTTGCCAGCTTCAAGCTGGCTATTTCGAGTAATCGTAGAAGCCCTGACCGGATTTGCGTCCCAGGCGACCGGCGGCGACCATCTTCTTCAGCAGAGGGCAGGGACGGTACTTGCTGTCGGCGAAGCCCTCGTAGAGTACCTCCATGATGTTCAGGCAGATGTCGAGACCGATGAAATCGGCAAGCTGGAGGGGTCCCATCGGGTGAGCCATTCCCAGCTTCATAATGCCGTCAATCGCCTCCGCCGTGGCAACACCTTCCATAATCGCGTAAACGGCTTCGTTGATCATCGGCATGAGAATGCGGTTGGCGATGAAGCCGGGATAGTCGTTGACCTCGATGGGCGTTTTGCCCAGCTTCTGTGAAAGGGCGATGATTGCCGCTGAGGTCTCGTCGGAGGTCTCCAGTCCGCGAATGATCTCGATGAGCTTCATCACCGGCACCGGGTTCATGAAGTGCATCCCGATGAAGTCGGCGGGACGCTCGGTAAACGCCGCCAGCTCGGTGATGGGAATTGTGCTGGTGTTGCTGGCGAAGATGGTTCCCGGCTTGCAGACCTTGTCCAGCTTCTCCCAGATTTCCCGCTTGGCATCGCGATTTTCGTAGATCGCCTCGATGACCACTTCGGCCTCGGCGGCGGCATCGAGGGTGATGGCGGTTTCGATCCGACCCAGCGTAACGGCTTTCTCGTCCTCGGTGATTTTATCCTTCTTGAGCAGGCGGTCGAGGTTCTTGGTAATCGTCTTCATTGCCCGGTCGAGAAAACTCTTTTCGACATCAATCAGAACAACCTGGTAACCGGACTGGGCGCAGACGTGGGCGATTCCGTTGCCCATAGTTCCGCCGCCAATGATGGCGATTTTCTTAATGTTGGCAAGCTCCATCGTTTGTTTTCCTTTGCGCGTTGAGTGGTGGTTGGTTGAAAAGGTCGGTGGGTTTACTGCAAATCGTCGTCTAGCAGGGGTACGGAGTTTCACAGTTGGCTGATTTTGACTTTAAGACAAGGGGTTTCAACCCCTTGTAAAAGCTGAAATACGCAGCAATCCGCAAGGGGCTAAAGCCCCTTGTCTCTAACAAGCAAAATCAACACGTTTTCAAAGGTCTCTCTCGTCTAGTTTCAGCGTAATCTCTTTGCCCAGTTCCTCGCCGAGGCGGGTCTGGATTTCCTCGCGCTTCTCCCGCAGGATAGCCAGCACCTCCGGGTTGTCGGTGGCAACCTCCAGCACGCCGAGCTTTAGCTTGACCAGACGGGAGCGAGCGGCAAGAGCCTCGCCAACGACGAGCCTCCAGGTCGCCCTGACCCGCGCCCAGCGGTACTCCCGGCGGAGCTTCTTCGTCGCCAGGGTGGATTCGATAATATCGCCGACCTGCTGAGGCGGTTTACTCCGACGGGGCATCGGCTGTCCTGTTCGTCGTTGAGGTACTTGTGAGTTTAGCGTAAGTTCGAGAGGCTACTGGGGGGGGATGTGTCATCCGACATTGTTGACTGAAAGTTAATCATTTCTATATCTGTAATTTCACGTATTAGATTACAAATGGTGTCAATATCTTGATTGTTATTATAGTGCTTTTTATATAGCTGAAGCTGTTGTATATACTCATCTCTGTTTTTAGGTACCCTACCGCTAATAGGTGGGAATTCGTCTCTTAGCTCAAGTTCTTTTAGGTGTAAATCCCACAACCTATCTTGTGAACTGCCGATGATGCTATTTAATTGCTTGATAACAAAGCCTAAGGTAAGGCTTAGTATATCTGAAAAATGTTTATTAAAGCTATCAAACTGCTTAATATCTCCTACTATCTTTATTAGATTCCATTTAAAGTGGGTTTCCGAACACTGAACTAGATCATCAAGTACAGCGGTAGTATTGTACATAATCCTATAAGACACTGGAAAATCCGCTTGAATAAATGGATATTCAAGAAATTTAGCAAAGAAAAGTTGTATCCTTGGATTTTGTTGACGATAAAACTCTGTTATCTCTATATACCATTCTTTCTTATGATTAGTAATACAACCATCACTCGCCGTTATACCTTCCTGAAAAAGTAGATTTTTAATTTCAGGTTTTCGTAACTCCTTCAGAAAGAAGCTACTGATAGGTACCAACTGTTCAAGCACTATCAGCCGGTAGTCTATCGCTCTTTTCTCATCCTCTTTCGCTAACTCGTGCTTAAATCGTTTTTTTAGGTGGAAGTAAGTAATAAAAACGGCAACCGTACCTAAAGCCCCAAGGATACTTGCTATCGCAATTGCAATATCCCAACCGCTATACGTCATGCTAACAGCAAACCCCATATTACTCCTTTATATTCTTTTAGTGCCAAAGAAAAAACTTGGGTTTCTATTCTTTCTTCGCCAGTACCAGCTTCTCGTTCGCCGTGCGGAGGCGGAAGCTGAGTATCTTCGCCACCCGAACGGTTATCTTCAGGGCGATAATCGGGTCGGCCTCCATCAGAGCCAGGAAGTCATCGCGGTCGAGGATCAGCAGCTCCGCCTGGGAATAAATCTCCACAGCGGCGGAGTGCGGCCCACCGTCGAAAAGGCTCATCTCGCCGAACATATCCCCGGCACGAAGCCGAGCCAGGATCAGCCGGGAGCCGTCGGGGTATTCTTTCTGCACCCGCGCCTCACCAGACACAACCAGATACAGCCCCCGCGCCGCCATGTTCTCTTCAAACAGGCGGGTTCCGTCGGTGAAGGTCTCGCGACGCAGGTACTCGGAGAGATGACGCAGCTCCATCTCATCCATGCTTTCAAAGAAGGCGTACTCTTTTAGCGCGGCAAGGGGATTCATCGGTCTCTCCGGGAAGGACGGAACAATCATCCAGTTCACTAATCATAGCAAAAAGCGGCTCCTATGGGTAGCCGACTGTAGTCGATACCTTGACCAATGGACGGCGGCTGACCTATCATGCACCTTACTCGCTTGGAGGTAGTCAACTTGTTCAAACGGATTATCTATTGGTTTATTCTGTTGCTGGTCAGGTTAATCTTTGGCCTGTTTTTTAGAATGCGGGTGCGCGGGCGTTGCTTTGTGCCGAAGCATGGCGCGTTGATCATCGCGCCGAACCACTCCAGCTTTACCGACCCCGCAGTGGCGGCAATTTCCCTAAAAACTCGCCGCATTACCTTCATGGCAAAGGCGTTCCTTTTCGAGCCGCTCTTCGTGGGCTGGCTCATCAGTATCATCGGGGCGTTTCCCCTGGAAAAAGACGGCGGAGAAATCGCCGCCCTGCGTCTCTCCCTCAAGCTCCTGCGAGAGGGACGGGCGGTACTCATCTTCCCCGAAGGCGGACGGATTCGCGTTGACGGTCTGGGTGAACCAGAACCCGGCGTAGGAATGCTCGCCGTCAAGAGCGGCGCGTCGGTACTGCCAATCTACATCCACGACAGCCACGACTCCCTCAGGCTATTACTAAAGAAACGGCTGCCGAGGATTTACGCCTACGTTGCCCCGCCGATCAGCTTCCCCCCCGCACCAAAGGGTGTCAAGAAGAGCGTGTACTATCAACAGGTCAGCAAACTGGTAATGCGTGAGATGTGGCGGATGCGCTGCTGGCACCGGATGAGCGAGGGACTGCCGCCGGAGCCATTCGGTCAGTGGACGAAAGACCCCAAGCGCGAACGCCCCGCCAAAGGCGAAAAATGGGACATAAACTAGGCAACGCGGTGCGTTGCATCACAAGACTGGGCTTCGCCCAGAACACCTTGAAAACGTCCGCTCCCGCTGGTCGCTACACCTATTCTCCTCCTCCCTCTGTGGGGAAGGTTGGGAAGGGGGGTCAGCTTGAAGCTGCACACACCTTCGCGGTTAGTCGGCAATTACGGACTGTGATTATCCCCGCGTACACGCTCCCGCTGGTCGCTCACAAATCTCGTTTCGTAGTGTAGAAACTCCCTGACCGAAGGTCAGTAACAAGATGCAACGCTTGGCGTTGCCGGAGGCACCTTGTCCCCCTGGTTAACTACCCTCCTCGTTTCGATGACCCCCATCGGTGAGTTGCGCGCCGGAATCCCCGTCGGTCTCACGGCGGGGCTGCCCTGGTGGGAGGTCTATCTCATCGCCGTAGTCGGCAACCTGATTCCCGCTATTCTGCTGCTGCTCTTCCTGGAGCCGGTCAGCAACTGGATGCGCGCCCGCTGGAAGTGGGCGGAACGGTTCTTCACCTGGCTCTTCGAGCGCACCCAGCGACGCGGCAAGATAATCGATCGCTACAAAGCCCTGGGGCTGATGTTCTTCGTGATGATTCCCCTGCCAATCACTGGAGCCTGGACCGGCTCCGCCGCCGCCTTCATCTTTGGTGTACCCAACCGCTACGCCATTCCGGCGGTCATCGGTGGTGTGCTGCTCGCCGGAGTCATTGTTACCCTGGTCAGCCTGGGAGTAATTGGCATGGCGGATTTAATTTTAGCGGGATAAGCTGCTTGATTTTTTCGCGGCGGAGTAGTAACATACCGCCTCAAACGGTCGGGGCGTAGCGCAGCCTGGTAGCGCACCTGGTTCGGGACTAGGGGGTCGGAGGTTCAAATCCTCTCGCCCCGACCAGCTTGAAGCTAGACACAGACTCGCGATTAACAGGTTTGGTCAAGCGACGGGAACTCCCGCGTTTAGC
>SWBW01000182.1_pt1 | contig 33686 bp, 37 predicted proteins | sample 4693041 | NCBI WGS metagenome assembly SWBW01 (sample SAMN10267271, study PRJNA491770) | bioreactor metagenome | isolation source: DHS bioreactor inoculated with marine methane seep sediment | place: Japan: Omine Ridge, Nankai Trough | collected 2006-05-06 | reverse complement strand
TTTATGGGTGGACTTATCCTTCTTCAGGTTTCTGTTAATGGAGATAAGTACAGAAATTTATTGCGCGGCAGCTTTGACTTCAAGGGACAAGTCCTCATTGTGTTCGTGATTATGGGAATAATTACGACAATAATCTCCCTGAGTGCCAGTCGAGTCAATCATTTAGACTTATATCTCTACAGTCATATTCAATTTGTCGCAATATATTATATCGTAATAATATTTGTTAACTCAAAAAAACGACTTTATTCTACGATGTTGGTAGTGTTGATAACCCGTGCGCTTGATGGTATTTACGGGTTAACAATATTCATTGCTCATCCCACTATGCGGGTAGGCGGAAGTTTTGTGGATCCTAACGAATACGCCTGCTATAGCCTTTTAGCCTTACCAATAGCCCTGTTTCTTTTCCGAAGCACTAAAAGTTTTATTGTACGAATTTTCATTGTCATAGCCTCGGTTTTGATCACTATCGCGGTTTTGATATCATCGTCGCGCGGGGCTTTTGTTGCAATGATAGTTCTTGGCATTACCATTTTGCTTACCCGCTCCCTGGAGCTAAGAACCCGTATTCTGGGCTTTGTGATAGTTGTTCTGGTTTTTGCCGCCTTGGCAACCAGTATTTATTGGGACAGAATGGAATCTGTCGAAGGCGTTGTGGAGGCAAGTGAGCGGGATCATTCCGTTGAGCTTCGCTTAAAGTCGCTAACTGACTCAATCGAGTTCTTTCTAATTTCCCCTCTATACGGTATTGGTTATGGACAATTTATGTTCACCCCGCTTGAAAAACTTGGTGGATACTCCGAAGAAAAAGCACGTTATTCCGCACACAACTCCCATGCTCAAATACTTGCCGAGCGGGGTTTGCTGGGGTTTATACCCTATTTGCTTTTCCTTTTTCTTATTGTCAGAGACGGCTATCGCGCCGCCAGAGATGCCAGGAAAGCCGGGGACATCAATTTGGCTCAGCTTGCCGCAGGGGTTAACCTGGCTTTAATTACAATCCTTATCATGGGATTTATGCTGGGAACTTACGGTAAACAGATGTATTTCTATTTTGGTTTGGTCGCGGCAGCGAACCGAATTGTACGGAACCAGCTCCGCGCTCAGGAGTCTGCCGATGCCTCCTGAGCTACTCCACGTTATCGGTGACTGGCAGTTGGGTGGGGCGGAGAAACAACTCGCCGGACTGGCGGGCAGGCAAGCCAGAGCGGGCTGGCGGGTGGAGATTGCCGTGCTGCGCGGGGAGCTTTCACCGGAACTTATCGGGCTGGCTGCCCCCTGCAGGGTTACACTGTTACCTGGGCAGCCCCGGGGACTCCGGCGACACCGAGCGTTGGTTGATAGGGTTCGGAGAGAGAAATGGCCCCTCCTGGCGGGACAGCTTTTCTCCGGCAACCTCTACGCCGTAGCGGCGGGAGATAAACTAGGACTGCCCACGCTGACCTTTGAAGGCGGACTGGAACCGTGGCGGCGTTGGTATCACTGGAGCATCTGCCGCTGGTACTGGAAGCGAGCGGCGCTTATTGAGGTAAACGCCGACGCGGTGGGAAGAAACGTAGTCGCCCACGGTGGAGCATCGAATAAGCTCCGCCTGATCTACAACGGAATTGAATCGGCGGAGCCGCTCTCGCGGGAAGAACAACTCACCGCTCGACAAAGGCTAAACTTGCCCGCTGAGGCTCCCGTCGTCGTCATGGTCGCCAACCTGCATTCACCCAAAGACCCCCAGACCCTTCTGCGAGCTGTGGCGAAGCTGAAGGCGGAGTTCCCCAACCTGAGTCTGCTCTTTGCCGGCGAGGGTCCCCAGCGCGAGAAACTGGAGCAATTAACCAATCAACTGGATTTGAGCGGGCGGGTACAGCTTCTCGGTCAGGTCGCCGACGTGCGAGCGGTTTATGCCACCGCCGATGTCTTCTGTCTTTCCAGTCTGGCAGAGGGACTCTCCAACGCCATCATCGAGGCACTTTCACTGGGGCTGCCCTGCTTGGTGAGCCAGGCAGGCGGTAACGCGGAACTTGTCTCTCAGGGTGAGCGTGGTCTGACCTTCCCTGCGGGAGATGTCTCCGCCTGCGCCGATGGATTACGTCGGTTGCTCACCGATAAAGAAAACGCCGCGCGGATGGGGCAGGCAGGGCGAGCATGGGTTGAACGGGAACTAAGCTGGGAAAATAATCTGGAACAGCACAGGCTGCTCTGCGAGGAAGCTGTCCAGCGGCACAATTCACTCCGGGGGCAATAATGAAGTTGCTGCTGATTACTCCGGAGCTGATGGCGGGTGGCGCGGAACGGGATATGATCAACCTCTGCCGGGGTCTGACCGAGCGCGGTCATGCTGTTACCCTGGCGTGCCATGCCGGAGAGCTTTCACCAGAGGCCGAAGCCAGTGGCGCGCGGATAGTGGAGCTTCCGGCTCACGCCAGAACTCCTGCCGGGCTAAGACAGTTTGGCGCGGGGTTGAAGAGGCTGGTCGAGGAGCTTCAGCCAGCGATCATCCATTCTCAGGCGATTCTGCCCGCTCTGGCTGCCCGGCGGGTGCTGGGAAAGACACTGCCAATCCTCGTAACCATCCACAACCTCCGCTATCGGATTTACTATCCCCTTGCCGCCGACCTCCTGAATCGTGCCGCCGACCGGGTACTCTTTGTCTCCGATTATGAACGCCGCCGCTTCCGCGACTGGGGTTTTCCCCGGCACAAGTCGCGGGTACTGCATACCGGGCTGCCGGAGGTCTTCTTCGAGGAACAATCTTCGGAGCCTCACAAGGTTTTTCGCTACCTCTTCGCCGCCCGAATAACCGGAAAGAAAGGCCACGCCGAGCTGCTCAACGCTCTGGCTATGGCGGGGAAGCTGAACTTCCAGCTCTGGATTGCCGGGGATGGTATTCAGCGTGAGGCGATGGAACAACTCAGTCAGCGGCTGGGTCTGGAGAACACCACGCGCTTTCTTGGCTTTCGCCGGGATGTTCGTCAGCTAATGGCGCGGTGCGACGCGCTGGTCCTCCCCAGTCAGCGGGAGTCCCTGCCGCTCTCCCTGCGTGAGGGATTTGCCCAGGGGCTACCCGCAATCGCCACCGCCGTGGGAGGAATCCCGGAACTCATCGAACACGAGGTCAACGGGCTGTTGGTCTCACCGGGGAAGATGGCAACCTTCGCCCGAACGATGATTCGCCTGGCGAGCCAACCTGCTTTGGCTCGAAGAATGGGCATCACCGCCCGAAGAATAGCTCTGGAACGCTGGACTCAACCTCGCTACCTCGACGCTCTGGAACAACACTATCGCGAACTGCTCGACCACTAAACAACTCTTGAACTATCGGACTTCCACCAGGAGGCAACGTGCAGCTCCTCGACTGGCTCATGCTCATCGGCAGCCTCATCTCGCTAACCGTGGGTAACTACCTCTTCTACTTCGGCAACCGTAAACTCAGTTACGTCTTTATCTTCGGGGCGATGGCATTCTTCGCTCTGGGGTTCATCCTGGCGGGAATGGTGCGCGGGGACATGCCCAGCGCGTATCTCGTGATGCTGGTCTTCCTGATCGCCTACGTGGCGGAGCGAGCGGTCTTCCTGATCATCACCCGCATCCTGCGCTCCCGGCAGAAGGATCAGGACGAATAGCGGCATAGTGAGCTACTCCGCAGAACTGGATTCCGACAAAGAACCTTGAGGATTGATGGGATTTAATATACGGGTCGACCTTTAGGTCGGCCCGTCAAATTAGTCAGGGTTGATCCTTCACCCTACGGATAAAGGCATTGGAAAAGGGGCGTATGCAATACGCCCCTGCGTTACGTCGCTAATATCTTGCTGTTACATGGTTTTAAGCTGCCCCCAGTGGTTTCTTCGATTCAACCGCAATCCAGCGACCAACGGAAGCGGTTAAACGTGGGAGTAGCCTCACAAGGAGCTTAGTTCTAATCCGCGAAGGTATGTGCAGCTTTAAGCTGCCCCCAGGTGGTTTCTTCCACTGTGGCTTCGCCCTCCATGAACCAGTTCAGCACCAGTTCCAGCACATCCTGTCGATCGGTGGCGGTTTTGAAGGACTCCAGCGGGCAGGAGAAATAAACCGTCTTCCAGTTTGGTCCCTCGTTGGAGATAATCGCCTTGTGGTGAGCCGTGGAGTCGGCATCCATCCACTTCGCCTCGGTCTGCCCAACCGCGCTCTCCAGTTGGTCGGGATAGTTCTCGACGCTCGCCCAGTCTATGTCATAGCTGGCTTCCAGACCCAGTCGTCCCGCAGAGGTGGCTTCCAGCGTCCAGTCGTCGTCAACCTCAATCCAGTCGGTGAAGTTCTCCACGGGATAACTCAACCCGGCAAAGTTATCGAAGAAGTTACTGTCGTACTGCTCGTTGTTATCATCGTCGGCGACGCAGTTCCAGCCAATCCAAATGCCAGAGAGCATCAGTCCCCGGGCGGAGTCCGTCCGCAGCCAGTCAATCAGTGTATGCTGCTCGTTCCAGGAAATCGCGGATTGGGCGTAGCTGGGGTTGCTCGCCGGATAGCCGCAGGAGTTCCCCGTAACCCAGATCACCACATCGTACGGAGCCAAATCGGACACCATCGGCTCACCGCTGTCGTCGTGATTCCAAACATTATAGGTGATGTTCAGCGAGTCCAGTGCCGCAGTATAGCTAAGCTGAAAATACTGCGGTACATCCACGCCATCGGTCTGGTCGTTGACCACCAGCACGTAAGGTTCATCCCCCCGGCTGGCTGCCTCAAGACTCATCTCAAAACCGGAAACCGGAACGGCAACGGCAGTCATCACCAAACTCAACAACACCAAAACCAGCTTGATTCTCTTCATAATACCAACGGTTGGAAGCGGCTTGCCTGAGTAACAAGCCGTGAAAAGAAGACACTCTCAGTAGGAGGTGATGATAGCACCACCCCGCAAATCGGTCAAGCCACTCATATACGCCCCCGCCACCGCTTAGGTTTCCCTTGACTTCGCCCACCTCTCCATGCTAACCTGCCCTCCCGTTTGAGACGTGTAGGGCGATTAGCTCAGTTGGTCTAGAGCACCTGCTTGACGTGCAGGGGGTCACTGGTTCGAATCCAGTATCGCCCACCACCAGCTTGAAGCTGGACACAGATTCGCGACTGAGGGTTTGGGTTAAACAGCGGTTACTGCCGCGTTTCACCACTCCTGTTGGTCGTTTTTTTATTGTGTATTTGACCGTAGGGGCGAACCAATTCTGCTGAAATTGGTCTCCGCCCTTTTGTATCCTGTTGCCAGCTAGCGAACAGCGTGAGCGGTGGAGTAGCTCAAGGTCTTCTGGTGCAAAGCACCAGCCCCATGTGCAGCTTTAAGCTGCCTCCTGTTGGTCGTTTTTTTATTGTGTATTTGACCGTAGGGGCGAACCAATTCCGCTGAAATTGGTCTCCGCCCTTTTGTATCCTGTTGCCAGCTAGTGAACAGCGTGAACGGTGAACTAGCCTCAGGTCTTCTGACCGAAGACCAACTAAGTGATGCAACGCGCCGCGCTGCCGTTGCTGTTGACTTCCTTCCCTGTTTTATGCGAGACTGGGCAAGTTCAAATTTTATTGACTGGTTTTTGGAAAAATCTGCGAGGTGATACGGATGCTCTTTGATGAAGATCAACGGGATGGAATACGCTTAGGACGAATAACGGTTACCTTCCGTAACTGGCAGCATCCACCGTTTAAGTCCGGTGAAGCGGTTGAAGCTCTCAACGTCGGTACCATCGATATCACCAATATCAAGAAGATGCGCCTGCGTGATGTTTCCGCTTCCGATGCTCGTGCCGCTGGCGCGACCTCTCTCTTTGACTTCTTCGAGCGGTTCCGGGGGAAGCATCCCGGCCTTGACCTCGATGAGGCGCAGATCACGCGGATTCGCTTCCGCTATAAGGGCGAATCCGAGGAGTCCAACGCTCGCCCCCGTCCTTCTCAGGTGCTGGTCGCTGGCAAGCAGCTTGAAGAAATCGACGAACGCTCTCGCAGCGAGGAGTGGACGATTAAGTACATCGGGCCGCTGACCGAGGGTGGAACGCTCTTTTCTTCGGAGCTTGCCGACATCCTGGAAGAAGACCAGGAGCGTGTTAAGAAGCGGATGGGGCAGCTGAAGAAGCTGGAAATTGTGGAGAGTTCTCCCAAGAAGGGCTATTCGCTGACCTCGCTGGGCGAGGCGGTCTGGTTGTTCCTTACCACCCGCCACGGCGAGCTTGAAGAAAAGAAGCCAAAGGCTAAGAAGAAACCCGCGAAAACTGAGGATAGCTAGGCAAGCCATCGCTTAGAGTAACGTTGAAAATGCAAAGAAGCGGCTCTGTGGCCGCTTCTTTTTTATTCCGCAATCCGCTACATAGCCTTAATCTGCCCCCAGGTTGCTTCTTCAATCTGTTCCTGTTCGCCGGAACAACCTGCTCTGCCGCCAGTGTACTCATCCCACCACTCGGTGATCAGCCACTTGCCGTCAACCCGGGTAAGCTCGAAGGTACAGGTATGCCGGGCAATGTAGGTGATGTTCCTGGCAGGAACCGTAACGTAGAGGTCATAGGGAATGTATTCTACCCTAAAGGTATCCGTACCCTCCGCTGGTTCATCGAACTCAGGAATGGCAAGGGTCAGGTCGATGTTTTCCGCGCCGATACCTTCGTTCTCAAACAGAGCCGTTGTGGCAGCGACATCCTCCGCGTAATTGTAGTATGCTGGAAGCGGGTCATCTGGGTTGTTTTGGTCATGCTCGCTGAAGTAGAACCTAAAGCTATCTTCGTCTAGCAGGTTTGGATAGTCCTCAGAGTTCGCGTTGCAATAATAATCCTCCATCAGCTCAATTGTTCCTTTGACCGTTGCCTGGGTTGGGGTTTCGTCGCCAGGGTCGGCTGGAGTCTTGGTACAACCGAGCAGAGAAACGCTTACGAGTAGTGCCAGAACGAAAAGGGTGGCTCTCATTGAAACTCCTTCGGTAAGGTTTGGTTAATGAATCGCTCAACTTCACTGCTATCTACATAGCCTTGATTGATCCCCAGGTACACTCCATAGACTGTTCATCTGAACCACCTGTGATATACCCAGAAACAACATCCCACCACTTGGTGATCAGCCATTTGCCATCAACCCGGGTAAACTCGAACTTGCAGGTATGCGAGGCATAATAGATGATGTTATCAGCAGGAACCGTAACGTAGAGGTCGTAAGGAACCTCCTCAACGGTGAAAGTATCCGTACCCACCGCTGGTTCGTCGAACTCCGGGATGGTAAGGGTGAGATCAATGTCCAGCACTCCGGCATCATGATGGTCGAACAGGTTCCTCGTGGAGTCAATATCCTCGACATAGTTGTAGGTTGCGGAAAGAGGATCGTCTGGATCATATCCTTCGAAGTAGAAGGTAAAGTCATTCTCATTGAGCAGATTGCGGTAAACCTCAAAGTCTGCCGCGTTGTAGCATTCTTCCAATACTCCAATGGCTCCCTTGACCGTTGCCTGGGTTGGGGTTTCATCGCCAGGGTCGGCTGGAGTCTTGGTACAACCGAGCAGAGAAACGCTTACGAGCAGTGCCAGAACAAAAAGGGTGGCTCTCATTGAAACTCCTTCGGTAAGGTTTGGTTAATGAATCGCTTGGCTACGCGCCCGGCTAAAGCATGTACTTTATCTGCCCCCAGGTACTTTCTTCAACCTGTTCGTCCGAACAACCTGCTCTGCCGCCAGTGTACTCATCCCACCACTTGGTAATCAGCCACTTGCCGTCAACCCGGGTTAGCTCAAAGGTACAGGTATGCTGGGCGTGGTAGGTGATGTAGTCAGCAGGAACCGTAACGTAGAGGTCATAGGGGACGTGTTCTACCCTGAAGGTATCTGTCCCCTCCGCTGGTTCATCAAACTCCGGGATGGCTAAGGTCAGGTCGATGTTCTCCGCGCCAATGCCTTCGTTCTCAAAGAGAGACGTTGTGGCAGCCACATCTTCAACGTAATTGTAGTATGCTGGAAGCGGGTCATCTGGGTCGTTCTGGTCATGCTCGCTGAAGTAGAACCTAAAGCTATCTTCGTCTAGCAGGTTTGGATAGTCCTCAGCATCCGCATTGTTGTAGACGTACTCCAGAGAATTTATAGTCTGTCTTACTGTAATCTGAGGAGTTGGATCCCCCGGTCCAGGATCGCCAGGGTCGGCTGGAGTCTTGGTACAGCCGAGCAGAGAAACGCTTACGAGTAGTGCCAGAACGAAAAGGGTGGCTCTCATTGAAACTCCTTCGGTAAGGTTTGGTTAATGACGTTGCTTACTACTCTTGCTGCTCTTCGAAGAACGCCTTCGTCGCGCCCCAGGTAATTTCTTCAATCCCGCAGGGAATACCGCAGCCGCCAGTAGAGCTATAGTCTCGCCAGGTAACGACAAACCACTTGCCATCGGTCAGTTCCAGCGTGAAGTCGCAACTGCTCTGGGAGTGGAAAGTCAGGTCTTCATCGTTGTCGTAATAGCCAGTCAGTGTAACGTAGAGGTCGTAGGGAACGTGGTTGACCCGTACTGAGGTTACGCCCTCGGCTGGCTCTTCAACATCGTTGAGACTGAGCTGGAGAGAAATCTGCTCGGCCTGAGCGTCCTCGTAGAGGTTATCAGCAGCGGTAAGCTCGGTGTCCAGCTCCCAGAAAACAGGGTAGCCATTGCCAGCATCGCCTTCGGAGAAGTAGAAGACGAAGCTCTCCACGTCGAGGAGCTTCTGGTAGGCTGGCAGGTCGGCATTGTTCCAGGCATCGCCGAACAACTCCAGCGTTCCGCGCACTGTGGATTGAGTCCACTCCGGCTCGTCCGGGGGAGGTGTGTTGATACCAATACAGGCGGAGAGCAGCAACAGCGCGGATAAACTTAGTAAAAGGGTGAGCTTCTTCATTTCAATATCCTTTTTCGGTGAGTGGCTGCGAAAGGTTGACCTTAAGACAAGGGGTTTCAACCCCTTGCTGGATTTGCGATGTAGTCCAGTCCCACAAGGGGCTGAAGCCCCTTGCCTCATACCAGGAGAAGTCAACACTTTTGCAAAGGTCTCAGAAACGCGGTTAGTTTAGTCCTTATCACAGTGCTTTGTCCAGAACAATCACCTTCCGTCCACCGCTGCAATGATTTTGGATTTGAGGTAAAATCTCCTCATGCGACCAATTGATAATCAAAACAGTAAAGAAAGTAGAGAACAGCGGCGAGTAACCGTTGTCGGTGGGCTGATGAACCTGCTTCTGGCGGCGATTAAGCTGGCGGCTGGTTTTGTCGGACACTCGGCGGTGCTGGTTTCCGATGGTGTCCACTCCCTCTCCGACCTGGTCTCCGACGGGGTGGTGCTGCTGGGAGTTCGCCTCTCCAGCCGCCCGGCGGATGCCAACCATCCCTACGGCCACGGGCGGTTCGAGACCCTTGCCAGCTTCATCCTCGGTCTGCTGCTCATCGCCACGGCAGTACTGCTGGCGGTGGAGGGAGTTGACAAGCTCCTGGAGCCGTCGCACGCTCCACCGTCCTGGCTGGCTCTGGGAGCGGCACTGCTCTCGGTCATCGTCAAGGAGTACCTCTTCCGCTGGACTCGCGCCGTGGCACGGCGGACTGAATCTCGACTGCTGGAAGCCAACGCCTGGCATCATCGCAGTGATGCTCTCTCCAGTCTGGTGGCTCTGGCAGCCGTCGGCGGAGCCATGATCTTCCCCGACCTGGCTCTCCTGGACCCGCTGGGTTCCATTCTGGTAGCGGCGATGATTGCCGTGGTCGGCGGGCAGGTTATCGTCAGTGCCGCCCGGGAGCTGACCGACGTGGGAGTAGAGGAGGAGCTGTCCGAGCAGCTTAAAGAAGTGGTCGGACAGGTTCATGGAGTGGAGGAAGTCAACCGTCTCTGCGCCCGTCGTCTGGGAACCGATCTGCTGGTTGACATCGCAGTCGGCGTTGACCCGGAGATGAACGTCTTCGAGGCGCACCAAATTACCGATTACATCGAAGCCTGGCTCCAGAAAAAGTTTCCTCGGATCAGCCGGGTCTTCGTCCACGTTGAGCCGGCTTCCCAGCCGGAACAACTGGACAGCAAGCGGAACTCCGAGCTGCGCGAAGCGATACGGTCGAGCTGTCGCTCTCTGGCTGGCGTGGTGGATGTCGGGAACCTGCGTCTCTACCGTCGTGCCAGCGGGGTTGTCGTAGAGCTTGATGTGGTGGTGGACGGTCGAATCAGCGTCATTGAGGGGCATCGCGTCATGCACCGGGTAATGCGCCGCCTGCGAGAACTGCCGGGGATCAAGTCCTCCATGCCCCATCTCACGCCCCAGGCGCGACTGGACGAACTAGACGATTAGCCGCTCGTTGAACAAATATGCTTTGGGTAGGGGCGCATTGCAATACGCCCCTACGGATACCTGTTAAACACGGTACGCGCAGCCAAAAGATTCTGAAAATGTTTAAGATACTCATCATTCTGGCGGGACTGTTTCTCTACATGGTGGTCGGACGCTACCTCTTCCGGCTCTACCTCTGGCTGGGCTGCTTTGCCGACCGCGTCCCCTATGCCTCTCGTAAACACGAGCTGGCGAAGATGTCGGGCTGGCAAATCTTCACCTGGCCCCTGCTGTTGGTCTTTTTGCCCTTCTACACCATGTGGGTGCTGGCAAAACGCATAACCTAGCAGACTTACAGCACACTCACGACCGACGGTTATACAAAGAGAACCAGCTACGATAGCTGGCTGGTAAGTAGTCTCGCGAAACTTCCCCGCTCACTCCCTCGGCATTAGCAGAGCCACAGCCATGCTGGCGGCGAGTTGAGAAAGCAGCGTCCAGACATCGGTTAGCGGTAGCGGCACGCCTAAGTTCACCAGCAAGAGCAGCAGGTAGCGGAGCAGTCCCGCCCCCAGCACCGCGCCAACCCTCACCAGCACCTTCGAGGTATTGAACCGCTCCCGCAGATAGAAGATCGCCATCACCGGCAGGCTCTGCGCCACCGCCCAAACACCCAGCGGCCACCAACTGGTCAGGTCAATCAGCAGCCCGCTTCCCCAGGCTCCCAGCAGAGGGCCGTGGGGCTTTTCTTTATTTATCGCCAGCCAGACCAGCGCGACGAGGACGAGGTCGGGACGGAACAGCTCCCAGCCGGGCAGCAGCCCAAAGCCTATTCTGTCAACCAGCAGGGCAGCACCGAGGAATAGATAGCCGCGCATTACTCCTCCTCGGTTTCGGTTGTAGTATCCATAATGGTATCGATGACAAATACCAGCTCCAGCCGGTTCAAGTCCGGCAGCGGCTCCAGATAGCAGAGCGGCGATTGCATCCCCGGCTGCCACTCTACCGCGACGATTGAGCCGAGGGGCAATCCGGCGGGAAGTTCGCCCAAACCACTGGTGATAACGACCTCGCCAACCTCCGGCAGCGGACGTGGGGTCAGGTAGCGAATGACGAGCCTGTCATCTTCGCTGGTCAGAACCCCCGCCTGACGGCAGCCGAGGAGGCGCGCTCCCAGCGCGGTCTCCGGTGAACCCAGAGTGAGCAGGGTTGAGGTGTTGGCTCCAACCTCCCCGACCAGCCCAATTATTCGCCCCTCACCCAGCACCGCCGTGCCTTTCTGAAGTCCCTGTTGCCAGCCCGCTGCCAGGGTGGGAGGACGGCTGGGGAGCAGCTCCACCACAGTGAGTTTCCACGGAGAGCGCAGCCTCAGACCAAGAGCCTCGCGCAGCTCCTCGTTCTCTTTCTCCAGAGCGGCGGAACGGGAGTGGATCAGCTCTACCGCAGCTTCGTCGAGTTGACCGACCGTAGCCAGCTTCTCCTCACCGATGAACCGCTGCCAGCGTTCGCCGACCAGAGCCAGCTCGCCCCGCAGAGCCGCCAGCTCACCGTGCCACTCCGCTATCAGGGCGACACCAGAGAAGTCCGCCCAGAAAAGCAGCGCGGTAATGAGCAGCAACACTCCGGTGATGGTAAGGATTTTTGGCAAGCCAGTCCTTCAAATAGCTGAGAGAAGTTCCATTGTATCATCAGACGCGCGCTATCATCAGACTTAGCTTCAAGGGAAACCACTGAATAAGCGAGAACTTGCGCCGTCAAGGGAATTGAGTTAACCTCGCCAATGCTTTATACTGTTGAGTGGACTTAGTGAAAAGGGAGATGGAGACATGGCACAGCAACAGGCTAAAGCGGTCGGCATTGTCGCGGTCGTTATCCTTATCATCGGAGGATTTATCGTCTTTATTGCCTCCGATGGCGAGTTTCCCTTCCCCGGCTTTGTCGTTCCGTTTATCATCTTTGCCATCTTTGGTTCGGTCATCCGCAAAGCGATAAAGAGTGCCAAGACCGCCCAGGGCGGCGGCTCGCAGTCGCGGACTACCACCGCCTCCCGCCCCACGGTTAGCGGAGGTGGCTCGTCGAGCAGCCCCTATCGCTATGACATTCGCACCGGGCAGGTCGTCTCCCAGCCAAAACCAGCCAACCAGCCCTACCGCGCCCGACCAGCTTCCACGCCTGCCAAAGCTGAACCAGCGGCGAGCTACGACGAGCAACAAGAGGCAATCCGGCGGATCATCGCCCGGCAGAAGCAAAAAACCGATAAGATTCTTGATGAGACTGGCAAGATTCCTGAACTGACTGAAGTAGAAAAGCTCATTCAGCGGGAACAAGCGTCGGCGAAGACGAGCCAGGATCTTCAAGAGGCGGCTGAGGTTATTCGCAAGCGACGAGAGTCCGGCTACTACAGTTCTTCTGATGCAGGCTCGCAGATTCCTCCCGACCATACGATTTGTCTTAGCTGTGGAGCCATCGTTAAGGTTCGCGGACGCAAGACCCGCTGTCCCGCCTGCGGCTCGAAGATCGAAGCCAACTAAACAGTGGCGATTCATTCTCCACAAAATGGTAGCGAACTTCTCGGCTGTCTGCTCAGTTTTCTTCTCTACAGGCTTTTTCTGGGACTGGGGATTGCTGGTTTTGTCGGCGGGGTGATGCTCATAGTCTTTGCCATCGAGGAAGGCGAGCTGAGTCTTCTCGTTGTGGCAATCAGCGGGGGCGGCTTTGTTCTCGGTGCCTTCTTCAGCGGACTGTTTGTGGATGCCTGGCGCAAACGCCCTTTCAGCCTGGGCTGGCGAATGCCGCTCATCGTTTTCCTGCTAACCTGGCTCGCCGTGGTTATCATCGGTTGGAGCGTTTTCTACGGTGAGCTACCCGGCTGGGTAATGGCTTTGCTGACAGCGGGATTGCCGATTGCTTTCCTCTTTGCTCTGTGGATATTCAAAAAAAACGACCCCGCGAGGTCGAAAAGCGTTACCGACTCCCAGGATGTTCATCGGTTTAAGTCCAGAGAAACCCTCCATCGTTGATTCTGCGCGGTTGCGTCAAAAAAGGGGCGCAGCACGCTGCGCCCCCGCAAATATCCACTCGTCTGTTTTTGCGTAATACCCATTTGGCGGGCCGACCTGAAGGTCGGCCCCTACGTAAAACCCTGAGGATGCTTAAAATACGCTGGTAGGGGCGAACCTTGTGTTCGCCCTCGTTTAATTCGACGAAGGGCGCAGCACGCTGCGCCCCCGCAAACATCCACTTGTCTGTTTTTGCGTAATACCCATTTGGCGGGCCGACCTGAAGGTCGGCCCCTACGTAAAACCTTGAGGATGCTTAAAATACGCTGGTAGGGGCGAACCCGTGTGTCCGCCCTTCACCGTTTATGCGGGGGCCGGTCAATTCATCAGATGATTGCTATCTGCCGTCGGCTCAGGCGGGTGGTTTGGAGCGACCAGCGGGAGCGATAAAGCGCGGGAGCAACCATTGCCCCCGCGTTTTGGTTAATCGCGATACTGTGATGCAACGCACCGCGTTGCTATCTTGCTATCACCAGGCGGGTGGTTTGGCTGGTGCTGCCTACTGCCAGGTGGGCGAAGTAAACCCCTGCCTGGGCGAGGGAAGCGTTCCAGCTCACGGTGTGATGACCAGCGGTGGCGGCTCCACCAGCCAGGGTAGCTACCCGGCGACCAGCGAGGTCGAAGACGATGAGTTCAAGGCTCGCGCCTTCGTCTTCAAGGGAGACCTGATAGGAGATGCTTACCAGGTCGGAAGCCGGGTTGGGCCAGACACCATCCAGCTCGCTTTTGGTGATACTGCCGGGCTGCTCGCCCACGGTAAGGGGGCCGTAGATGGTGCTTTCGCCACCAGTCTCGACGACCTCCAGATAGAGCAGGTCGTTGGTGCTGGCGGTTGTTACCAGATAGCGGGAGGAGTGGGCGGCGAGGACGGTCTCGTTGAGCCGCTCCCGTCCCGTGCCATTGTCGAGGTAGAGGTTAAAGCCGAGGACACCCTCACCGGGGAGCCAGGAGGCAAGCACGCCTTCATCCGCCCAGTCGAGGTGGAAGTCGTTGACCGGGGTATCGGAGCCGGAGATAGTCAGCGACTCGATATTGCTCCAGCCGCCCCAGATGCCATTGATACCGATGTCATTGCCAGCGCGGACGCGGTAGTAGTAGGTTCCGCCGGACTGACCGGAGATGTCGTAGTATTCGTTGGTGATGTCATCGGCGCGGGTGGTGGTGGCGGCGAAGCTCACAACCGGGTCAATGTCGTCGAGGTAGATTCCGCCATCGTTGGTGTTACCGTCGGAGGTGTAGCGGAAGCGGAAGAAGACATCCTCGCCCACGTAGCTCGACAGGGAGTGGGTCTTCTGGGTCCAGGAGCTTTGGCTTCCCTGGAAGGTGAAGAGGTTGTTCCAGCTTACTCCGTCCGTGGAGACCTCAGCATAGCCGTAGTCCCAACCGCTTTCAACGCCGTAGCGAGTCCAATAGGTGAAGCTGTCGCCGGAGGCAACAGTAACGGCGTTGGACGAGGTCATAGAGTTGTTCATGTTACTGGAGTTGCGCGACCAGTAGGAGTAGCTGCCGGAGTGATGCTGGCTGCCGGAACGCTGGAAGCCGTCGTTATCCCAGTTGTCGAAGTCGCTCTCGCAGTCGTCGGTACCGATGCTGTAGCCAGTCATCTCATCAAGTTGGTAGAACTCGTACTGTCCACCCGTCGGAGCCGCCCACTCGATGCGATAGATGCCGTCGTCATCATCAGCGGGATCAACAAGCACCGGGGCGTTGGGGCTGATCTGATAGTCATCGGCGAAGGTGCAGAAGTCGAGCATGGGCTGGAGGTTCTCGTTGAACTGTACCGCTACCTGGCTATAGTCCGGCTGGAAACTTGTGCCGCACTCGAAGGTAAAGCCGAGGATCATATCCGTGGTCTGCCCACCGTCGGAGAGGTGGCTACCGTAGTTCCAGTCGGTGGCATCGCCGTTGGTGTTGTAGAGACCGTGGCTTGGTCCCGGAGCATAGCCGTTATAGCTTGCCATATGCTCTGCCAGGGGGGCGAAGAGGTAGTTATGGTCGGTTACAGCGTCAATGTAGCCCCAGGGGTAGAGCACCAGTTCCGAGTAGGAGTGGAAGTTGATGATCGCCTTAACGTCGTTGCCGCTGTCGTGGAGGTCTTCGTAGAGGGTACAGAGGTCATCAACGCAGGGTTCGGAACGGGCAGAGGGACCACGATAAACATCACTGGAGCCGTAGGGGCTGGAGCCGCTGTCGTCGTAGCCCCACTTGTAGGCGTAGTTGCGGTTGGGATCAACGCCCCAGGAACCGCCGTTGTTGCGGCGGTCTTTGCGCCACATGTCGTAGGTGTTGAAGACGTGTTCCAGACCGTCGGGGTTGACCACGGGGATGATCCAGACCTCGCGGTTGTTGACGATGTTGTTGACCTCGTCGTCGGAGCCGTAGTTGTTCACCAGATACTCGGTGTAGCGCATTAGGATTTCGTGGGTGGTAATCTCGCGGGCATGGTGTACGGCGTTGAGGACGACATCGGGTTCGCTGGTGTCGTCGGTACCCGGGCTATCGGAAATCTTGAGGTAGAAGAGGTCGCGCCCTTCCAGGCTCGTCCCGTAGGTTCCGTAGCGCACAATGGAGGGGTTGGCTGCGGCAAGGTCTATCGCCCACTGTTTAGTGTAGTCCCAGTCGTGATAGCCAGTTGTGTCTTTGCCTTCGCCAGCACTTTCCTTTTCCATAAAGGCTGCCCAGGACTCTTCAACGTTATCGTACACTATCTCAATGTCAGAGAGACCCAGGTAGTACAGCTCGCTCAGTTCGTTCTCGTCAACAAGCAGGTCAACGAACATATCGTTGGGGAAGAAGCCCGCCACGTCGTAACTGCCCCAGGGAATCATCTCTTGCTGGTACTTGTCGAAGTGAACCCGGACAAGCTGGGTCGTGCCGAAGGCAACGAAAGCCAGTCCAAGAACCAGAATAATCATCAGGTAACGCTTCATCAGGCAACTCCTTTTTGGGATGGTACGAAGACTCACGAACTCAACACGGGGATAACTACCACAAAAAATCCCCTACCACAAGGGGATTCTTGAGAAAGCCACTGGAGTTTTGTTGCGGAATGGATTTAGCCCGTAAGTACAAGTTTGCGGGTAAATTGCAAGCGGGGACTCAAAAGAGTCCCCGTGGCAGGCCGTGAAGGAATCGAACCTTCAACCCACTGATTAAGAGTCAGTTGCTCTGCCAATTGAGCTAACGGCCCAAGCGCGCGGGTATATTAACCCGTGGGGGGGAGGGATGTCAACCCCGCGAGAGTGTGGTGGAGGGCGGTGTTGTTGAGGTCTGGCATCAGTGGGGTGATAGAGATATAGCCTTCGATAATCGCCGTCCAGTCGAGTTCGGGATTGCGGTCGCCATCGGTGCCAGCCAGTTGCCCCTCCAGCCTGTAGCCACCGCTGGCTTCATCAGGTTTGTAGGTGGTGTCGAAGGTGTAAAGCCCGTGGCGGGTAAAGCGCGCGCCCTTGAGTTCACCAGGGGGAAGATTGGGAACGTTGACGTTAAGACAGACTCCCGCCGGGAGTTTCTGTTTCAGCATCTTGCGGCAAAGGGTGGCTGTGTAGGCGGCGGTGTTCTCTAAAGCACCGTCGATTACCGTATAACCTCCGGGTGGCTTGCCGAAGTTCCCCAGGCTGACCGCCACTGCGGGAATACCGAGGAGCGCGCCTTCCATTGCCGCGCCCACGGTGCCGGAGTAGAAAATGTGGCTGGCAAGATTGAGACCGGAGTTGATGCCGGAGACTACCAGGTCCGGCGGGGATTTGTAGAGATTAGAGGTGGCGAACTTAACGCAGTCGGCGGGTTGACCGTCGGTCGCCCAGGCCTTGAGTCCTTCTTCACCCAGGGAGAGCTGCCCGACGTGGAGTGTATTGATGGTAATCGCGTGGCTGGCTCCGGAACGCTCGAACATCGGGGCGCAGATAGTCAGCTCGCCAATTTTGGCAAGCTCACGAGCCAAAAGCAGCAGCCCGTGGCTCTGGATACCATCGTCGTTGGCGAGGAGTATTTTTAGCATAAGTACCTTCACTGCCCACGTTCGGCTTGAGTAACAGTTGCTCTGATTCTATAACCGCAGGTATTTATTATGGTTACAAGAACACGAACAATCTGAAGGAAGCCTCCTACTGGACCAAAAAGTTAAGTTTATCGAGTTATTCCAAAGGTCTCGTTCGGACGATTGTTCAAGGGATGTCCTTACCTTAAATGAGGTCAGCGTGTAGGGGCGAACCTTGTGTTCGCCCTAAATATGCGGGGAGCCTGAGTAGTCGAGCCGCGCGACTAGGTCGCCATCTTTGCCACGACCAGCCAGACACCGCCGAGGATCAGCAAGAAGCCGACGACCTGCCACCAGGTAATCGTCTCGCCGAGGACGAAGGCACTGACGAAGATGACAATGGCGAATCCCACCGAGGTGAAGACCGGATACGCCACGGAGAGGTTGAGCTTGCTGAGGACGTAAGTATAACAGACCAGAGCGGCGGCGAAGCTGGCGAGTCCACCCCAGAGCCAGAGGCTGCCGAGCATCCCTTTGGCATAGGCGGCAAGACCAATTTCATCGGCGGCACCGATGCGGGTCATCGCCACCTTCATCAGGATGTTGGCCCCGGCGTTAAAGACGATTCCAAAACCGAGGAGGAGGTAGGTCATATTCTCTTTTCCAGGCTAAGACTCGACGGCTATTGTAATATAAAAGGGAGACATGACGGTAGCTGGCTGGTCGATTCAAAGGTTGTAGCCTGACAACCACACCCGCCGGAGCTTAAACTTGCTTGTAAAATCGCACGACTTAGTGTAGAATGCCTCGGCAAACACTTAAACAAGCGTTGGCGCGGAGCCAACGATTAACGCGGAGGAACCGTGGCAGAAGAACTTATCAGCAAAGACATGATCATCGAAGAGGTGGTCAGGAAGTATCCAAAGACCGTTCCCGTCTTCATGGCTCACGGCCTGCACTGCATCGGCTGTCATGTGGCTAACTACGAAACCGTTGAGCAGGGCGCGATGGGGCATGGAATGACAGATGTTGCCCCCCTGCTGGCCGATCTTAACAAGGTTGCCAACGAAGAGTAAGAAACAGAGAGTAAGAGTGGGGGAACAAGACGATGAAAGAGCCAATCTCACCGGATATGACCATTGGGGAGCTGCTGGAGGAGTATCCAGAGCTAACGGCGGTTGTGGAGGAGGTTCTCTCCGGCAACTGTCAGGATTGCCCGGCGGCTCCCAGTGAGACTCTGCGGCTTTCAGCAACGTTACACGGAGTAGAGTTGGATAAGCTACTCCAAAGATTAGAAGCGGGGCGACTCCAGTAAAACCTTACCTGCTTCCCGAATATCCCGATAGATAATAAAACGGCAACCCTGGTGGGTTGCCGTTTGCGCGAACCAGATTCCCTACAGTATTGCAAGATTTTTGCAGGAGCTTACAACATTGTCCTGGGCGAGCGACCTCAAGGTGTTCTGGCGCGAAGCACCAGTCCTGTGATGCAACGCACCGCGTTGCCTACGGCGCGTAGCCCAGCTCAACCAGGCGGGTGGCGGCAAGCTCCGCCAGCGGTCCGGTCTTTTCGATGTTCAACGCCCGGGTATAGGCAGCGGAGGCAGCCTCTGGCTCACCAGCTTTTTCGTAAACCAGCCCCAGATGAACCTGCGAGTCCATCCGCTCCGGCTCGGCGGCAACGGATTTTTCCAAAGCGTCTATCGCTTTGTCGATCTTCCCCAGCGCGTCGTAAACCAAGCCAAGCCCGTCCCAGGAACGAGCCAAGTCGTCGTTCAGGTTGATCGCCTTCTGGAAGATAGGCTCAGCGCGTTCGTAGTCCCCCACAGCCAGATAGACGAAGCCGAGGTTGTTCTGGCTAATCGCGTCCGCCGGGTTAAGCTCGACTATCCGCCGACGATAACGCAGGGTCGTCTCCCAGTCCGCCTTTTGGGTAGTCAGAGCGGCGGCGGCATCCATCGCCTCGATGTAAGTCGGGTTACGCTCGATGGCGGCATCGTAGTATTTCAACGCCTTGTCCGCGTCGCCCTGCGCCTCGAAGGTGCGGGCAATCCAGTAGAACGGCTCGGCGGAATCCGGCATCTCCAGAGCCGCCCGCTTGAAGGTTGACTGCGCCTCGTCGTATTCGCCAGCATCGTAGTGGTCAATGCCCGACTCCACCAGCTTTTCTGATTTGAGCACCTCGGCGATACCCCGGGTGGAGCTATCACAGCCAGCACCCAGCCAAAGGGTCAGCAGGGCGAGGAAAATCAGCGGAGTGATGAACTTTCTGTGAGCCATTGTAACCTCTAACGTAACATGAACTATTGCAGGGTGAGCGAATCGAAGAAAATCTCTCCGGCGGTGTGCTTGCCTCCGGGCAGGACAACGATATAAAGCCTGGTCAAAGCCAGGGGCGGATGCCTCCGGGCGTTCTCGTTACGCAGAGCCAGCAGGTCGGACTGCCGGATGGTGCAGAGCTTCCAGGAATCGTTCCAGTCGATCTGCGTTGCCAGGTCGCCAACGAAGCTCTCTCCGGTGGTGTCGATAAATTCCGCGCGCAACCAATGCTGGGAGCCATCGCCGTAAATCCAGATGGAAAGCTCGTCCCAGTTCAGCGGAAGCAGGGTTGCTGTTTTGGCGTAGGCGGCTGCCGTTGTCCCCTGAGTCTGGGTAAAGTCGTAAACCATCCGCGCCGAGAAGTCGCCATCGTGAACCGGCTCGCTACCAAAACTCTGGGTCAGATAGCCGTTGACCTCTGGTGGATAGGAGACGAAGTACCAGCCGTCAAGCGTCTCAAAATCGGCGATGACGCGCTCCGTGGTGGCGGTAACCAGGGGGGTCTCGCTGATCCCCACATCCTCGCGAATCGGAGTGATGACGATCGGCTCCGGCTCCTCGCGACAACCACCAACGGACAGAGCCAGCAGCCCGGTCAGCAGAAAAATCCGAATCAGATGTGAGAGACGCATTCTGTCCATGATTGTATTCTGTCCTGGATACCATCCCCTCATCCCGATAATACACTACTGAGACGCTATTGGGTAGGGGCAACAGTAAGCACTCCGGCACAGGGAGAGATTTGGGTATAGTCAGCGTTTAGTTTATCACTGCAAGATTGAAGCTGGCTGAGAAGTTCCTCCGCCACCAGATAGTTTTCGCTATCGTCCCAGATGCTTTGGTACTTTTCCCGGCAGCTACTCAGGTCGCTCTGGGAGCGGAAGCCGACATCGGCAAGGATTACCTCCCCGCCTGACCTCAGGAGGGGAAGCGATTCTTTAATCAGGGCAATCAGCCTTGCCGACGAAAGGTGGTGAACGGCATAGGAGGAAATAACGTAATCGTATTTTCCGGCAACGATCCGCGCTGGCAGCGGCTCGGTCAGGTCGTGTTGAATGAACTCCCCGCCGGGCATTTTCTCCTTTGCCAACCGGAGCATCTTCTCGGAGAAGTCCAGCCCGACAACCGCTACCCCCTCGTCGTAGAGCCGTTGAGAGAGCAACCCTGTGCCAATACCGAGGTCTAGTATTCTCAGGTCGCTGACGCTCTCACCAAGCTGCTGGCGGATGAACTCCAGCACCTGGTAATAACCCTCGAAGGGATAGCCCGTTGGGTCGCTGCCGATAGAGCCATCGTAGCTACCCGCCCAGTGGTCAAATCCTGACTGGTTTAGCACCAAAGTAACATCCTGAGACTAAGAGAGAGATTCCACTCGCAGGGACACGGCGCGCCGTGTCCTCAGCATTGGTAAAGTTAGCCCATCACCCCAGCCCGTGGGACTAGTCTCCTCCCCAAAGGGAAGGGGGGCTAAAACAAACCTTCTTACACGTTCTTTCGTTTGCCGGAGAGAATGCGTCCTCAATATCTCATTTACTCAGAGATTACTTATTCCTCTCTGAACGGACATAGTTCCCACTTGCCTTTTCCTCTTGTTGGAATGGGGCAGTTATTACCCACCATTCCTTCGAGGTCGAGGGAAAATAATTTATTATATATTGTAAACTTGTTAGTTTCGCTTGCCTCCTTCAACTTGCACCAGTAGTCAGTAAGAGTTTCTGATTCTGTTCTCGAAATTTTTATGATATTTGTTGTTATCCGTAAGTATCTGCAAGACATAATCTCTCCTTTAAGCAAGGGAAGTTCATTTTTGTGCAAAGAAACAGCAACCTACCGCCGCTCTGGGATTTTGCCCTCAATCCAGCCTACCGTTGCCTCAGAACGATGGTGGAAGCGGGGAATGTAGGGACGGATGTCGAGGAGGGGCGTGCCATCGAGCATGTCAATCTCGGCGACGACCAATACGTTGCCCTCGCGACGAATCAGCCTGACCACGTCCATTCCAATCCCCGAAGGGCGATGGGGCGTGCAACTGGCGAAGGCACCAACCTCAATATCACGGAGGTAGGGCGTAACGCGGAACTTTCTCTCGTCGGGAGGAATCTGGTCAAAGACGAAAAGGACAACCAGGTGGCTGTAGCCCTCAAGACCATCGAGGCAGGTCTCGTAGGGCGGGAAAAGCTCCAGCCGCGCCTCGATTCCGGGACGGAGGATACCCTGAATCGGTCCGTCGCCTTCGCTTTTGTATGGAGTGTGGGCAATGCCGCAGGGTTCTACGCTGAAGGTGGTCAACTGGTCTCCTCCAAAAGAGAACGAGCTTTATCAACTAACTGTCGCACCGTGGCATCGTCGGGAGCCTCGGCAAAGATTCTCACAATCGGCTCGGTGCCGGAGGGGCGTACCTGAATCCAGCGGTCATTCCAACTCAGGTGCAGCCCGTCGCTCTCGTCAGCGGTGGCATCTTGCCATGCCGCCTTCATCCCCTCGTAGCAGCGCAGCAGAGCCGCCTCACTGGGGAGATCCACCTTTTCTTTGAGCATGGCGTAGCTGGGCAGCTCCGCCACCAGCTCTTCGGGTTTCTTACCCGTGCGAGCCAGCAGCTCCAGCACCAAAGCGGTTCCCATCAGGGCATCGCGACCGAGGTGGAGTTTTGGGTAGATTACCCCGCCGTTGCCCTCGCCACCGATCAGGCAACCCAGCTCCCGCAGAGCGGTAACAACGTTGATCTCACCAACGGGGGTTCGGTGGAGCTTGCCCCCGAAGCGTTTCGCGACATCAGCCAACGCCCGGCTGGTGCTAAGGTTCGCCACCAGGTCGCCCCGCTCACCACGCTCGTACAGGGCCAGAGCCGCCAGTTGCAGAGTCCGCTCCTCACCAAGGGGAACTCCATCGGAGCCGACCAGAGCCAGACGGTCAACATCGGCATCGTACGCCAGACCCAGGTCAGCGTTGGTTTTGGTAACCTCCGCTGCCAGGGCGGTCAAGTTCGCCGGAACAGGCTCTGGATTGTGGGTAAAGCGACCGTGCGGTTCTTCGCCAATGATGGTGAACTCAACCCCAAGCTGCTCCAGCAACTGAGGAATTACCGTCCCGCCAGCTCCGTGGTTGCAGTCCGCCACAACCCTCAGCCCGGATTTGGCAATTCGCTCCCACTCCACCAGAGCAACCACGCTCGACCGATGGCGGCTCCGCATCGTCTCGTCGAGCTTCACTTCACCGAGCTTATCGTAATCCTGCCAGGGGAACTGGTACTCCCAGTTCATCTCTTTGAGTCGTTCAACATCCTCGGCAACGAGGAAGGTTCCACCGGGGCCGACGAACTTCAGGGCGTTCCAGTGAGCCGGGTTGTGGCTGGCAGTGATGATCAATCCGCCCGCCGCTTCCAGCCACTCCACCGCTAGCTGCACCGTGGGCGTGGGAACGATTCCGATGTCGATAACCTCACGACCACAGGCAGTCAATGCGGCTATTACGGCGTGGCGCAGCATCGGGCCGCTGACCCGGCTATCCCGCCCCAACACCACCGCGCCTTTCGGAGCAAGAGAACAGAAAGCGGCAGTGAGCTGCGTAACCAGGACAGGATTGATTCCATCGCCTACCACACCGCGAGCACCTGAGACAGAAAATCTAAAAGGCATGAACGCTCCCATTCGCTGGATTTAACGCTAATGATATTCTACTACGAAATAACCTGATACCGTGTAAGCATCCAAACTATCGAGTTCAATTCTACCACCCAACCGCCCATCATGCTAGATTATTTTAACTGTTTGGAAAAGGGGTTTCTCAGTCCGGTTGCTCAAAAAGTAACATCGTGCTAAACTTCCGCCTTCAAAAGTACCTCGTCAAAGGGAGTCAGCCGTGTTGAGAAAAACTCTGTTGCTGTTGCTTGTCGTTTCCATCTTCTTGCTGGGCTGTGGTGGCGGAGACGAAGAGTTCGACCCCACCGATGCCAACGCCATCGTTGCTCGTGTGGGTGATGCTATCCTCACCAAACGCGACGTTGGGCGGCTCCAGTTGGAAGCAAAGTCTGCCTCGATGCTCTTCCCCAAGGCGGAAATGGTCATCAACCAGTGGGTTCGCTCTCAATTGATTCTGCAAGAGGCACGCCGCCAGGAGATCGACAAAGAAGACAACATCGCCTGGGTGCTGGAGCGGCAGTCTCTGACCATCCTGCGCGGTGAGCTTTTCAAGCGCGATGTTCTCGACCACATTCCAGAGAGAACCGAGGCTGATGCCATCGTCTTCTACGAGGAGAACAAGGAGACCTTCCGCTCGCCCAGCGAGCAGGTTTGGTTCTGGATTATTGAGCGTGAGGACGAGGCAAGTTCCTGGAAGGTTATCGAGAAGCTCAACCCTGATGGTTCAAACTTCCGCGCCGTTGCTCAGGTCTGGAGCCTGGGACCGTCGCAACCAAAGGGTGGCGACCGGGGCTATCTGAACTCTACCCGACTCAAACCCGAACTCTGGGCGGCGGCTAATGCTATTCCCCTGGGCAGAATCTCCGCGCCGATTCCCTACGAGACCGGCACTGGTGGCATCCGCTGGGCGATTATCCTGATTAAAGACCACGTCCAGCCTGGAGACTATCTAATGCCAGAGGGTGTTGGCTACGATGTCCTCAAAACCCGTGCCTTCGGCGCGATTTACAAACAGCGAGAAAATGAGTACATGGACAAACTCCACGAGCAGACCTCGATATATATTGATGCCGATATGGTAGCGGCAATGGACGCTTACAACGAACGTACCGAGGCAGAGATTGAGGATCCAACACCATCGCTGGATAATTAGTAACACAGTGCGTCATTTACGGGGGGCGAACCAATTCCAGGTGAGTTGGTGTTCGCCCCTTTTCTAATTCGGCAAAGGGCGCAGCATGCTGCGCCCCTACATTAACCGCATTGTCCCCATCGAGCCCCTAGCGTTGAAGATGAGCCAACGCCCGGCTGATGAGCTTCTCCACGCTGTCGTCTGCCGGATTATCAGCGGAGTTTGCGGCAGACTGACTCATGGCTGCGGCAACGGCTCCTTCTGCCGCGACACGATTGTATCCCAACGCCAGCAGGGCTGCCAGAGCATCGGAGCGCGTACTCCCGCCGGGGATTGTAGTAACACTACCAGCTATTTTGGTAGCCCGCTCCTTCAGCTCCAGGCAGAGTTTAGCGGCGGTCTTTTTACCGATTCCGGGAATCCGGCAAAGCAGCCGTTCATCGCCCACAGCCAACGCCCGTGCCAGTTCCTCTGGAGCCAGGGCGGAGAGAGCTGCCAGAGCGGTACGCTGACCAACCCCGGAGCCGGAGAGCATCAGACGAAAGACGACCCGCTCCCCCGGCTGTAAGAAGCCGTAGAGAGCCGGGCCGTTCTTCTCGCTATAGACCATCTCGGTAAGCAGGGTCAGGGTATCATCGGGCGGCAGCTCACGCAGCTTTGCGTAAACTGCCAGAGGAATGGAACACTCGTAGCCAACTCCCCCAACCTCCAGAACCACCCGCTCCTGCTCCAGAGCGATAATTTTACCACGCAACGATGCTATCATAGAAAACCCGGTTCATGTTATTGCGGTTATGTATCTTACGCCGTGGCAAAGCGTTACCAACCCGCAATAACTGTACCAAAGCCGGACGCAGGAGGCGATAGAGAAAAGTCAGGTAAAGCTCTATGGCTGGAAGAGATGAAGCACCCAGCCCCAGGTGGAATCCTCAACAGCGGAAGGCGGATTGACCTGCACCGTCCCGGTAGCCTGGGTGTGGAGAAGATCGTAGTAGTCAAAGGTACCCGCTGTGCTAAAGGTTTTGGTGTAGGTGTCTCCGGGGTTCAGCACGCCGGAATCCCAGGTTCCGCCAACACCGTAAACCTGATGATCCGCGCTGCCGTTGTTCGTCCAGCGAACCCGGTCGCCCGCAGTGATGGTAACCGTTTGTGGATTGAAGTAATGGTCGCCGATACTAACGTTGTGGGTTTCCGCAAAACCAGCAACGACGAAAATCAAAAGCAAGAATACTATGCTGCGTTTCATGATTTACCTCCGTGATAATTCTCCATGTCAATCCTCCAAGCTCCTTAATCTATTATAGCGTGGTTTGGGAGAATCGACAATTCCTCTTCCCACAACCTGTACAATAGCCTACTCATTCATTCGGGTCAAGTCTGTTTTCTGAAACCAACAAAACGGCAGCCCATATGGGTTGCCGTTTGTTCATGCAGTAACGCTTCAACCCGCGTTGCTACTCTTTGACCTTAAACTCCTCGGCATCGTGAATCTCGTCGTGGGGTCGGGGGTTGCGCTTAAAGCCACCGGGGATTAGCTCTTTCTTGAAGACTCGCACCCGTTTGTACTCCCGCGATTCAAAGCGATCCCATTCGGAGTGAACGTTCTTGTTGAACTCAAGTTCCGTGTGGGTGTCGATGTGATCGTAGCCCAGTTTGTTGGCATCGTAGATGATGTTGACGGCGAAGAGGGCGGAGATACCACGATTGCGATACTCCTTTTTAATACCAGCCATAAGGAGGTCAAGTTGGTTGGTATTCTTCCGGGCGGCGAGGATCTTAAAAATACCGAAGGGGAGGATTTTGCCCTTTGCCTGCTGGATGCCCTTGGTGATGTCGGGAATCCCCGCGATAAAACCGACGATTTCATCCTTGCTCGGATCTATCGCCCGTCCGACCTCTTCCTTCGGGATTTTGTAGACGAACTTGACGAAGTGGTGATCGATGATCCGCAGATATGCCTTGATCAGCTTTTCGCCCTCGTCCTGCTCCAGGGGAACAAAGCCGTAAATCTCGCTGAAGGTCATGTTCTGAATCTTGACATAGTTGGCGAGGTGGGGATAGATCTCTTTCTTTTTGGTAAAGTTGGTGATGACAAAGCCCTGGCGACGCAACCGCTCGGCTATCTTGAGGTAGAGTGGGGGCGGTTCCTTGGGGAGCTGCACCTCGAAGACCCGATAATCAAAGTCCTTAACGTAGCCGCATTCCTCCACTAGCTTTGGCAGGTAGGGGTAGTTGTAGTAGCTGGAGATGGTAGCCCGGTGTTCGAAGCCCTTGATCAGCATCCCCTCAGGATCCTGATCGGAGAAACCGTGGGGACCGGAGATCGTCTCCAGACCGCGTTCCTTAGCCCAGTCCTCCACCGTCTTCAGCAGAGCGCAGGCGACCTCTTTGTTTTCAGGACTTTCCAGCAGGCTGAAGCGGGCGTTCTTCATCTCAAAACGCTCGTTCATCCGGTGCTGGTCAATGACCATAATCCGTCCGATGGCTTCGTCGCCATCCCAGGCAAGAAATATCTCCGCGTCGGAGTAGTTAAACGCCGGATTTTTCTTGGGATTGTAAAAGCCCGGTTCGTCGTCGTAGAACGGCGGAACCCACTGGGGACAGTCCTTGTAAAACTTCTTTTCGGGCAGGTAGATAAAGGTTTTTAGCTCTTTTTTGCCACGTACCGGACGGATTTCAATTGCCATCGCTATCTCCAGTTTAAGGTTTTATCGCGTATAATAGAACTTAGTAGCTTTTGTGGAAAAGTAAAGAACCGTTTAGCCAGACGCGTAACAGTACATCTCGCGGGTAGTCCCAAAAACCCGCAACTATCCCATCTAGCCAGACCAATCCGTCAATGTTACCATCTCCGGCGGAGGTTTGTTTGGCAACGCCTGAGAACAGAATCCGCATGAAAGCCAAGACTAGCCTTTTCATGATTCCTCCACCACTAACAAGCACGCCCCATATTATCATGCTTCACACCACTCCCGTCAAGGGCAACGCCTGGGATTGGTTCCGACAGGTCGCAATTTGACAGTATTTGATACCACCGAGAGGTTAACATGTGTCTTTCCGTACCGATGAAGTGGCAGCGGCCACACCGGGCTTCGCGAAAACGATTTGGGACTACTGCCCCATCTCCCGCGTCTAACCGCTCCCGTTGGTCGCTTCACGTTGATTGGCTCCGAGAGATTACAATTTGACGGTATTTGATACCACCGAGAGGTTAACATGTGTCTTTCCGTACCGATGAAGATTCTGAAGATAGAAAACGACCAGGCACTCTGCGAGCTGGGCGAGACCGAACAACTGGTCAGCCTGGCGTTGATGGACCCGCAGCCAGAACCGGGGCAGTATCTGATGGTTCACGCGGGCTTTGCCATCAACCTCATCAACGAGGAAGAGGCGCGGAAGAATCTGGAGCTGCTCCAGGAGCTGGCGGACTTCCACGGCGAGATGCTCGAAGCCGAGGAAAAAGAGGAGCTGAAATGAAGTACCTCGACGAATACCGCGACCGAGAGCTTGTAAAGGGGCTGGCAAAGAGAGTTGCCGCCGAGGTCGATCCAAAGCGGAGTTATCGTTTTATGGAGGTCTGCGGCACTCATACGATGGCGGTGGCCCGCGCCGGGCTGCGCCATCTGCTGCCGGAGAATCTGGAACTGCTCTCCGGGCCGGGTTGTCCGGTTTGTGTAACGCCAATTCACTATGTGGATGCCGCCGTTGCCTATGCCCGCCGACCGAACACCGCAGTCTGTACCTTCGGCGACCTGGTGCGGGTTCCAGGCTCGACCAGTAGTTTGATTCACGAACGAGCAACGGGAGCCGACATCCGGGTTCTCTATTCACCGCTGGAGCTTGTCCCCCTGGCAAAAGCCGAGCCGGAGAAGCTCTTCGTCTTCCTCGGAGTTGGTTTTGAGACCACCACGCCAACGGTGGCGGGGCTGCTTGATGTCGCCCAACAACAGAACCTGAAGAACTTCGCCCTGCTGGGAGCGCACAAGACCATGCCGGCGGCGATGGCTGGGCTGACCGGCGGCGAGCTGGGACTCCACGGCTTCCTCTTGCCGGGACACGTCAGCGTAATCACCGGGTTGGCAATGTACCGCTTTTTGGTTGAGGAGCATTCCCTCGCCTGCTCGGTAACCGGCTTCGAGGCGGTGGATCTGCTGGAGGGTATTCTGGAGTTGGTAAACCAGGTGAACTCTGGCGAGCCGCGAGTCGCCAATCGCTACCCTCGCGCTGTTTCCGAGGAGGGCAACCGCCGGGCGCAGCAGTTGGTGGCGAGGTTCTTCGAGCCAGCCGATGCTGAGTGGAGGGGACTGGGAATTATCCCGCTGAGTGGTCTGCGACTGCGCGAGGAGTTCTCCCGCTACGACGCTCTCTCCGCCTTCCCGGTGGAGGTAGAGCAACCAGTCGAGCCGAAGGGCTGCCGCTGTGGCGAGGTACTCCGAGGTCTGATTCACCCACCGGAGTGCGCCTTGTTCGATAACGCCTGTACGCCGGAGAACCCGGTGGGGGCATGCATGGTCTCCAGCGAGGGAGCCTGCGCGGCGCATTACAAGTATCGCTAGTCGTCTCTAACCTCTTCCGGGCAAAGTAAATGCCTCAAGACTTCCTCATACCTGGACTGTCCCTGGTGGCAAACGGCGCGCTCTGGTACCTGATTGGTGCCTGGAACGGGCGGTACGGGAAGGCGACGAAGATCGGTCCCAAGTGGAGTAACTTCAAGAAGATTGAGGTCGTCGGTAAAGTAGCGGAGAGACTCGGCAAACGCCGTCGCGTCTGGGGGCTGGTCGGGGTTATCCTGGGAGCCGCGATGACTGTTTTGTCCGTGGTCTCGACTGGTTAACGGGTAAGATTTGAAAAGGGCGAACACATAGGTTCGCCCCTGCAACGTCAAAATCGCAGAGGTAAAGACGTGTTACCTTACGCCACGCCTGCACAGTTGCAATTGCTGGTGAATAGTGAGAGAATGACGGCGGGTGAGTCTTTCCTTTCTCCTCTGAGGAGGCGGTATGCGGGTGAAAAAGCTTTGTTTGCCATTACTGAGCCTGCTCCTCCTGAGCGGGCTGTTGGTCGGTCAGGCACTGGCGTTGCCCTTTTACGGAGCGCGAGCGGCGGCGATGGGCGGAGCCTACACCGCCGTTTCCGATGACGAGGCGAGCATTTATTACAACCCGGCGGGGATGACCGTTGCCGGGGATTATTTTGCCTGCGTGCCGTCCTTTGTGATGAGCAGCGACGACCGGATGACCGAGGCGATTGACCGCTTCGTTACTCTGCGAGACGAGATAAACGACAGTGCCTGGGGAAGTCAGGACGCTCTTTATGCCGCTCTGGACGCGGCGGCGGCCTACCTCTCAAAACAAAATAACGATCCCGCCGGAACAACGGGCTACCTTAGCTACGGTGCCGGGGTGATGCTCGGCCCGATGGCGGTAAGCTGGCTCGGCGGAGGCCAGGGCGATGGACTTTTCCTTGGCGATGCCGACACCGGACGGCTGATTCCCGACTTTCTCCTTGGCGATGCCGCCCTGGTGCATCAGTTCTATACCGACGGTTATCTGAATCAGCAGCAGTTGATGGCTCTCTGGCCGAGCTACCCCGACCCCGACGGTTTTTTGGGCGATGAGGCTGGCAACGGAGTCGGTCTGGGCGACAACAGCTCAGAGGTTCGGCTATCCGAGTACGCCCGTCAGGAGTTCGTGGTAACCTACGCGGACTTCCTCTGGCGACGGGGCCGGCGGAACGATTTCTTTGTCTCCGCCGGGGTTAATGTTAAATATCTGGTAACGCAGTATTACGAACACAGCTACAGCCTCGATGACCCGGAAACCTACCACACTGGTCCCGCCTGGGTTTTTAACTCTCTGGCGACTCAGCCAGTAATCGGTGGAACCGCCAGTGCCGACCTTGGACTGCTGGCTGGCTTTACCCCCTACGTTCGGATAGGCTTGCTGGCTCGCGATGTCATCCCGGCTCCCATCGCCTGGAATGAAGAGGTTCCCGGCGCGCCGCAGAGGCTACAGCCCTTGTGGCGACTGGGACTTGCCAGCGAGGTGATTCCCGATATGCTGATGCTCGCCTGCGACATTGACCTCAACGAGCAGCCGGGGATGTTCTCGCCGCAACAGGACTTATCAACGGGACTGCGCCTCACCCTGCCCGGCGGTGGCTTCTGGCTGGCGGGGGGAGTTAAGCTGAACCTGGCGGATAAAGAGCAGTTGCCGCTTTACACGGTTGGTACGGGCTTTCACGTTGGCGGGATTCGCCTTGACCTTGCCGTTGGAATTGGCACGATTGACACCTCCGGTAAGGCGAACACCTACTTCAGTATTGGTGCCGACCTGGGATTTTCGTTGTAGAAACTTTCGCGCAATGGTACGGCACGCTGTATCCTCAACCAAACACAACTCCGGCACCATAGCGACTTTGACAAGTCAACAGGAGGCGTTTTGCAAAAGCTGTTCATCGAAGACCTTGACCTGCAGGGTAAAAAGGTTCTTATTCGCCTCGACCTCAACGTCCCCGGCGATAGTGATGGAAACGTAACCGGAGATGGTCGCGTCTGGGCGGCTCTGCCAACGCTCAGGTACTCGCTGGATCAGGGCGCGGCGTTGATTCTCTGTTCCCACCGTGGCCGCCCCAAGGGTAAAGTAGTCGAGAATCTCTCCCTTCGGCGGGTAGCAAAGCGGCTGTCCGAGCTGCTGAAACACGACATCCGCTTCGTCCCCGGAGACCCTGTGCTGGGAAGAGAAGCTCTGGCTGCCGTTGGTTCAATCAAGCCCGGAGAGATTATCTTTCTGGAGAACCTGCGCTTCGATCCCCGTGAGAAAAAGAACGACCCCGCCTTTGCCAAACAACTTGCAGAGCTGGCAGACTTCTACATCAACGATGCCTTCCCGGTTTCCCACCGTTGTCAGGCCAGCGTCTGTAGCGTTCCCAGCCTGATAACCACCGCCTACGGTTATCAGGTGAAGAAGGAAGAGGAGTTCCTCTCCCGGCTGCTTGATGATGTAGAACGCCCCTACGTGGGCATCCTCGGTGGGGCAAAAGTCTCCACCAAGCTCGGCGTAATCCGCGCCTTCCTGGAGCGGGTTGATAAGCTGCTCATCGGCGGTGGTCTCTCCTATACCTTCATGGCGGCGATGGGTCGTCCCATTGGCAAGAGCATCTTTGAATCCCACTATCTCACCATGGCGCGGTCATTCCTGGAGAAGTACCCGGACAAAATCGTCCTCGCCGTGGATAACTACGTGGTTAAGGACATCGGCCCGGAGTACGAATCCAAACTGGTTGACCGCATCCCCGACGGGTATGAGTCCATCGATATCGGCGAAAAGACGAAGAAGCTCTTTGCCGCCGAGATAGCGAAGGCGAAGACCGTTTTCTGGAACGGTCCCCTGGGCTTCTTCGAGGATCCGCGCCACGCGGCGGGAACCCGCTTTGTCGCCCGTGAGGTAGCTAAGGTCAAGGAGCGGGGCGGTTATTCTGTTATTGGCGGAGGAGACTCCGCAGCGGCAATCGCCCAGGCCGGGCTTAACTATCGCCTCTACAGCTTTATCTCCACTGGCGGTGGCGCGGCACTGGAGTTTGTCCAGGGCGAGCAGCTCCCCGGTCTGGAAGCACTAACCGACAAAGAGAGCTAGCTCCACTCCCAACGTTTCCTGTGAAACAGGCTCCCCGTAAAGGGAGCCTGTTGTTATCGAACTAATCGGGAATCCTCGGAACAGATTCTCCAGTCATATCTTGACTCCACTGCCACGGAAAGATACACTTGATGCTAGATTATAATTGGAGGGGAGTAGCTTTGTCCGCCCGGAAAATAGATGGTAAAGTTCTGGCTGCCAGGCTGCGGGAGAGCAACATCGCCCTTGCCAATCGGCTGCGGGACGCTGGCGTTGAGCCTAAGCTGGCGATCCTCTCCGCCGTGGGAGACATCGCGGGCAACTCCTACGCCCGCACCCTGAAGCGTGCCGGAAAGAAGATCGGCCTCACCGTGGAGCCAACGGGCTACCCCGCCGGGATTACTCAGGATGACTTCAGCCAACTATTAAAGGAAACCAGCCGGGGGGTTCACGGCGTACTGGTAATGCGTCCCCTGCCAGAGCAACTCGACCCGGCAATGGTGGACTTACTGATCGACCCGCTGAAGGACGTGGACGGGGTACATCCGCAGAACACCGGACTGCTGACACTGGGAAGACCACGCTTTGTTCCCGCCACGGCACGCTCCATTCTTCATTTACTGAAAAGTACCGGAGTAGAGCTAAAGGGCAAGCGGGCGGTCATTGTAGGGCGCAGCCCCACCGTGGGCAAGCCGCTGTTTCAGCTTCTGCTGGCGGAGCATCTGACCGTTACCGTTTGCCACAGCCGCACCATCGACCTGCCCGGGGTCTGTCGGGAGGCCGACGTATTGGCGGTGGCGATAGGCAGAGCGAGGATGGTTACGCCGGACTTCGTTAAGCCCGGAGCGATTGTCCTTGACGCTGGCTTTAACTGGGACGATGACCTTGGACACGAACTGGGAGATGTTGACCCCGCCGTGGAAGGGGTGGCTGGCTGGCTGAGTCCGGTTCCCGGCGGAGTAGGTCCGGTAACGACGCAGCTTCTGCTGGAGAACGCCCTTATCGCCACCAACACTTGTTTGCTTTCTTAGCCTGTGTAAATTGTTGTTAGTCAACAGCTACATTTTATTTTGGGATAGTCACTTTATTTTGTTCCTTCACTCATGTACAGAAATAATCAAGGAGAGCCATGCGTACTATTACTACCGTGTTGGCACTTAGTCTGCTTGTGTGTGCTGGCTATGCCGCTGAGGTTGATACCGCCGAGAACCGCATCGTTTTTGTCTCAAATCAGGATGGGGATTTCGATATCTTCGTAATGGATGCTGACGGAGGCAACCGGGTCCAGTTGACCGACAATGACAATGCTGACTGGGAACCCATCTGGAGTCCTGACGGTAGCCAGATTGTCTTTGCATCGCTCAGTGCCGAGAGCTCTGCGGTCTTCGTGATGGATGCCGATGGTGGCAATCAGACCCAGTTGACCTTTATGGAGGGTGGTGGTGGAATTTCTGCCTGGAGTCCTGACGGCAGCCGTATCGCCTTCGAGTATTACCAGAACGAACGCAAAGAAATTTTTGTGATGAACTCCGACGGCAGCAGTCAGGCTCAGTTAACATCTGAAGGTGGAGAAGCCCTTAGCTGGAATCCTGATGGCAGCAGCATTGTTTTTATGTCTGACCGTAACGGAGACAAAGAACTCTTCGTGATGGATGCTGACGGCAGCGACCAGACCCAGTTGACCAATAG
>SWBW01009858.1_pt1 | contig 33943 bp, 30 predicted proteins | sample 4693041 | NCBI WGS metagenome assembly SWBW01 (sample SAMN10267271, study PRJNA491770) | bioreactor metagenome | isolation source: DHS bioreactor inoculated with marine methane seep sediment | place: Japan: Omine Ridge, Nankai Trough | collected 2006-05-06 | reverse complement strand
CCCCCCCGTCACCCGTACACAGTTACATCCAGTACAGTCTCTTTGATCCGCGCCAGTGCATCGGCTGGCACATCACATGAACGTATCCAAATCTTTACAACCAAAAATGGCAATCTAATTTCCATAAAAAATAACTTACACAAATCAGAGAAGAGGTATCCACTTCAAAAAGCATAGTATTTTGACCAGATTTACAGCATTTACAGGATATTGACGTTGCGGTATATCCTGTCGATCCTGTCAATCCTGTCGATCCTGTCAATCCTGTCAATCCTGTCAATCCTGTCAATCCTGTCAATCCTGTCAATCCTGTCAATCCTGTCAATCCTGTCAATCCTGTCAATCCTGTCAATCCTGTCAATCCTGTCTAATAATTTTTAAATTACCATTAGATTTGAAGTGGATACAGCAATAATAAATAAATCTCAGTTTAAATCACGAAAAACTATTAAATAAAGGTTTATAAATTATTTAATGACATAATCAAGCTTTTAAAATATAATACTTGAAAGTATCTTTATATTTGCCACAGCCAGAGGTAGGTTCAATGAAGTAAAAGAACTTCAGTTAATAACCACAAAGGGAAGAAAATATAATGAATGAAAAAAGGAACACACTAAGAATCGCGGCTTTTGCAAAGGCTACGGTCATAATGTTACTCCTGGGGTTGTTTGCTCCAACATTTGCTTATGCCGATACACCCCATGAGCAATACCAGACCGTTCAAGAACAAAATCAAATATCTCAGGTTCGGGTTCAGGAAGCCCAGCAGTCCTATCAGGACTCAATGGAGAAATTCCTTGATGCCAAGGCACATTTGGAAGATTCAAGGACCAGCGGGACGATCTTTGATCTGAAAAATGCCACCAGGAACTTTTTATTCCGTACTATTGACTACACCATCATACGTCTGGAGGTACTGGAAGACAGTGCAATAAAGGCTGAAGAGGGCGACTTTGCGCCATTTATAGCCTCTGATAATATAGGGGATTACTTGGACCAGCTTAAAGACCTGGAAAACGATGTGGAAGCTGCGGAGACCAGGGAAGAGTTCCAGGCAGTTATCGATGAAGTCAGGGATACATGGCAGCACGCCAATCTGGAATCCAGGTATTTTACTCTTGGTACAGCAAATAACAGGGTAGATTCATTCCTGGAACGTGGTGAATCCATTTCAGACCGCATTGAAGCCGAGATTGAAAGGTTAGCAGAGGCAGGTGTGGACACTGAGAAACTTGAGCAACTCCAGGATGAAAATAAAGATGCACTACAAGATGCCCGAAACAGTCACAATAAAGCAACTCAGTTTTTCGATGAACACAATGGGTTCGATGATAACGGGGTTCTTGAAGATGCTGCAGATGCAGGGGAGTTCCTTGATGAAGCCAGCAGTCTTATGGGAGAAACACAACAGCAGCTCAGGGACGGCTATTCAATGTTACGTGAGATATTTGCCGAACTCAAACAGCACAGGCCCGGCTCTGCAGACCTGAGCGGTACAGGCAAATTGATCGCAACAGGAAATGGTAAGGCCACAATGTCAGGTAATATGGAGGCAAAGATCAGTGCCAGGGGAGGGATACTGACGATTACTGACTATGACGGCAATGCTGAAGTAGATGTTACAGGATACGGGGCCAAGGAAGATATTGGTGATGGCGTTGTCAGGTACAGCGGGTTTGATGGAACTGCCGGTATTAGCGGCAGCAGTGTCACTGTTGAGATACTTGGTGATGACATTGAGCTTACTGCAGAGGGGATAGGCAGTGTAATACTCAGAGGATATGGCACATATGACGTAGAAAAGGACGGTCGCCATACATCAAGTAATGATTGGGTGCCGCCACATGCAGAGGATATGAACCAAAATCACGCAGAGGATATGGACCAGGGTCATGCAGGGGATATGGACCAGGATCATGCAGGGGATATGGACCAGGATCATGCAGAGGATATGAACCAGGGTCATGCAGAGGATATGAACCAGGATCAAACAATGTTACAGAATCAAACACCTGATGAGAACTCTGCTGTGGATACAGGAGGCAGCTAACATGAGGATAAGAAACTTTGCCATACTTTCCATCTTGTTAGTGGGTCTGGCTATTTCGGGATGTACAGGTCCATCAGAAGAAGTACCTGCAAGTCCGCCCGCATCCCCAACAAGCACAGCAACCTCTACACCAGCTCCGTCAGGGGATGTCATGGACAGCGAGATATCGACAATCGAATCAGATATGACTGAACTGGATGCCTTGCTGGCAGATATGGAAGGAATGCAGGATATGAATTTTACTGAACTGGAAGGGCTTGATTTTTAACGCCCTTCTCTTTTTACTTTTTTAATGCTCCCATTGGCAGGAATACCATTACCATCAGCAGGATGCCATTTACAACAAACACTCCGCTATAACCCTGGGTAGACCCACTATATCCCAGAGCTGACAGCACCAGCCCGCTAATGAGTGGAACCAGTGCAAGCCCGGCATAGGTACAGGTATTGAATATCCCCATGGCCAGTCCTTTCTCGATCTTCAGGTATGCTACCCCGGTGACCAGTCCTACCAGCCCCAGTCCGGAACCGGCACCCATCAGAGTCAGGCCAATGGGATGGAACACCGCTGCCAGTGCACCCGCACCGGTAATGACCATACCTGCCCTGACAAGAATATCCCTTTGCACCTGCAGCCTGCCTGCTAACAGGGACGTGACCATTGCACCTAAATAAATGCTGGCCAGATATGCGCCCAGTGCGCCTTTTTGCAGTGAACCAAGACTGAAGTCAGGGTAGAGAGCTATCAATACACCGCTACTGCCGAATAAAATAAATGACAACAGCCATATCTGTGAATACTCGGGATGGATGAGCATTTTCCTTGACCTGAGCATCACGGACGCCACCTCACTTTTCTTTGATACTGTTTCACCGTAGCCGTTATTGATCAGTACCATAAGAGATATCATGAACGTGGGGACCAGCAGCCCCTCGAACAATATCAGGCCGTTTTTTATCCCAGTGGATACCAGTATCCCGGTCAGCCCCATACCCGCGGCCAGCCCCAGATTCAGCAGGGAATTGAACTCACCGATATACTGTCCGGATTGCTTGAAATTTGATAACATTGCAAAGGCTGCAGGGAAGAACGCTCCGCATCCCATACCTTCCACGAACCTGGCTATGACTATCACCCATACATTATCAGATGCTATAATAGCAGCACCTGATATTAATGTCAATATGAGTCCGATGATAATTAATAACCTGTTACCGTAGGCATCAGCCAGTACACCAAAAGGTATCATGGTCAGCAGTGCGCCTATGAAATATGATGAGAATATCAGGCTGGAAGCGGCTCCGTTTGCCAGCAGCGTGCTGTCTGATAGTTCCGGAAGGATGGGGATGGCAGCATCCGAGAGTCCCATAATCATAAAGACCGAGGCATACAGCATTATGCGGTCAAGCAGCTGAGCGTATGGTTTTTCTTTTACTTTTTCTTTATTTTTCATTTTTCACTCTCAAAATAAATCTTCAATTGTTTTAAAATCTACCCGGGCAGTGGAATCAAGTGTGAGGGGTGTAACTGAAATGTGTCCGCATTTCATAACAGCATGCACGTCCGTCCCCTCCTCTGCATCATGTATCAGGTCGCCGTCAATCCAGTAGTACGGCCTGCCCCTTGGGTCGTGGCGTTCCTGTACTGATGTCCTGAATATCTTTCTGGCCAGGCGTGTGACCTGGATGTCAGTGTCAGGGGTTGCATGCCTGGGTATGTTGATGTTCAGCATGTCCACACCAGACGGAAGACCGTTTTGCAGCATCTTTTTAGCGATATTGTTTACAATCTTCTTGCCTACTTTAAAATCATATTCATAGGAGCGCAGGTCATCGAACTTATCACCTTCATCCAGTACCTGTATAGAGGCAGCGATGGCAGGTATGCCGTAACTGGCAGCCTCCAGGGCCGCGCCTATTGTGCCTGATGTGGTCACGGTATCGGTACTGATGTTCTCACCGATATTGAAACCTGAAACTACAAGGTCTGGCATTTGTTTCATTATTGAGAATATTCCAAGTATCACGGCATCGGTGGGTGTCCCGCCAACAGCGAAAGCCTTCATCCCGTCCACACCTGCTTTGTTTATCCTTAAAGGCTCGAAGATGGAAATGCTGCGACCCACACCGCTTTTTTGCATGGAGGGTGCTACAACGGTAACCGCCCCCAAGTCCCGGACTGACTGGTAGGATGCCTTGATCCCGGCAGCATAGACGCCGTCGTCATTGGTTACAAGTATCTGCTTGGTCATGTTATTCTAGCGTATTGATAACATTAATGTTGATTAAACTATTCGTTAACTATTGACCTGATAAGAAGTCAAGGTGCTTTCAAATGGTTGACCAAAAGAGGGGACTTCCAAATTTTTATGGGAAATTGGGCACTAATGACCCTTTATATGCAAAACTGGGTGAGAGTGGTGCTTACCCTAAATACCCATATATGTTTAACCTATATATGTAAAAAGTACAATTTAATAACACTATTCCGGAATTGAAGTACACATAAGAAATTTTATCATTATTAAAAATCCTGTGGTATCACATATGACCTGTAAAAAATCAAAACAACTATTCAGTAAAGCAAAGGACCTGCTACCAGGTGGGGTAAGCAGTCCGGTCAGGGCGATAAGCCCCTACCCGTTCTACACCAAAAGTGCCAGCGGTTCAAAGATAACAGATGTTGATGGAAACACCTACATCGACTACTGCATGGGCTACGGCCCCCTCCTGCTGGGACACAACCACCCTGCCATCAAAGAAGCAATAACAAAACAACTTGATAACGGCTGGCTGTACGGCACACCCACCGAACTCGAAGTGGAACTGGCACAGCGCATCTGCAATAATGTTATCAGTGTCAACATGGTCAGGTTAGTCTCAACAGGCACCGAGGCCACCATGGGAGCCATACGTGCCGCCAGGGGTTATACAGGCAAGAACAAGATCATCAAGATAGAGGGGGGATTCCACGGTGCACATGATGCGGTCCTGGTAAAAGCAGGAAGTGGTGCCACCACACTGGGAGCACCTGATTCACAGGGAATCCCAAGGGAGTTCACGAAACAAACCCTGCAGGTGCCCTATAACGATATTGACGCCATGCTTAGCGCAATACAAAGCTATGAGGGTGAAGTTGCAGCAGTCATCATGGAACCTGTCATGGGCAATATAGGCCCTATACTTCCGATGGAAGGATACCTGGAAGAGGTCAGGGCAGTTACTAAGGAAAATGATATCGTGCTGATATTCGATGAAGTGATCACAGGATTCAGGCTTGCCATGGGTGGTGCACAGGAATATTACGATGTCATTCCTGATATGACCACAATGGGTAAAGTACTGGGCGGTGGATTGAATATCGGTGTCATTGGCGGTAAAAAAGAGATCATGGAGAACATCTCTCCTGCCGGTAAGGTGTACCAGGCTGGCACCTTCAACGGACATCCGCTTTCAATGGCTAGTGCCCTTGCCTCACTGGATGTGCTTGAAAAAGAGAAGGTCCATGAAAAAGTGAACCTGGCAGGCGACGGCCTGCGGGCAATGCTTCGGGATTCCATAAACGACCTGGGTCTGGATTATTATGTAAGTGGTGTGGGTTCCATGTTCAAGGTGTTCTTTGGTGATATCCCTGCCAATTACCAGGAAGCTTTGAAATGCGATAAGGAAGGGTACTTTGAATTCTTCCACAGGATGCTAAAGAGCGGGGTATTCCTGCCGCCTTCACAGTACGAGACCAATTTCCTCTCAACAGCGCACACTGACGAGGATATTGCTGCCACGGTCGAGGCATATGAAAAGAACCTGAGGCCGTAATTGATGATAATCGGTACACGGGGCAGTGCCCTGGCGCTGGCACAGGCTGACCAGGTGGCTGCCATGTTAAAGCAGCGTGGATTTGACACAGAGCGCAAGATAATAAAGACCAGCGGCGATTCGTTCACTGACCGCCCCCTACACCAGATACCTGGCGTGGGTGCTTTTGTGCGTGAACTTGATGACAGGATGCTGGACGGCGAGATAGATATCGCGGTCCACAGCATGAAGGATATCCCAACCGAGCGTCCTGATGAACTGGCTATTGCTGCTGTATTAAAAAGGGATTCACCTCTTGATGTACTACTGACCAGGGATGGCTCCACGCTTGATGAAATGCCCAAAGGGGCCACGATCGGCACCACAAGTATGCGCAGGCAGGCCCAGCTTTTACGATACAGGCCTGATCTGGTTATCAAGGACCTGCGTGGTAATATCGATACTCGCCGCCGCAAAGTCGCAGAAGGACAGTACGACGGCATACTGCTGGCTGAGGCAGGACTGCAGCGCATGGGCTGGGAACTGGACGTGCACCGGCTGGACCCTGACCATTTCTGTCCGTCTGCCAACCAGGGGACTATTGTGGTGGTGACACCTAAGGATACCGAGGCTCACAGGGCTACAGCGCTGCTTGACCACCCGCAGAGTAATCTTGAGACGAAACTTGAGCGTATAGTCATCAGCATTCTGGGCGGGGGATGTCTTGTTCCCATCGCTGCTTTTGCTACTACTGAGGGTAACGGAGTGCGGATACGTGCCGAGGTGCTGTCGCTGGATGGAGACAGGTATGCTAAGGTGGATGAGGTCGTGCCTCTTGATAACTGTGAGGTGGAGGCCGGGCGCCTGGGTCATTTGCTTGTTGACAGGGGTGGACGGGAACTGGTAGAGGAAGCTGTGGAGAAGTTGTCAGGGATTTAACCCTGTAGAGGCTGTCTAACAATTACAGTGAGTAATAAAATAGCACACGATACTCCTTTACCGTTTCAAAACCAGCCATCAACAATGCTTCAATTGTCATTCTCAACCTTCACTAAATAACAACGTTTCAATTATTTTTGAAACAACATCTACTTAAACATTAGGATTTTAAAGAGTTTGAAATCATGGAAGAAACAGAGATACCAGATTCAATCAGGTGTGAATTCGTAGAAAAGGGTGGAATAGATGGAATTGTTGAATTACTTCCTGATGATCAAAGAATAGGATATGTCAACTCGATCGCCCGTGCGATATCAGATCCTGTACGGCTTAAGGTGTTATTTGCACTTTGTATACAGCCGATGTGCGTCTGCCTGATGGTCGCGATGACAGATTATACATACTCGAAGATGTCATATCATCTTTCTATACTCAGGGATAGCGGTCTGATATGCTCAAAGCAGGAGGGAAATTACCTGATATATTATCCGACAGATCTTGGTAGAAAAGTTGTGGAATGCATTGGAAAAGAGTTGTGACTGTTGCTACCTCAAAACCGATACTTTTTAATTTCTTCTGGTCTTTTGAATTATAACGAACCGCAGATGAACGCAAATGAACGCAGATTTCGCATGCAGTATCCGCGTTTATCTGCGTTCATCCGCGGTTAACAGAATTGATTAATAAGTGTAACCAGTAAATAATAAAAAGTCTCTCAAAACGCTTCGATTCGCATCTGTTCACTTCCCATCACCACATCGTCCAGCACTTCCCTGTCGTAACCGAAGGGGCGCAGCAGGCTCCCGGCAGCCCGTAGCGTTATGTCATAGTACTTTTGCCTGTCATACAACGTGCCAGGCTCTATCAGTTCGGCTACCTTCACCCTGTTGTGGAAATACCTTGACCTATGGTCGGTGTGTATGTACTGCACAGCCTGGCCTGGCTGCACGTCCACACCTTCCTCCCTTAACTGGTACAGGGCCGCAGCCTGGCTCCCTTTCTGCCTGTAATCCTCAAGCTTGTGCCTGGTGTGGGTGGTGAACACCAGCTCTTCGGGATCGGCCCCGCCGCTTAATATCTCATCAGCATAACGTCGCACTACATCCAGCACGCAGGGCAGGTTACTGTATAATTCATCCACGGTGCGGGCACATTTCATCTGATCTAACATATCATGCTGCATCTTTCTGATGAACCGGGGCGTATCGCGGCGCCGCAATTCAATCCCCCGCACCTTCATTTTACCATCTGTCATCAGGCCAAAGTACCTGTTCATGGCCCCGGCCCGGTTGTGGCGGTTGGATGGGAACACTATCCAGTGGTAGTGTCCTTTAAGTTCCAGGGGGATCCCTATGGTCTCGCTTACAAGGTCGCATAGTTTCCCGGGGTCACCGCTGCCCCTTACCCACAGGCTGTCTACTATGCCGTGCAGGATGTCGAAATCCATGCCCTGGGCAATCTCCATGGTCTGGAGTAATATCTCCCTGGCGTAGGCAGTGATGGATTCGTGGCACTCTATTCGCCCGAACCTGGCCTTATTGAATCCCATATACCCGAAACTGGTGACCAGCAGCCATTTCAGTACGTTCTGCATCATCCTGTGTTCCTCGCTGCCGCTATCTGCCATTTTCTTATAGGCCAAACGCCGCTTGATCAATGGCCCGATGACCCTGGGTATCAGGCCCACACGCTGCTGGCAGATATTATATCCGGTAAAGGGCACCCGCTCGGGCGAGTCCGGGCAGCACTCGCAGAACACGGTTTCTGGGGAGATGTTCTTTTTGACCATAATGTGGGGGAACAGGCTGGTAAAGTCCACCTCGGCTGCATTTTCATATATGCCCACCCTGGGTTCCAGTATCAAAGCACCCCGGTCCGAGCGTAGCAGTTCTTCTGCTGTCTTGAAATTTTCGGATAGGTTGCGCCGCCAGGGAACCAGCACACCGTCCTTTAGTGCCTGGTTCACCTGCAGGGCCGTGACCGCGCTGCCCGGACTGAGCCTGGATAACTGCTGCAGGGGTATGCCTGTGATCCTGCCCAGGTCGATGAGGCCTTGCATCCCGCCTTCCTTTACGATAAAGGTCTGGCTATCGATATGCAGCCTGCCCCTCAATTGGTAGCCGCCGGGTTTGTAGATAATCCGGCCGTAGCTGAAATATGAGCGCCCCTTGTTCTGTGCGGGCGGCTCGTCCTTTTCCCTGCCCAGTTGGAGTGATGCCCCTGTTTTTGCTGCCCTGTGGTACAGGTAGGGAAGCTGGAAACTGTCGCCGCCATCTGTCAGTATCACATCAGGGTCCAGCCTCTTGAGCGTGGAGGAAAGGTTTTCGATCATATCGGCTTCGGGCAAGCCTTCAAAGCTGTGGTCACCCAGCCGGATATCACAGAGGGGGTCGCTAAAGCAGGGGTTGCGGCCTGATTGCGGTGTGATGTCCAGTTCTAATGTGGTTAGTTCGGGAAGGGAGTAGTCGGTGGTCTGCTGATCGTCATCAAGGTGCAGTTGTGGGTCCAGTTGTGCCATGGGGAACAGCCCGTTCTCAAGGAGGAACTGCCTGGTCGGGGGCAGGTCCACGTTGTATGCCCGCCAGCCCCGCTTCTCCAGCATGTCTGCCAGATTGAATACCCCGCCCCAGTCATCCAGGGATATGGCAAGCACATCTTGTGGCTCCTGACCCAGGGATGTTATCTTCTGTTCGACCCTGACCTGCCGCACCTGGGGCAGGGTGGATATAAGATGCCTGTTGTGGACTGGACATTCCAGGTATATTCGGGGATAGTATCCCACCCTGTGGGGTGTGCATTTGCTGCCTTGTTTGATCCACAGGATGATGTGCCCGTCCCTGTACTCGATATCAAGGAGATGGGGCATCGCTGTCCTCCTTCAGGTCGTCTATTTGTTTTTGCTGTTCGATGAGGATGGACAGCACTATGGTATCCATGGGGTCAATGGCTGCCGCCACCGTGGATGCGGAGGCATGTTCCCGTGCCATGTCCATGATACGGTCAAAGACCTCTTGGTCGCGCTGGCGCAGTGCCCTTTTAAAATCGCCAAGCTCCATGATGATACTGTCAAGCAGCATCCTGAAACTGGGCACGGTCCTGCCCATTTACACCACCGCCGTGTATGCGCTGAGCTGCATCTGGCCCGGCGGGATGGGCATGAATTCCAGCATGTCGTTCTCATCCATTATCCTGAGCAGTTTGCGGTGCTGTACTACCCTGATGACCCTGCCGGCACACTCTTCCACCAGCCCGGCACCCCACCATGTCCCGCCGTAGCTGGTCACCACCGTGGTCAGGCCGTGGGTACGGGTGTAGTCCTTCAGGTGTTCTACTGCCTGCTCCAGCAGTCTGCGGGAATGGGGGCTGCCGAAGAGGTGGGGCAGGTATGCCACTGCCAGAAGCCCTGGCTGCCATTTTTGGATAACGGGCGGTAGCTGTTGTGTGAGCAGGTCGTTCATCTGGTATTCTGTGAAGGCGCGGGCTACGTGGGTCTTTGTCATTACGGTCTGTGTGTCTGCCTGCAGCACTTTTGATATGCTCCGTAGGGTGTAGGGGTTGAAGCTGTTGCCCCCGTCCACGAAGACTGCGTCCTGCTGGTGCCGGTTTGCAGTATGGGCGCACAGGTAGAGCAGCAGGTCGGGCACGAACTTCGAGGGGCCTTCCACAAGGGTTATGGTGGAGGGTTTGAAGCTTGTAAGGTCAAGGCCACAGGCTTGAGGGGATGGATTGTTCATACGGTGTCGCCTTGTGTTTTGTTGGGTATGTGCAGGTTAGGATGTGTGGGGGTAATAATGTAAGGATAGAGCGGGGTGAAAGTATTCTGGGAATTTCCTCATTTGAAGGAATGGTGCGGTGACCATCTATGGGCTCCAAGTTGCTACCACGGCTCTGTGTGCTCTGGCTGGGACGTGGTTGAAAAATATATCTCGGCACATAATACATATGAGCATAACAGGAGATAAATACGGAAAATCGCTATATATAGGCCCGGTACATTTGTACGGGGTATACCAGTGACTGAAAGGATAGAGATTATGTGCATCCTTTTTAGTTCAAATTTATAGGCATAAACTAAATGGTAAACTTTATAGATTAGTTAATAGTTGTATCCATCAAATTAAATAGGTGATTCGAATGAAAAGATTATTGATAATTGTTATTCTAATTGTAAGTATTATTTTTATTTCTGGCTGTACTAGCGACGAACAAGCAAATTCTGAAATTTCAACGAGTTCCCAAAGTAATCAAGAATCCGATGCTCAAACTTCAAACTTAATAATAAAATCAAGTGATGTCCCGGGACTTAGTTTAGTGGACTATGGTTTTTTTGCCGTCCCTAAAAGCACGCCTGATTTTCATACAGATTTTCATCCTAATTTAGGTGAAGGTTATGGTGACGACTGGAAGCTCGACGACCTCGATGAGAATTATTTAAGTGGTCTTGCAATGAGCGTGATATTTATGAGTTCACATCCAAAATATGATGATATGCAGGGATATGATGATGTTTTGCCACTAAGTGCACGAAATATTGGGCAACAATCTATTTGGAAGGATGAATCTGGAAGAGAAGTATCGGTTAATCTCATGAAATTTGATTCTTCAGATAATTTTTATGAAAATTATGCTAAATTTTGGGATATATTAGTTGATGTTGCAAACAAAAATCCACCAAAACCAGATGACACTTCTTGGACTAATCCCTCTGTATTGATTCTCAGTAAAGTTGACGTAAATATCGGAGATTACTCATATTACACTTCAAGTCAAAATAAAGATAATCCTGATATCCAAGAAACAAACTTAGTGCTGCTTTATAAAAATAATTGGGTTGATATAAAGGTCATAGATGAGACTGATGAAAGCATAAATAGAGCTATAAAGATTGCGAAAAACGTAAAAAGTCGGCTCAACTAGCAATATATGCTTTATTTTTTTGAATCATATGCGCCCACTTGATGCCCTGCTTTTCTAAAGCAGGGTCTTGTGACTTTGTTCAACTCCTGCCGGGATATCACCCAGCTATGCACAAGGCAGGACTGGAGCCTGCCTGTATGTCTATTTACATATTGTGTGATTTCATTATAGTAACCAAAGTTTCTCGCACATCATGCAATCTACTTCTTTATCCCTGTATTCTGTTTTCTCTTTTGTGACATGTTTGTCTAACACTGTTTCAGTCCATTTATCATACCCCACAATTTCTTTTCCATCCTGGACTTGTTCAGTCCACGTGTCATACCCCACAATTTCTTGGCCATCTAATACTTTTTCATCCCATGTATTATATCCGACTATAGCTTCATATGTATCTGTCTTTTGAATCTCAGATTTTTCATAATATACAGTAAACTTTTGTGTTAATCCATCATAATAGTAAACTGTCACTGTGTATTCTTTATTGCCCCAAAAGTCAGTCCCGGAATATACGGTATGTATATTATACACGTTTTTTATAACGTATCCACCCTCTAAATAATACGTGTACAGAGTTTCATACTCTGGTTCTTCCCGAATGATTGTTTTATATTTATCTTCATATATGGGATCTTTGTGCGTAACTGTTTTGAATACATCTTTGTATATAGGATCACTATGCTCTACCGCCTTATATACTGGTTCTTGATACTCAACAATATACGGCTCTTTTATCGTATATGTTGTTGGGAGCACCATGAATATAGCAAGTATCACCAAAATACTAAATCCAATCGCCATGTATTTAGCAGTGTTTGATTTTTTTTCTATGACCTTTTCCGGTTCTAAATTATCTAATTTAGTTCCACAGACTCTACATACTTCTCTGTCTTCGTTATTGTATGTTCCACATTTTTTACATTTCATTTGTTTTTCACATCCTATGTTTATCTGATGCATAAAGGAGGCATTGAACCTCCAAGCACGCCTGGTTACGTGTTGTGTTATCTCGGATTACTGACTTCCTTAACAATTTTTCTCTTCCAGAATGAGAATGTTTTGCTCATATCATCATTATGTTTGATAGCATAATTTTCCCATCCACCTTTTAAATCTTTACCACTTCCTATTTCATTAAAGAAATCTTCGACTTCTTTTATATCAGGATTCAGTTGATCGAAAAGTGATTTCACTTCAATTATCTTGTATTCATATTCTGTGACTAGTATGTTTTCACCACCTAGTTAGATTGATGCGCAAGGCAGGGCTCGAACCTGTCTGTCCGCCTGGTTACGGATTGCGCTCTCATTCCTTATCGATCATTATTTTCTTGTTCATGTTTTTGTCCTCCGAGATCGTCGGAAAAGTCCACATTTCCAGGTATTTTATTGTTACCTGATAATATTCAATATTTCATCACTATGCTTATAATAATGATAATGATGGGTTACAATAGTATAAATAGGTTATTGTGTTGATAATGCAAAACAAATTATAAAATAAGAATTATTTTTTTGCAAGTCATAAAGGTCTTCGTGAACTTTTGCCACATTCCAAACAGGTGATAATCACTCGGCTGCCTCTTATTCTTACCCTGCAACTTGCGCCCGGGACAAGGTAGGTGCCGCATCCTTTGCACACCTTGCGCTTAAGTTGCGGATGAACATACTAGATGAACGTACTAATATGATTATAAAATCGAGATCAGTAACACCTATAGACTATTAATTACAACAGTGTAATCATGATATTTGAGACAACTGTAAAATTCTGTGACGCCGATTCTGGGGTTATGATCGACTACTGTGGTAATGAAAAGATGTTTAGACTGATTGACACAAAAGCCCCTGGGAAGGGCCAGCCTGGATATAAAACGGCGAAGAAGGTGGTCACAGGTATGGTAGGGCGATATAATGGGGTTGTAACTGTAGAAATTAATAATGGTATGGATTCTTATCATAGATTGCTGGTTTTAATGTTCAATCCCGACGGATGCATCAATTCTCACCTAATTGAAAAGGGTTATCATTAACTCTAATTTTTAGTACCTTGTTTTATCATATAACTATGTGATTTTCGGTTGATTTTCATTAGATTTGTCCATTTTTTTGCAGATTAGAATGCTAAAATGTTTATAAAAGTACAATACTATATGATTTTTATTCAACTTTGAGATCGGCCCGGTTGCAATAATCTGAGGCATGTAATTAGGTCAGTTTTATATTGTTTGAAGACTTTATACTTTAGTACGTGGGTAGTTATTTGCATGGTGGCTATTCTGTGCATCAAGTGAGTGCTCTAAAAATAATCATTAGTTAGATTATAAATAATTAATCGAACTCTGACATTAATAATTCATAAAAAGATTGCACAAGGGCAAATAACGCTGCTACAGTTATTGATACTACTGTTCCAACCATATATAGGGGCGATCCTAGAGGAAATATATTTTTATCAGGTAATTTTATACTACCAAAAGGTAAAATTATAATTGATATAATTATTGCAAGAGTGGCTATAAATATTGAAAATGATATTGATTTTTTATAATTTTCATATTTTGATTTATTATCCCTTATATTAACAACAATTGAATAAAACTCGTCGAGTTCTGGTGATTGAGTTGCTTCAGAAAGTCTCTTCTCGAAAATATTATTTGCAGTCTTTAGAAGTTCATTATCGCTATAAGGGGCATCTAGTTCTATAAAAGGATGTAATTTTGTGAGTTTTTTTTCAGAAATTAATTTCCTTAATTGACTTGTATATTCAAATTTATTAGATTTTAATATTTGAAGTCTAAATATTAAAAATATTCCAATAATTCCAATTAATGCAGCTAACGTTTGCGAAATTGTGCTTAAAGTATAAAAATAAGCTTGTTCATCAATGGTATACTTAAAAAAATATAATAATAAGAATACAATTTGAATGCCAATGAAAGATAATGTTGGAATAATATATCGATTTTTATTCATGTTGGCACCTTATCTAATATTATATTTTTTAACTATAATAATTTATCTCAATAATTTATAAGATTATAAATTACTTTTATTCAGATAGTAAATCATGCACTTATTAGATGCCTCGGATTTGAGCGATAGCGAAATCCGGGGTCGTTGACTACGGGATGGGGGATTTATGCTAGGAATAGAAGTTAAAATTAAAAAAATGTTTATACTAATAACTTAAATTTCGTTTTATGGTTTGTGAAGAATGTCATCATAAAGAGATATTATGTTATCCTAATGATTCAATTTCATTTTGTTGTCCCATATGTAGTAATTTGGATATTTTATCAAAAGACCAAGCTATTGAATTAACGGATAAACAAACTCAGATATTTTCAAATGCATTTCATGAAATTCTTTCCAAATATAATAAAAAAAATCTTCTTTTATTTTTATTGGAATATCGAGAAAAAATGTTTGGAAAATTTATTATTGAAGATCCTTATTTTAAATTAGATGATTTATTGTCAATTAATGTTTTGATAAAGAAAGTAATGGAAAGTGGTAGTCAAGCTGGGGTGAAGAAAGCTAATAAAGATAATATTAAAGAATTAATTTCGATATTTTCCACACTTATTTTAATTGAAGAAAGAAAGTCCTTAATAAATGAGGATTTTGGATATTTTATCGCAAAAGAAAAATTAGATTTGGAGACTATTAAGTATCCGAAAATACTTTCAAATTTTAAATTTGTATATGATGAAGATTGGATAGTAGTTATCGAATCATTTGACCAGAATTTGATAATGACTGAGATATCAGGTAAAGAATATCTTAAAAAACATGCTTTAGATTACAAAAGAATAGAAAATGATATACCAAAAAAAGATGATAAGATACCTTTATTTTTCCGAAACCCGGAGGAAATTATACATGATATTTACCCAATACTGCAAACTTTCAGAGTAGGTTTTACAAAAAATAAGTTATTTGCTGAAATATTTAATTTTGATTACTTACAAGACAAAAAAGTTATAATTGAACTCTTTGATAAAATTACTAAACATTTTCATTTTCATTTTGGTAAGTTGACAATTACATCTATAGAATATTTTAAATTATTTCTGGCTTCTGAATTTGAAAAATTAGACCAAGAAAGGTTATATCTTGATTTAGTTTTTAGTATTAATAATCAAAGTATATTTCCACTTTTTATTGAATTGGAAGATATTGAATTTGATGGAAACAAACAGTTCTTAAAATATGACCGTTGTATTTTTATCTCGATGTCTCTTATTAATATTGTTAGAATATTTTACTATTCATTCTATTATAATGAATTATTTAATAAAGAAATACAACTTTTATCTGATAATTTTGAAAAAATTGAAGTTCCTAGTTGTTTCTATAATAATGGTTTTAATGTCAGAAGGAATATAAAAGGAAATAAAAATTCTTTGCAAATTGACACAATTGCTTGGAATAATGATATATTATTCGTAGTTGAAACGAAAATATGGGACGTTAAACTTCTTTTTGAACATAGAAGAGTTCATGGTTATCGAGAAAGAGATTTGAAAGGTATTGTAGATGGTATTAAGTATACTAAGCAAGAGACAAAAAGCATTCCAAGTCTTATAACAAAAATAGATTATGTAAAACAAAATATTAACAAAATATTATCCGAGTATCATTCTATTGATGAATTCCCTGACTATGAAACTATTGATTATAACAACATAAAAGAAATTAAATCTTTAATTGTTACTCGAAGTTATCCCCCAATAAAATTGTATAAAGACGTGATTATGATTGGTTTCAATGAAATTCAAGATTTATGAATAACAATAATATTTTTTAACAAAAAAATTAGCGCCTCAATGAAAAATAAAATCAATAAACCGATAACATGAAATCTATTGAGCATCCACCCCAGATGCCCCCGACAAAGCGTAGCGACGTCCGAGGTGCGTCACTCCCTGCGCACCCATCATCCTGAGTTTTATTCGTCCGAATACTTCCAGATGATAAGGTTAATTTATCATCTATAGTATCCGGGCGCTCTTCGATGTACAGGGAAGCAATACTATTTGACTGCTTCAAGTGATGATAGCGGGATGTAATATTTGCAATAGCGATTACCCTGAAAATCCTTATAGTTTCCATCCGGATCATTAGCCATAACCGTAGCACGCTTGGTTATACGAGAAATAAATCCATGATGCGTTTTTCCATCGTATTCAAATGACACTTTATCTCCCACCTGAAGGTTGAATTTTTTTATAGCACGCTCTGTTTGAGTCACTAATTGATGAGTAACTTCCGTATGTCCGAAAATGCTATAGCTCAAATCTTGAAAACGGGGTTGAGAACAGCTCGTAGAACCAAATCGTACCCATTCCAGAAGGTGGATGATCTCGTGTTCTAATACACGCATTGTCGCTTCCAATCTATTATGACAAACAATTCCGTTTACCGCCACATCTCGTGTAACATCATGAAAGGTCTGGAAGATCAATGTAGTTGATAAAGAGATCGTATATGTCTCTGTTTGTTGTGCATAAGCGATCCTTCCACCTGATCTGGTCATTCTGTCGGATAAACGAAAAAAAATCTTCTGTCTGTGATGATCCTGGAAAAATCTATCAAAGAAATACTGATCGTACAGTTCGAACAGATGGGAAACGTCACGCGTTGCGATGCTATTAAAATTTTCATTATCAATGTTTTCAGATTCTGCAAGTATCTTGCGAGAGATTTTTCGTGTTTTTTTCTTAATCTGCTTGGGAGTATATTTAAGGTGGGCTATGTCTATTTTCATGATGTAGAACCTCTTCCGAAAAGGTCTTTGCAGGTTCTTGTCTTTGTTTTTGTACAAAATGTATAACTTTACGTACTCCATGTAAATGCGACCGGAGGGAGCATTTTCTTGTGCTTCTTCCTTGTTAGTGTGGATCACAAAATTATCCCTGAACTACCTCACCACGTCTCTTAGTTCTTCGATCTCACCACTTACGCCTTTCTTGTGAACTCAGCCTGTTCGACCATTTCCTGCGCCTGCCAACTTTATGTACCCACGCACATTAAAAATCATCGCTCAAGATCCCTATCTGCTCGTGTTCATGACTGCGCCCACACCACACCCGCGAGCAGTGGGTGCAGTCGTGTTGTGTTATTGGTTGTTGTAAAATCTCAGTGCCGGGTTTGTTACGGGCATATTTGCTGGAACATCTTTGAATTTAATAGTGGTATTGCGCCTGAAAGAAATACTAATATCACGAGCATCAATTTTGATGCATCGTTTTTTCAAAACGGAGTCGTTGACCCCACGACCCCCATTATAACAGGACATGCTTCTTATACAAAAAATTTATTCAAATCATAATAGGAGGTAAAAACCTATTGCCAGAATGAAATACGAGGCAAACGGCATTACCTTCGAAATAAATCATGGCTCGTGCGTGGTCTTTAGTGAATGTAGGGATACCTGTCTCGCAGATGTTTTTGAACTGGTGGACAGCAAGGCCACGGCACCCAATGTGTGATAATGCACCGAATGCTGCCTGTGTGTGGTTAATAATGTGAGGATAGGGCCGGGTGAAAGTATTCAAAAAACTTTAAAACCTATACACCCCTTATCCAAATAATACCCAATGGACACACTTGATTCAATCCTCCTGCCTTACGGCTACCCTGGCCTGTTTTTAGCAAGCTTCCTGGCTTCTACTGTTTTACCCCTGGGTTCCGAAGGTTTGGTGATATTGCTTATTGTCAGGAACTTTAATATCTTCTCAGTAGTGCTGGTGGCAACAGTCGGTAATTACCTGGGTGCCTGCACCAGCTATTACATAGGGTTTGCAGGCAGGACAAAACTTATCGAAAAATACCTTCACATCAATGCAGCACAGATGGAACATGCCCAAGTATGGTTTGAAAAATACGGTTCATGGTCGTTGCTGTTCACATGGGTACCCGTGCTTGGCGATGCCCTGCCTGTGGCAGCGGGCATGATGAAACTGAAATTCGGCATATTTTCAATCCTGGTCTTTGCAGGAAAGCTGTTCAGGTATGGTGCCCTGGCCTACCTGGTGTATAGAGGCATCGGCATTTTATGAACATGATAAAAAGAAAATCCTCCATTCAATTGGATCAACTTGCAAGGCCCCTGGCGCAGAAAGGTTAAAACATATTATGTTCTATTCGGGGACTGCAATGAAACTGTCTGATTTTGATTACCAGCTGCCAAAGGAGATGATCGCCCAGCACCCGGTCGAACCAAGGGATTCATCCAGGTTGATGATACTGGATGAAAAGGGCATAGAACACATGAAATTCAGCGACCTTCCCGGGCTCCTGCGTCCGGGCGACCTGCTGGTAATGAACAACAGCAGGGTAATACCTGCCAGGATCTATGGGACCAAGGATACTGGCGGTAAAATCGAGGTGCTGCTGGTCAGGCGCCTGGAAGATAAATATTATGAATGCCTGGTCAGGGGTAAAATAAAGCCAGGCAGCGATATTCAATTTAGCAGCGCCGTTACCGGCACGGTAAAGGGCACGGTAATTGAGCGGATCGATACACATACCGGGTACCGTTACAATATCAGGTTCCATTGTGATGGTGCATTTGAATCCCGCCTGCAGAATATCGGTGCCATGCCAGTTCCACCTTATATCAAAGAGCAACTTGACGATAATGAGCGGTACCAGACCATATATTCCAGGCATGAGGGTTCCATAGCCGCACCCACCGCAGGGCTGCACTTCACATCCGGGATGTTGGCCCGACTTAAGGATATGGGAGTCGGGCTGGTCTTCATCACCCTGCATGTAGGTGTGGGTACGTTCATGCCTGTACGTTGTGAAGAAGTTGAAAAACACATCATGGAGTCCGAGTACTATATCATAGACCGGGCTGCCGCCGATGCCATCAGTGGAACCATATTGCGGGAAGGAAGAATTATTGTTGTGGGCACGACTTCGGTGCGCTCCCTTGAAAGTGCAGCATGGGAGGATGGAAGGATATTGCCATCTGAGGGGTGGAGCAACTCTTTTATCTATCCTCCTTATAAATTCAAAACACCCATATCCGGACTTATCACAAATTTCCACCTGCCAAAATCCACACTATTAATGCTGGTCAGTGCCTATGCAGGCAAGGAGACAATTATGAATGCATACATGGAGGCCATCGATACCGGATACAGGTTCTACAGTTTTGGTGATGCTATGTTCATATTGAACAATAACGAGGGTAAACATGTTTGAGGTAGTCCACCAGGATACTGTATCCGGTGCCAGGTCGGGAAAGCTTACAACCGCCCACCAGGTTGTGGATACCCCCGCTTTCATGCCAGTGGCAACCAAGGCAACTGTCAAGACGCTGACCCCGACCGAACTTAAGGATGCGGGCACCCAGGCCATTATCAGCAATGCCTTCCACCTGTACATTGGGCCTGGCCATGAACTGATACAAAAAGCGGGTGGACTGCACAGGTTCATGGGGTGGGACAGTGCCATCTTCACTGACAGCGGAGGATTCCAGATATTACGCAAGGAATTCAAGTTCAAACTGAACAACCAGGGTATCAATTATATGAACTCCAGGGACGGCAAGCGGTACATGTACACACCAGAACTGTGCATGGAGATACAGGGTGCCCTGGGTTCTGATGTGGCTATGGTGCTGGACGACTGCCCACCCTGGGGCAGCAACCGTGATGAGATACGGGATTCGGTCTGCCGGACAGTGAACTGGGCACAGCGAAGTCTTGATTCTAAGTGCAACGATGAGCAGCTGGTATTTGCCATACTACAGGGCGGGACCCTGCCGGATATGAGGGGAGAATGTGCTGAGCGCCTGGTTAGGATGGAGTTCGATGGTTACGGCATTGGGGGACTGAGTATAGGTGAGCCAAAAGAGGTCATGCATGAAACCATCAGGTTGAACTTACCAATGATACCCGAGGATAAGCCCAGATACTTAATGGGTGTGGGCTCGCCTGTGGAACTGCTGGATTCCATATATCTTGGCGTAGATATCTTTGATAGTGCCTTTCCAACACGTAACGCCCGGCACCAGACTGCCATGACCAGGCATGGGCAGGTAGACCTTCGGCGCAGGTCGCTTATGGATGACTTCAGGCCCATAGACGAAGAATGTAAATGCTACACTTGCAGGCACTTTTCAAGGTCGTACATCTACCACCTGTTCAAGGAATCGGAAATGCTTGCTATGCGACTGGCATCCATACATAATGTGCATTTCCTGCAATACCTGATGGCCGGGGCCAGGACAGCTATATCAGAGGATGAGTTCACTGAGTTCAGGGACGATTTCAAGCTCAGGTATTCAGGCTCGGGTAATGCTGACTAAGTCTTTTGGAGAATTATTCTGAATTTTTTACAGCCCTATAAATGGGATGAGAATATATTGTATCGATGGTATTGTATAGTATTGTGTCAAGCATACTAAACTATATATAGTAAAATATACATTAAAGACAAAATAATGACATTCAGAATTCATAGAAGAAATACACAAAAAGTTTCACTGGCTGTAAGTTCAGTCATATTTGCAATGGCAGTGTACGGAATTTTCACAAAAAACGATAATCTTTTCATCATAGGTTTGATCTTTATCGGGTTCATTTTATTAGGTGGTATACTTCTTTCTCCCATCTTTGGGAGATTCTGGTGCGGCTGGCTCTGCCCCAGGGGAGTTTTTCTTGATTTTACAATGGGCTCCATTTCAATGAACAGGAAGATACCCAGGGTATTTAGAAATAAAGTGTTCAAGAACATGATGTTAGTTGTCATGATATTGATGCTGGGAATGACGCTGGCAGGTATGAATCCCGTCATAAAATCAGCAAATCCTCTCGCTTCCCTGGGCGGATTCTTGGTATTAATGTGCATCATAACCACCATCGCAATGGCAATTCCACTTGGGTTATTGTACAAGCCCAGGACCTGGTGCAGTTTTTGTCCTGTCGGATATATTCAGTCAATAATATCCCAAAAGCGCATACTCAAGCTTAAAGTGGAAAACTGTGTGGATTGCAGGAAATGTGAGAGGGAATGTCCTATTGAACTTAATGCGACACAGGGCAGTAGCGATTGTTTTAATTGTATGCAATGTGTAGATGTTTGCAACAAAAAATCCATCAAGCCCGTGATATCACTTGAATAGACGTATTAAATAGCTTCCCGGCCCTGATGATGATCAGGGCTGATTTTATATTATTGTAAAAAAAATCAATAGCTATAAACCGCTATTTAATGTTAACTGATATTTTTCCTGCAAGTTCTTCAAGTTCTTCCGTGGACGAGCTGTAACCTTTTGCTGAATATTTGATGCCGTCGTCAACATAACGGGGTATGATGTGGCAATGGAAATGGTGGATAACCTGTCCGGCCACCTCACCCTGGTTTACAACAAGGTTCAATCCATCAAGGTCTAATGAGACCTTCATACTGCTCACAACTTTCTTCACAGTCCTGAATAGTGCCTCCACATCCGTATCTTCCATATCGATAATATTCTTTGCATGTTTTTTTGGTATTACAAGGGTATGGCCCCGGGTGTTGGGGTTAATGTCAAGAAATGCCAGTGTCTTCACATCCTGGTAAATAGTGTAACTGGGAATCTCACCTTTTATTATCCTGCAAAAAATACAATCATCCATTTGATAACACCCTAACACTTTGTTGGTCATTGTGAATTGGGATACATATTCATGAAATCCATTTTCCTCATGATATCCTTCATGGTTATTATTCCTTTTATCTTGTTATCCTGTATCACCAGGAGCCTGCCGATCTGGTTCATGGCGATTATCTGCAAGGCCTTGTATGCATTAATGCCAGGTTCTACAGATATGATATCCTTAGACATTACTTCCTTTACTCTGACCTTATCATGCATTTCTTTTGGGACTTTTTGGACATCATGGAAAGTTATTATTCCAAGCGGTGAACCTGACAGCCCTTCCTGGACAGGATAACCCATATGCTTGAACCTGAACATCACTTCCACAAGCTGGGATATGGTCCAGTCAGGAGGTATATAGACCAGATTGGGTGCCGGGGTCATGACATCACTTACCTTGATACCTTCCAGGCTGACTGCAAAGTATGTCTCCCGCTCCTCACCTTGTGCACCATAGTATACGAAAAATGCTATGAGTACCAGAAATGGGTTAACAGGCGGCAATATACCTATCAGTCCCATAAGCAGTGCAAAGGTTTTTCCAATTGCCACTGCTGTCCTTGTGGCCTCTAAATACGGCAGCCACATGGCTAAAAAAGCTCTTAGTATCCGGCCCCCGTCCATGGGAAAAGCCGGCAGCAGGTTGAATATACCAAGAAAAATGTTATAAAAGGAGATTATCCCCAGGGTTATCAAGAGTGCATTCAGGGGGTCCATTTGAATAATATTCGGGCTCAATTCACCGATATAGAAATCCACTCCTTCCAGGCGGACCGGACCTAAAAAATCATAGAGCATATAGGCCACGATTCCGATGAACAGACTTATTCCCGGACCTGCGGCTGTCATTTTCAATTCCACTTTTGGGTTGCGGGGAATTTCTTCCATCTGGGCCACGCCGCCGAACACGTAAAGAGTGATGCTCTGGATATTTATGCCATTTGACCTGGCAATATATGAGTGGCTCAGTTCATGTAAAAGGATGGTGGAAAAAAACAGGATGGATGCTATGGTACTGTATAACAGTTTCAGGTCAAAGGAGGTATCAAGTGCGTTAAATCCCAGTACCAGCCCACCGACTTTGAAACTGATCGCAGCAAAGTAATAAATGAATAGAAAGAGAATTATTAAAAATGTGATGTGTAATTTTATGGGTATTCCCAGTATCCTGCCAATCTGAACAGTCCATTTCATTGTGCTGACTCCTGTTTACTCATTTTTATATTGCTACAATAAACATATCGTAACCATATATAATCTTTTATCCCAAGTTTGAAACACCAAAAAACAGACACGGTTTAGTATATCTCTGTCCCTGCTCAATAATAATAAATAATGTTTATATGTACAATACGTCAATATTTTGGTCGTGTCCCCGATTTACTGAACAAGCACTCTGAACGTTAATAATTCTTTCAATGTCCAAATATGGTCTGTGAGTTTCTGAGCCATAGCTGGTGTCCTTTGCAACCATCTTTTGTTCCCACAATTGATATTTAATCTCAGTGATTTATGCGGCTTAACAAAATTATACCATGCTTGGAAGAAGTCTATTGCTCTTGAATGCATCATAGCACTTTTACTATAATTCATTCCTTTTCGTATAAATCTCGCTAGAGAGTTTCGGATAGTAAGATTGATTCTTTCAATATATGATGTGTTAATACAGCCACCTGAATCTGCCCCAAAAAGCCTTAATATTTCGTCGACATCTCCGAAAACAACACGCTGAAGCTCTTCAACAACTTGCCCTTTCGCAACTTTTTTAATTACCTGAGCATACCTCAAATCTTCAGGTGGCACCAAAATAGGATGCGGTTTTTTTCCAATACCACAATAGGGTGGCTGCTCCAGGCTCCCGTAAACATTTAGAAGTGCTATTTTAAAGGGATCCCAATCATCTGAGGCGAACAGTGGGATTGGAGATGTAGTTATGCGTCTACTTTCTAAATCATTAAACAATTTTGTAGCATCATCTGCACTTCTACTTCCTTCATGATGACTGATAAATAATTTTGTATCACTTTCCATTGCTGTTAATGTATAAAAATCACCATATTCAACAGGATCGTCATCAGTCACGTTTTTTTCCTTTTTTTTATATATGACCATATTTCATCTATTTGAACCTGGCCAAGTTCAAGCTCTTGAAAATAGTAATCGGTAACTTCTTGGCAATGTGCTCCTGCAATGTCTAGCCATCTGCATATGGTATCTTTATCATATCCTGTGGCTCTTGCCGTTCCACGTATACTTCCTTTTTCAGGTATCATTGCCAGTGTTCTAAATATTTCGTCATCTGGGGTCTTAAGTCCAAAAAATATCGTGCCTCTGGTTTCGCTGAAGCAATGTGTGCAGGTATTGCATCTCAATAGCGCTCGATTTTTCGATCCGTATCTCTCTTTGACCCTTACATTTCCTTTCCCCTTCTTACCGTAATCAGGGCAATCTTTATTCAAACAACAAAATTCTGATAAATCCAGTTCTGAATCCATTAATATCCCTCAAAAGAGGGAATTACATTTAAACTATTTAAATATTGTCACTAATTCAGGGACACGACCAATATTTTATAGGTAAAGTAATTATAGATTAAGTAATAAATTAATCATAGAATATCCGGAGTGAACAAAATGCAACTTCCTGTTATAAAGGTTTCAGCCGATTCCACAAGTAAAGAAATCACACCAATAGCAATGGCTATCCATGAAATGGTAGCAGGACTTCCTGTTACTATGCGCACGTTAAACAAAAAAGGTGTAAGAATTGAAATGGGAAAAATAGTGGATAATAATTATTCAGGCCCTGTACTTGAGATGGCTCTTGAAACAAACTCAACAATTAAAACCACACCAAAATCAGGTGCTTATAAAGGTATTCCGATAGTAGTATCTACTGTTAAGGATGAAGATGGTAATGCGGTTGCAGTGATTGGAATTGTAAATGTTACACACGGTCTGAAATTTAAGTATTAGAAATTATTAGATGTGGAGTGAAAGACAATGGCATATCCTGATATTATAATAAGTGCCGATTCAACCAGTAAAGAAATCGCACCAATAGCAATGGCAATCCATGAAGTAGTTATAGGACTTCCGGTTACTATGCGCACGTTGAATAAACGCGGCGTACGGATCGAAACTGGCAGAGTGCTGGATTATGATTATTCAGGACCAGTACTTGAAGAGGCTCTTAAGAAAAATTCAACAATTACAACAATCCCGAAAAGTGGAGATTACTCAGGTACTCCTGTAATGGTGACCACTATTAAAGATGAAAAGGGTAATGCAATAGCTGCAATAGGGGTTGTGGATATAATTCACAGTCTGTGAAGTCTGTAAATATTATTTTATTTTTTCATTTATTCCATCTGGAAAGTGGACACAGATTTATCTATCACCAAACCAGTTGCCATTAACTGAAATAGGATACAATAGATAAAAATGCGTCTGATATATGAAAAACTGCTGTCAGTACTGGGACACCAGCACTGGTGGCCTGCCGATACACCCTTTGAAGTGGTAGTTGGAGCACTACTTACCCAGCAGACCCGGTGGAGTAATGTGGAGCAGGCCATCTCGAACCTGAAAGCACATTCCCTGCTGGACTCAGACAGGCTTGCCAGTGCAGATACCCTGGAACTCGAAGAACTGATCAGGTGTACAGGCTTCTACCGCCAGAAGGCCAGGCGGCTCAAGAACCTGGCCCGATATTTTTCTTTGCATGGTGATGCTTTGTATGACAGGCCTGTGGAAGACCTGCGAGAGGATTTGCTGGAACTGGATGGTGTAGGGGAGGAGACCGCTGATAGCATTATACTTTATGCTGCCAACAAGCCCAAGTTCGTAATCGATGCTTATACCCGCAGGATACTGGGCTGCCTGGGATTAAGCGGTAGCTACCGTTCGCTCCAGGAGAAGTTCGAGTCTAAACTGGAACACGATACAGAGATGTTCAAAGAATACCATGCATTGATAGTGGAATATGGTAAACAGTATTGCGGGAAGAATAGATGTGATGAATGCGTGCTTGTTAAAAAATAGTACTTACGAATACACTTACTTTCGAATTACTATACATTTTCTTGCTGTATCTTAAAGATGGGGGAAATATTGCCTATTGGGAAATCTATAAGATTATGTACCCAGGTAAATCCGATCGATAGGAAGATTTTCGTGTAATTTTTTTGAAAAAAAGTCTGAAGTTTTCCAGTTTTGTTTTTCCAGATGGAATAAAGCGCTCCCATCATAATGATCCTGGCCTATCTACCTGTTCATTCCCTAAATTTCACTTCATGTATAGAAGTAGCCAAGATCATAGAAAGTTAGGTTAATATATGATTGTTTATATAATATCGTTATAATTATTTATCACGATATCATTTTACAGTTATTATAAAGCATTGATCAACAAAAATTTGTACCGGTTTCGGTTTGCATCGGCATAAGTCCAGATAATATGAGTATGCAATAAATGCCAAAATAACTGTATTTTAAAACAGTGCCAAAATATACAGATCTATTATTCGAAATGGCTGTGATTTAACATGGAAAGAACAAAAATCATACTTGACGAAAATGAGCTTCCAAAGCAATGGTACAACATACTGCCCGACCTTCCGACTCCCCTTGAACCGCCACTGAATCCAGCGACCAACGAGCCTATCGGGCCGGACGACCTTTTACCCATATTCCCAATGGGTCTTATTAAACAGGAAATGAGCCAGGACCGGTTTATCGACATCCCGGAAGAAGTAAGGGATATTTACCGCCTGTGGAGACCTTCTCCCATATACAGGGCACACCGCCTGGAAGCTGCCCTTAAGACGCCTGCCAGGATTTATTATAAAAATGAAGGAGTAAGCCCTCCAGGCAGCCATAAGCCCAATACAGCTATCGCCCAGGCATATTTTAACAAGAAAGAGGGTGTAGAACGCCTTTCCACCGAAACCGGAGCAGGACAGTGGGGCAGTGCCCTGTCTTTCGCTTGCTCTTTATTTGACCTGGAATGTAAGGTATATATGGTCAAATCAAGTTTTTACCAGAAACCCTACCGTAAATCCCTTATTAACCTGTGGGGTGCCAATGTCATACCCTCACCCAGCACCGAGACACAGGCTGGCAGGTCTATCCTTGAAAAACATCCTGATACTTCAGGCAGTCTTGGGATTGCCATCAGCGAGGCTGTGGAAGATGCCGCAACCCATGAAAATACCAAGTATGCACTGGGTAGCGTGCTGAACCACGTTATGCTGCACCAGACAGTGATCGGCCTGGAAGCGAAAAAGCAAATGGATATGGTAGATGATTATCCGGATGTTGTTATTGGCTGTGTGGGTGGAGGTAGTAACTTTTCAGGTGTTAGCTACCCATTCGTTCGCGATAAGATGAAGGATAACAAGGACATTGATATTGTGGCTGTGGAACCAACGGCTTGTCCCACCCTGACAGGAGGAGATTTCAGGTATGATTTCGGGGATACGGCAGAGATGACACCCCTGCTTAAGATGTATACACTGGGACATGATTTTGTGCCGCCTCCAATACATTCAGGCGGGCTGAGATACCATGGTGAGTCCCCGATTATAAGCCAGCTGTATGCGGATGGTATAATGAGGGCTGTGGCATACCACCAGACCGATATATTTGATGCTGCTGTGACCTTTGCCAGAACGGAGGGTATTGTACCTGCACCGGAATCGGCCCATGCTATCAAGTGTGCTATTGATATGGCCCTTGAGTGCAAGAAGACTGGTGAGGAGAAGAGCATCCTGTTCAACTTCAGCGGTCACGGTCATTTCGATATGGCTGCATACGATACCTATTTCAGTGGTAAAATGACAAACGAATAATATGAGACGGATGCCTGACAGGTATCCTCCCATAACTTTTTAATTTTTGACTACCCTTTTAGCCTGAATATATTTGAAATTCATTGAGAAGATTTTCGGGAAAAAGGAAGAAGCACCTTCCAAACTTACTCTTAAGTTTAATGAGCTTGCGGCTTGGCTGGAAAAGGAAGGTGAGAGTACATTTGCTGGGCTTGGGGTACATATCGGGCATAAGTATTCTGAGATCAATACTGCCTTTGAGGACCTCTCCGAAGCTAAAGAGCGCCTGGTGGATGCGTCTTTTGGTGAAAAGGTGTATAAGCGCTTAGCCAAGGCTGGCGCATCCAACCGGGATAATCTTGTAAAAAACCTGGATATTATTATAGAGAAGATTGCAATCCCGGAGGATACGGACCCGTCTGAAGCATACCAATTCCACCAGGATGCTAAATCTGTGTTGAATACTTGCCTCGAGAACGCTGTCAGGAGCCAGCAGTATGTCAAGGCACTATTTCCTGAGGAATATAAGGATATCTGGGGCGGGCTGAAGCACCTGGATGTCCTGCTGGATGAGCTTGTTGCCCCTATCAATGAGGTGAAGGATGAACTGGAGGCATATGATAAGCTGCCCGGGGATATTGAACTTATCAGGCAGATGCAGCAGCAGATTCCGGTAAAGCAGAAGAATATCAATGAGCTCACTGGCAAATATGAGACTTTGAAGGTTGAACTGGGCTCTGAAGAGGCGAGGCTGGAAGAGGTTGAGGCGGGTGATGAGTTTACCAGGGCACGGGAACTGGAAGAGCAGGCCCGAACCCTTAAGGGGCAGATTTCTGGTATTGATTCGAACCTGGCGGGTTTGTTTGCTCCGCTGTCCAAGGCTCTTTCCAGGATGGAGAAACAGGATGGGAGCGCTCGGCATATTATGTCTCCTGAGAGCAGGAAGGTCCTGAAGATACTGAAAGATGAGCCGGTGTCTGCGCTTGATATTGATCTAAGTGGTTTTCTGGTTGAAATGAAGACCAGGGTTGAGGATGGGAGTCTGGGTCTTAAGCAGCAGAAGATGAACAAGACCCTTGAGCAGATCGATAGGCTGGTGGGGACTGATGTCCTGTTGAGGCTTAAAAGTCAAAGGGAGGAATATTCTTTGGAACTTGCGGGGGTGCAGGGTGAGTTAGAGGGACTTACTGTTTACAGGGAGAAAACACAGGTTGAAGATAGGATTTCTGAGTGCCGGAATGTGATGGATTCTACCGGGCAGAAGCTGGATGCTGAGAAGAAGGAAGTTGCAAGGCTGAAGAAGGAACTTGAGGAGTTGAAGTCAGGGTTGGATTCTGATCTGAGTGATATTTTCGGGAAGGATATTGAAGTGGGATATTGATCGAAAAAACATGAAAAAATGATGTGTGGCGCCCGGAATGGACGCCTGTATTTTTCTTGGTAACTATTCAGCCATACATAAACATCACCGGTAGACTGAATAGTCCACAAATAGATAATTGTACACAATTGTCAAACACCTTTGAAATCGATGGACTTAGACTCAGTATTAAAAACTAAAAAATGTATCAACATAGACACAAATAATCTGATTTTCGTCATCGGTGTCCGGTCTTAAGGAGGGCTGAATAGTTACTTTTTCTTTTTAATTAAACCATTCTTGATGCAGGATATGCTACCACTGGTTACACTGGGCGATTCGTCATAATAAAATCCATCTAGCTCAATGTTTATAACAGTGAAAACAAATTCTGAACCTTTCGCATTTTTTACGTTATCAGAGTTGAAAGAAACATTCCCTTCATTATCTGTATGAGCGACAACAACTTCTTGTGTTGCACCACTCCACTGACCATACACCTTTGCACCTGGGACAGGATAATCAGTAGCATCAATAACAGTTACGATTGCTGTTGCGTAGGTATACCAACCATTTAACTTTATCGTTGTTGTTGACATATCAATGCTTTTGAAATGCATGGTTAATGCGGGTGCTTCTGTCACTGTTATTTCAGCTGTATCTGTACAGGTTGCTCCATCCTCGTCGGTCACCTTTAAAGTAACCGTATATGTATCTGCATTTGAATAAGCGTGAGGAGTTGACATGCCAGTACCGGTATTGCCATCGCCGAAATCCCAATCATATGACACGATTGTTCCATCAGGATCAAAAGAACCGGACCCATCAAATGATATTGCAGTACCTTCAGTACCAGAGTACGGGCCACCTGCGTTTGCTACTGGAGGATCATTAACTCCGGTAACAGTGGCTGTTGCAGTACTGGATGCAGAATCCACAGTCCCGTCACTAACTACCAAAGTTACTGTGTAAGTACCTCCCGCTGCATAAGTATGAGTGGGATTTGCTCCAGTTCCAGTTGAACTATCTCCAAAGTCCCATAGGTAGGTTAAAACATCTCCATCAGGATCAAAAGAACCGGACCCATCAAATGATATTGCAGTATCTTCAGTACCAGAGTAAGGGCCACCTGCGTCTGCTACTGGAGGATCATTAACTTCGGTAACAGTGGCTGTTGTAGTATTGGGTGCAGAATCCACAGTCCCGTCATTAACTACCAAAGTTACTGTGTAAGTCCCTCCCGCTGCATAAGTATGAATGGGATTTGCTCCAGTTCCAGTTGATTGATCTCCAAAGTCCCATTCATAGGTCAGATCATCTCCATCAGGATCAGAAGAACCGGACCCATCAAATGATATTGCAGTATCTTCAATACCAGAGTACGGGCCACCTGCGTCTGCTATAGGTGGACTATTTGACTCTCCCGAATCACCCATCACAGTTACATCATCAATATACCAACCAGAATCAGTGACAGATCTATCTGTTCCGAATCTAAAGCGTATCATTATATTACTGCTTCCGTCATAACTTGAAATATCGAAAACCTGCTGATGCCATCCGAAGCCGGGACAACCGCTATATGCAGGCACTGAACCTAATGGATTTCGATAATATAATGCATCTTCCGGGTATCCGCCGACCGGTGTCATCTGCACCCATGTACTTCCGCCATCAGAGGATATTTCAACAATACCTCCATCATAGTGGGACTCAATAGAATAATAATGCATGAATGTCAACTGTGCATATATAATTCCAGTTAGATCAAAAGATGGTGATACCAATTCAGCATTCATTCTATCAATATAGTTTCCATCAAGATTGGTGGCCCATACATTTGATCCAGAATAAGCACTGTTTGGACCTGATGTTGGAAGACCTAATTCCCAGTTATCATTTGATCCTGAATGTGTCCAGCCATTTATTCCATTTTCCATATCATCATAAAATACTATTGTTGGAGTACCTGTGTTTTCAGAAACAATATTTGATAATAATGAGGGATTGCCCACATTGTCAATCGCTTTAACAGCAAAGTAATAATTTGTATTATATGACAATCCGGTAACTGTGTAAGTCTCGGCAGATTCCGAAGATTGTGGTTTTGGCTCACCAGTTGCTGGAGTTGCTGCTTCCCAATCTGCATCTGTTTCTATATCAGATGTGGAATATCTGACATCATATAATTTCGCAGTTCCACTATTCCCGTCATCACCAGGAGCAAACCAATTTAATGTGATGGTACTTGAAGTAGGACTGCCGGCTATCAGGGAAGAGATGGCAGAGGGGGGAGTGTTATCAAGTTCTAAGGCATTATAAGCATTCAGTCTTCCTCCAGTCAAAGTTATTCCAGACAAGGATGGAATTGGATCTACTGAACCAAGTAACCGTGCTTTTATCCCATCGCTTGAAAGTTCTGGATATTGAGCTTTAATCAAAGCTGCTGCACCAGCTACATGTGGGGTTGCCATAGAAGTTCCGCTATATGTATCATACCCATCAGTCGGCGTTGTACTATATATAGAAACGCCAGGTGCTGCAAGATCTACAGATGTGAGTCCATAGTTTGACCCCCAGGACGGGAAGTTTGCTAGATCATCATCATGATCTGTGGCCGCCACAGCTATAACATTCGGGACATCATAACTCGAGGGGTAATGCGGAGACACATCATTATTAGTATAGTTATTGCCTGCCGAAGCAATAAATAATATTCCAGCGTTATTTGCAGCAGAGATAGCATCTTTCAGAGCTTGGGAAAAACCTCCACCACCCCAGCTGTTGCTCATTATGTCTGCGCCATTATCAATTGCATAATTGATTGCAAGTACAGCATCGGATGTGTAGCCTCCCTCCGGGCCTAAGAATCTTAAGGGCATAATCTTTGCGTTCCAGCTCACTCCTACAACACCGATGCTATTGTTTCCGACAGCAGCTATTGTTCCGGAACAATGCGTTCCATGACCACTCTCATCGTAGGGATTGCTGTCATTGCTAAAAAAGTCCCAGCCCATTATGTCGTCAACATAGCCGTTTTCGTCGTTGTCAATGCCATCGCCTGCAATTTCACCAGGGTTTGTCCATATATTTGCATCCAAGTCTTTATGGTTGTAATCCACACCTGTGTCGATTACGGCAACTACTATAGTATTGCTTCCTTTCTGAATGTCCCATGCTTCAGGAGCATCTATGTCTGCATCTACTGTGCCTCCACTCTGGCCAGTGTTGTGCATACCCCACAGAAGTGAAAAATAATAATCATTAGGGATGGTTGCATCAACATAAACTTTGTAATTCGGTTCTGCATATTCCACATATGGACTATTTTTGTATTTTTCAACCATTCCATGTACCGATTTGCCGTTTGGAACATGCAATCTCTTAAACCCAGCATAAGGACTTGTATAAATTACCGATGTCCCATGTCTGGAATTAATATTGGCTATTTCTTTATTTGAAGCCCCAGGTTTAAACTTGACAATTAATTCCCCTGGCGCATATTCAACACCATCGGGAATATCTGGCCCTTTATGTTCAAAAATGTTGTTATCAGGACTGTTTTGCTGTGCTAATACCGATATAGGTACTGTTCCCACAATCAATGACCATAAGATCAATACCACAAGTGTTTTCTTTATAATTTCCATTTATACCACCAAGTAATAATTCGGATGAAAAATTTAATTTAATTCCCCACTAATATTAATTTCAACTCATATGTAATCATTTTTATATATATTATCATTTATAATAATTGCATTATATTCCATCATGATTTATTAGAATATTTAACAAATATATATTAAAGTCTGGAAAAAAGATGCTTATGATACCTCCCACTATAATAAGAATTGATCTAACCAATAAAAAAGTTAGATATGAAAATATACCTGCCCCCCTCCTCCGCAAGTTCATGGGCGGCAAGGGCCTGGCAGCCCACTACCTCTACAACGAGAACCCGCCCGGCTGCTCCCCCCTGTCCCCTGACAACCTGCTTGCCATCATGAACGGCCCCCTGACCGGCGCACCCGCCACCAACTGCGTCAACTTCTCAGTCTGTGCCAAAAGCCCGCTCACAGGCACCTGGAACGACAGCCACTGCAACGGCTGGTGGGGCACTGAACTGCGCTGTGCCGGGTATATGGGTATCATCATCAGTGGACAGGCCGACTCCCCGGTATACATCAACATTCTAGATGACAGGGTAGAGATACTGGATGCTGCCGACCTGTGGGGTGTGGATACGTTCTCAACCCAGGCCGTTTTGAAAAAACGCCATTCCACCAACCGTGAGGCCAGGGTGCTGACCATCGGGACCGCAGGCGAGCGAATGGCGAAACTGGCAGGCATATTTGCAGAGAACCGCACAGCAGCCCGTGGTGGA
>SWBW01009590.1_pt1 | contig 34213 bp, 26 predicted proteins | sample 4693041 | NCBI WGS metagenome assembly SWBW01 (sample SAMN10267271, study PRJNA491770) | bioreactor metagenome | isolation source: DHS bioreactor inoculated with marine methane seep sediment | place: Japan: Omine Ridge, Nankai Trough | collected 2006-05-06 | reverse complement strand
AACCTCGATGTCCTCGACTCCGACCTCCTGCTGGCAGCCGACGTGATGTCCTACGAGCCGCTCACCATCCCGCCGGATACGCCGCTGCTCAAGTGCGCCGCCCTGATGCGCAAGAACAAGGTCGAGCTGCTATGCGTGGTTGACGAAGAGAACCACCTGCTGGGAGTCATCAGCTCCACGGACATCGCCCGCGCCTTCTTCGGCAAGTACCAGTTTGAAGCTGGACACGGTAACGCGGCTGACCAGTAAGAACGAATAATGTTCATTCCCGCGTCGTTTCTAACAGAAGGACTGATTGGGAGCGAGCGAAGAGATAAACGAATAAACTGATCGGAAGTCTCGTTGCGATGCTATGTGCAGCTTTAAGCTGCCTTCCGTTGGTCGCTCTTCGTTGATTAAACAAAAAAATGAATAATTTCCCTACCATCGCCGCCGTGGTCATCTTTGTCGGTGCCTTCGCCCTGATCGTTACAGAGAAGGTTCATCGAACCAAGGTCTCCTCACTGGGGGCGGCTCTGCTCTTCGTCTTGGGTATCGTTACCCTGGACCAAGCATGGCACGATTATATCGACTTCCAGACCCTGGGTCTGCTCCTGGGGATGATGATTCTCGTCAACATCACCCGGAGGACGGGGGTCTTCGAGTTCGTTGCCCTGCGGATTGCCCGCTGGACCGGCGGTAACTACACCAAAATCCTGATTGGCTTCGCGGTGATCACCGCCATCTTCTCGGCATTCCTTGATAACGTTACCACGGTGCTGCTGATTGCCCCGATATCGCTCTACATCGCCGATCTGCTGGGTCAGAACCCCCGACCCCTGTTGATGGTAGAGATCCTCGCCAGCAACATCGGCGGTGCTGCTACGTTGATAGGCGACCCACCCAACGTGCTAATCGGCTCGGCGGTGGGGCTGGGCTTCATGGACTTCATGACCAATCTGGCTCCGATCATTATCGTCATCCTCGTGGTCAACCTTTTCTACGCCAGATTCATCTTCCGTCACCAGCTCCACAGCAATCCTATCCCCGTGGAGAAACTGGCAGCCTTTGAAGAAGAACGAACCATCCGCGATAAAGCCCTCCTCGTCAAGAGCGGCATTGTCCTTGGTTTAACCCTGCTGGCGTTTATGCTCCACGACCTGATTGGTGTCAGCCCTGCCACGGTAGCACTGATTGCCGCAGCGGTGCTGACCTTCATCAGCAAACAGGATGTGGAGGAGCTGTTACAAGAGGTTGAGTGGCCTACCCTTTTCTTCTTTGGTGGACTTTTCGTCTTGGTGGGCGGTCTTGAGGCGACGGGAATCACTACCCAGTTGGCGGGCTTGATTGCTGGTTCCGGCTCCAGCCTGCTGCTGCTCGCCGTTGTTATCCTCTGGGGCAGTGCCATTCTCTCTGGCTTCCTCGACAACATCCCCTTCGTGGCAGCGATGATCCCCCTGCTGATGAACACCATCGCCCAGCTGGGACTGACCACGGCTCAGGCGGAGCCGCTCTGGTGGGCACTCTCTCTGGGAGCCTGTCTGGGGGGCAACGGAACCCTGATCGGAGCCAGTGCCAACCTGATTGTCGCCGGGGTCAGCCAGAAGACCAAGGATCCCATTAACTTCCGCAATTACTTTAAGGTGGGCATGACAAGCATGTTGATATCCGTTACCCTTGCCACGGGTTACATCTATCTGCGTTATTTCCTTTAGTTAAAGAAAGTAATGCACCCCCTGTCTGATACCGTCGGGCATCCCGCGCAGCGCGGTTATGTTTAATTTTCAAGTCATCCTCACCCTCCTCGTCTTTGCTTTTGTCTTCTTCTGCGTTATTACGGAGAAGCTGGACAGAATGAAGGCCGCCTTCTTCGGCGGCGCGCTGCTCCTCGTCTTTGGGGTCAGCAGCCTCCACGAGGCGTGGACCCAGTACATTGACTTCGAGACCATCGGGCTGCTCACCGGGATGATGCTCATTGCCGGAGTGATTGGGCAGACAGGTCTGTTTCAGTTCGTCGCCCTGCGGGCGGTGAAGCTGACCAAAGGTCGCTTCGGTCTGCTGCTGATAGCACTCTCCATTGTTACCGCTCTCTTCTCCGCCTTCCTCGATAACGTTACCACAATCCTCCTGCTGGCTCCGGTGGGTATCTTCGCCGCTGACGCGCTTCATCGACGACCTTACCTGTTGTTGATGGCGATGGGGCTTTCGGCGAATATCGGCGGCGCGGCGACCCTCATCGGCGACCCGCCGAACATGCTCATCGGCTCGGCGGCGGGACTGAGCTTCGGGCAGTTTATGAGCAACATGGGGCCGATGGCAATTATTGCCCTCGTGGTAACCCTGATATACGTCTTCTTTACCAATCGAAAAGAACTAAAGCCCACCGGCGAGACCATCGCCACGGACAGCTTCGACGAGAAGAAGTACCTCAAAGACCGCCCGACCCTGTACATCAGCCTGGCGGTGCTGGGGCTGGTAATTGTCAGCTTCATGATACTGCCGAGCTTTGGAATAGGTACGGCGGAGATTGCCCTGGCGGGCGGGGCGTTGCTGCTGCTGATTAACAAAGGTGAATCGGAGAAGCTGCTCCAACTGGTCGAGTGGCCGCTGATATTCTTCTTCCTCGGCCTCTTCGTCATCACGGGAACTCTGGAGAAGGTCGGGCTGGTGGAGATCGTCGGGCGGTTCTTCGCCTCGCTGACCGACAGCCCCTTGCTGCTCTCGGTAATCCTCCTCTGGCTGGGAACCTTCGGTGCCGCCATGCTCTCCGCTGTGCCATTCGTGGCGGTGATGATCCCCATTGTCGCGGCGGCGATTGCTCACCTCGGACTCGATCCTGCCACGGCGGAGCCGCTCTGGTGGTCGCTGGCTCTGGGAGTCTGTATCGGTGGCAACGGGTCTCTGGTAGGCTCGGCGGCGAACCTGACCCTTGCCGGAATCTCCCAGCGAACCAGAGAGCCGCTGACCTACGGGAAGTTCTTCCGCCTGGGAATGCCCACGGTGGTTGTGGTGCAGATTTTCTCAACGGCGTACATCTACCTGCGTTACTTCGCGTTTAGTTAGGCGGATTTAATCACAATATCGTTTGTAGGGGCGAACCTTGTGTTCGCTCTTTTTTGCGCAATTGAGACCTTCTAACAAGGGCGGACACCGATAGCTGGATAATTAGCTCCACCCCTGCAATATCAAAACTTTGCATCTGCTCCAAATCCTCCCCTTCCCCCACTGGAGGCAGAAGAACCCCTTGTGAGATTTATTGTTCATGACAATTTTCGCGGGCCGACCTAAAGGTCGGCCCCTACGTTAAAATCTTGCGGCTGCTCTAAATGCATTTGTAGGGGCGCACTTGTGCGCGCCTTTTTTTACGCAATTGAGACAAAATTGATGCCCCCACAAACGCGCCTCTGCCTGTTGATATGTGGTAAAATCCCGCCATGAAAACGATGAAAAGAGACTCACTCTCAGCAGAGGTTTGCTATTCCATTGGTCAGGGTCGCTCCGTAGAGACCACGCTTTCGGTCAGCCCCGGCGCGGTTCTGCAAATTGCCGGTCCATCCGGCGTGGGCAAGACGACGCTGCTCTGCATTCTGGCTCGCCTGCGCGAGGCCGATGCTGGCGAACTGACCCTGGACGGCAACTCCGCCGCCGAGATTGACTCCCGCCACTGGCGAGGTCTCGTCGGCTACCTACCCCAAAGTCCCGTAGCCTTTCCCGGAACGGTGGAGGAGAACCTCCACCTGCCCTTCCGCCTGGGGATTCGCGTCGAAGACGATTTCCCCCAGGAAAAGGCCGAGGAGCTTTTGGAGAAAATCGGGCTGCCCCCGAAGGCTTACTGGAATCAGGATGCCCGCACCCTCTCCGGCGGAGAGCTTCAGCGACTCGCTCTGGTTCGCTCCCTGCTGGTCGCGCCGCGCTACCTCCTCGCCGACGAACCGACGGCCTCGGTGGATGCCGACACGGCGGGGCTGGTCAGCACGCTGCTCTCCGACTGGCTGACCGAGAGTAACGGTGGGCTGGTGCTGGTGATTCACGACGAAGCCCCCTGGCGTAGTCTGGAACGGGAACGGCTGATTCTGGCACCTTCGATAAACGGCATCCTTGAATAGCATTTTGCCGTAGGGGCAGGCCCCCGCGCCTGCCCAAATACGAGAGAGGGCAACCACAGGGGGTTGCCCCTACAAACCCACAATTTCCCAACACAAGGAATACAATGGGCGTTATCCCAATCAGCGACTGGCAGCAGCTTGAAGCTGCACGCACTTTCGCGGCTACGAGAATAGCCAGAGAATCATCATCCCCGCGTACACGCTCCCGTTGGTCGCTTGCAAATGTTATTTAAGCGAGTAACCAGCTTGAAGCTGCGCACACTTTCGCGGCTACGAGAATAGCCAGAGAATCATCATCCCCGCGTACACGCTCCCGTTGGTCGCTATATTACTTCTTTGCCAAAGAGCAGCGACCAACGGGAGCGGATGTTTCTCAAGGTGTTCTGGGCGAAGCCCAGTCTTGTGATGCAACGCACCGCGTTGCCAGCTTGAAGCTGCACACACTTTCGCGGCTAGCCTTTTGGAGTAACCGGACACGAGCCTCCGCGCCTGACCGCTCCCGTTGGTCGCTCAACGGTGTCCACATTCACCTTTTCGTAGCAGAGAGTAAAACTTCCTTAGGAATACAATGGGTGTTATTCCAATCAGCGACTGGCAACTGGCTCTGGCGGCGGGTTTAATCCTCCTCGCCGGGGGCATCTCTGTACTGATGAAGGTCGGGCTTCTCAAGAACCTGCTCTGGGGAGGGCTGCGCACCTTTGTTCAGCTCTTCGCGATGGGCTACGCCCTCAAGTACATCTTCCTCTGGGACAACCTCTGGGTGAACCTGGGGCTGCTGGTCTTTATGGCGGGCTTCGCCACCTGGATGGCTTTCCGGCGGGTCAAGACCGCCCCGGAGAAGCACTACGCCCTGACCTTCCTCTCGATCAGTTCTGCCTCCTTCCTCGTTTCCGCTATCGTCTGCGGGCTGCTCATTCAGGGCAAGCCCTTCTACACCGCCCGCGTGGTGATTCCGATCACCGGGATGATTATCGGCAACGCCCTCACCGCTGTCTCTCTGGCACTGGATCGGCTCTACGGCGAGGTGCGCTCCAACTCCAATCGGATAGAGATGATGCTGGCTCTGGGAGCCACCCGCTGGGAAGCCGCCCGAGATGCCGTCCGCGAATCGCTTCGCGCTGGCATGACTCCGATCATCAACTCGATGATGGTGGTGGGACTGGTCTTTCTGCCAGGAATGATGGTGGGACAGCTCCTCGCCGGAGCCGACCCCACCACTGCCATCCGCTATCAGATTGTGGTAATGCTGATGATTGCCGCCGCCACGTCTCTGTCCAGTCTGCTGCTGGTAGGACTGACCTACCGCCGCCTCTTCACCGCCGATGATGCCCTGAAGCCGGTCTTCCGAGAGAGCCAGCCCTCACCACAAAACGGCAAGCAGCGCAAAAAATCCCCCCGCCCCTAAAAAAGGGGAGAGGGGATGACATCCGCGAGATTTTGACGCTGTAGGGGCAGGCCCCTGTGCCTGCCCGATAGTGGGAAAGGGCAACTGGGGGTTGCCCCTACGGAGAAACCACTCTTGCAATGACTGTTGACGAAGGAGATGACACGATGACTACGGAAAACTTCCCGGACAAACACTGGTTGGAAATGAAACGGCTGATGGAGTCCGACGGTTCGGCTGCGGTGGTTAGCTTTATCGAAGGTTTCAACAACGACGAACGCCGTCAGATCTACGCCTTCGCCCATCAGGGCTTCAGCTATCAAGACTGGAAGGGCAAGAACTTTGACTACCTGATTGATATCGTCGATGCTGGTATCAAAGAGGTGTTACTTCAGGCGAAGGCAGCCACCGACGCTGAGACCCGTTACAAGCTAACCGACTTTGCCAATGTGCTTTCATACAACATCTCCGCAGACCTCGCCACCTGCTGGCCCGGCGATGAGGTTCCTCGTGAACAGCGACATCTGGAGCGCGGTCTGGCAGCGGCGGAGTATTGCGTCGCCTGGCGCGAGGAACTGAACAAAGGTGCTGGTCCTTTAAGCATGGCGTGGTGGGCGGTGGGAATGCACCAGCTTTCTCTGAAAAACCTCGCAGAGGCTCAGGACAGCTTCGAGAAGTCCTTCAGCTACGCCGTGGAAATGGTAAAAGCCGAGGGCAACTCTACAGAAGTCGCCCCCGGGGTCCACTATGCTATTCCCCTCGCTCAGGGTTACCTCGGCTTGGCACTCAGCGGAGACCCCGCCGGACAGACGCTCTACGACGATGCTATCGCCGCCCTTCAGGGTACCGTTGACGACTTCCCTGCGCAGAAGGACGATGCTGCCTTTTGTCTTGACCAACTGAGATGGGTCAAGGGCAACCTGAACCTATAGGATACCGAAGTAGATACCAAGTCCAATATAGGGGCTGCCGGTGAACTCTTGCTCTTTGTGGATGAAGAAGGTGTATCCCGCCTCGATACCAAGCCCGGTGAAGGTGTCGAACTCCCACATCAGCTCGATGTGGGTATCGATACAAAAGAAGTCGGACTGGTAAATCTCGGCGCGGTAATCCTTGGCACCGTTGTCCTGATAAAGGTTCTCGAACTCGTACAGTCCGGCACCGACGAGAATCGGCAGTGAAATGATAAACTGCTCAGAAAGCGGGAGGTAGGGTTCTACGGTTATTCCGGTAAAATAGAAAAACTGAGAGACATTGTCGTTTTCTTCCGCGCCTACTGCCCAGTCAGATGCCGCGAAACCGCCGCCAAGCCGTAGCCACGTATTCAGGTCGAGCGAAGCGAAGACAGCCTGAGCGAGGAAATTACCGCCAAAGCTCTCATCAACATCGCCGTTGTCGTAGGAATAGTAGCGCAGATAAAAGTTCTGCGCGCTGAAGTATTCGGTCTTTTCCGCCATGACTCCGGCGAACATCAACAGCACGAGGAACAGAGTGAGATAACGCATTCTAGCCTTCCCTTGTAATAGTTGAACAATACGAAGCAAAATACAACCTGACTTTGAGGATAGCACAAGCTAGACTATCACGACAATCACCAGGAACCGTACAGATAGAACACTTTGAAGTATTTTGGCACCATGACCTGAGACCTGAGAGAGGTGAAATGCTCAACGACCGATTCAAAGAAGCACTGACAGAGCGGCTGGAAACCGCTCGCGGTCAGGGAACCTACAAGACCGAACGGCTGCTCACCAGCCCCCAGGGTACCCGCGTGTCGGTTCAGGAATCCGACGCGGTGATCAACCTCTGCGCCAACAACTACCTGGGGTTGTCCAACGACTCCCGCCTCATCGAGGCGGCGAAGAAGACCCTGGACTCCCACGGCTTCGGGATGTCGTCGGTGCGCTTCATCTGCGGAACCCAGGAGCTTCATCGCAAACTTGAGCGCAGAATCGCCGCCTTCCTCGGTAAAGACGATGCCATCCTCTACTCCTCTTGCTTCGATGCCAACGGCGGGTTGTTCGAGGTGATTCTGGGCGACGAGGACGCGATTATCTCCGACCAGCTCAACCACGCCTCGATTATCGACGGCATCCGGCTCTGCAAGGCAAAACGCTTCCGCTACGCCCACACGGATATGGCGGATCTGGAGGAAACCCTTGTCCACGCTCGTGGGCGCAGGCTGAAGGCGATCATCACCGACGGGGTTTTCTCGATGGACGGTGAGGTGGCTCCGCTGCCGAATATCTGCGATCTGGCGGAGCGGTACTCCGCCCTGGTGATTGTCGATGACTCCCACTCCACGGGGTTCTTTGGTCCCGGCGGACGGGGAACCGCCGCCTTCCACGAAGTCGAGGAGCGAGTGGACATTATCACCTCGACCTTCGGCAAGGCACTGGGCGGAGCCTCCGGCGGCTTCACCGCTGGACCTCAGGAGGTTATCGACTCTCTGCGCCAGTTCTCCCGCCCCTACCTCTTTTCCAATTCCCTCGCTCCGGCAATCGTCGGTGCCACGCTGACTGTGCTTGACCTGCTCGAAGGCTCCGCCGAACTTCGCGAGCGGCTGAACGCCAATCAACGGCGTTTCCGACGGGAGCTGACCGCGATGGGATTTAACATAGCCTCCGGCGACCATCCCATCGTGCCGATTATGTTCTACAACGCCCGACTCGCCGAGGAGATGGCAAACGACCTCCTCGCCGAGGGTGTTTACGTCATCGCCTTCAGCTACCCGGTGGTTCCCCACGGAGAGGCGCGCATCCGGGTGCAGCTCTCGGCGGCACATACCGAGGAACAGCTCGACCGGGCAATCGCCGCCTTCGAGAAGATCGGGCAAAAGCACGGTATCCTCAGTCTGGGACGCGAGGATATCATGAAGCGGTTCGCAGTCTAAAGAGCCGTACACAGGCTCGTGCTGGTCGCTTACGGCATCCCCTCCCCTTTGGGGTGAGGGGAGAACATCCGCAAGATTTTGACCCCGTAGGGGCGGGTGTTCACACCCGCCCGCAGGTGGTCGAAGACCGCCTTGATTTGCCCGTCCTGCGATAGAACGGGTCTGCGACCCGTCGGGCGACCGTGGACGGTCGCCCCTACAAAATCGCCAGAACATCAACCCGTAGGGGCGAATCTTGTATTCGCCCTTTTCAAATTCTGCCCCTCACCCCGGCCCGTGGACGAGTTCCTCCCCAAAGGGGAGAGGGAGATAGCACCCACGAGATTTTGACCCCGTAGGGGCAAGCCCTCTGCGTTGCCAAGACGGGCTGTTCTTTGGTATAGTGAACTTGTAACCGTTCCCTCGGAGTCGTCGTGAAAATTATGTCAATCCGTCGCAGCTTGAGCCTCATCCTCCTCGGCATCTTTATCTTTGCCACTGCCGCCCTGGCGATTCCCGGAATGCCACCGTCGGTTTACGAAGCTCTGGAGCTGCCCGCTCCGGCGAGCTTCACCGAGCCGACGCGCCCGGAGGGCGTGGATATTCCCGTGCCGCCCTCACCCACTGCCAGTGTTACCGTGCGGCCTCTGGTCATCTTTGTGGACTTCGAGGATATGCCCGCCGACAGCGTCCTCCACCCACCGGAGGACTACGGTCGCCTGCTCTTCCGGCAGAATCAGGAGCCGGGCAGCTTCGTTGACTACTGGAACGAGGTCTCCGGCGGCAACGCCCGGGTAATCGCCAACGAAGACGAAGACGTTGACTCTACCTGGCTGCGCCTCTCCGGGGTGGATGACGGCAGTGGCGACCCGCTGAACTACGCCTTCTACACCGACGCGAACTACGGCTATGGCGAGTATCCCCGCAACTCTCAGGGGATGGTTAATGGCTTGCTGCCGCTGGCTGATTCCCGCATCAACTTCGCCGCCTACGACAACGACGGCCCCGACGGCATCCCCCGCTCCGCCAATCCAGAGCATTCCGACGACGACGGCTTCGTGGATGCCCTGTTCATCGTCCACGCGGGCTGGGGCGGAGAACAGAGCTATGACCCCAACGACATCTGGAGCTGCAAGTGGGATCTGACCAGTGCTGGTGGTCCTGGGGCTTACTCCACCGACGACGGCGTGCAGATTAACGACTTCATGCTGGTTCCCGAAGAGCTTTACGACGACGAAAACGACGGCGATGAACTGCTGATTACCATCGGAACCTTCTGTCATAACTTCGGTTACCTGCTGGGCTTGCCCGCTCTCTACGACACCACCCCAGTTCGTTGGTCAGCGGACTCCTACGGCATCGGGCGCTGGGGGCTGATGGGCTACGGAGCCTGGACGGGAATCATCGTTCCGCCGCAACGCTTCGCCCTTCCGGGTAACTGTCCCGTCCATCCCTGTGCCTGGAGTAAGCACTACCTCGACTGGGTGGAGATTTCCCACGCCACCCAGGGGCGAGAGCAACCCCACGTCATCTACCGCGCCGAGAGTCCGGCTCCGGCGGGAGCCACCCGCTTCCTCAAGATTACCATCGCCGGACCGGAGGAGTATTTCCTCCTGGAGAACCGCCAGCAGGAGGGCTTTGACCGGGGGCTGTCCTTCCTTACCAACGTGGACGATGACGAAGGTGGCGAACACTCAGGGCTGCTGATCTGGCACATTGACGAGAACCTGATCGCCGCCAACCTTGCCAGCGGAACGGTGAACGCAGATCGCCTGCACAAGGGTGTTGACCTTGAAGAGGCCGACGGACTCAGCGACCTCGACTACAAGGTGAACCTCGGCGACGACGGCGACCCCTTCCCCGGCTACAGCGGCAACCGCACCTTCGGGCCGACCACCACGCCGAACTCCCTGCCCTACGATTCCAGCGGTTCCACCTGCTATATCGAGCGTATCTCCGACTCCGCCAACCCAATGACCCTATACGTTACCAGCATCCGCAATCCCCTTAACGAGGAAACCATCGTCGGTCCCAATCCCTACTACCCCGGCGAACACGACCACCTGACCTTCTTCTTCAAAACCGGTGTCCAGGTAACCGTCCGCATCTACACCCTCACCGGCGACCTCGTCCGCACCATTGGTGCCGATGAGGTTGACGAGGCGTTTGGTCAGGCAACCTGGGTGGGCGATAACGACGCTGGCAATCAGGTCGCCACCGGGTTGTACTTCTACACCGTGGACTCCGGCGACCACCACGTCGGGCATGGTAAGTTCACAATAGTCAGGTGAGCAGTTTGAGGGCAGCAGCTTCAAACGATTGTGTTTCCGTGCTGGACTTCACTGATGACAATGTAGGGCGGGGATTTTAATCCCCGCCGTGAGATGGACGAAGTCCATCTTCTTAACTTTTCTTGTTTTTCCTTTAATGGTCGGAGGTAAAGATGTCTCGCCTGGTCCTCAGTTCTGTGCTTGTCGCCCTGGTGGCTGGTCTTACCCTGCTGGCGTGTGTGCCGATTGAAGACGAATGGATGGGCAATGTCGGCGATGAGTTCCAGATAACCGACGATGCCGTTGTGCAGCACGATCCGGTTTTTTACAATACGGTGGATTACTATTTCATTGAAGAAGCCCAAATTGCATACCATGATGGCAGCTCTATATACGTTTATGATATTGCTTCAAAAAGCACAGAAATTCTCTACTCATCCCCGGTTGAGTACACGATTACAGCGATGACTACAGTATTTCAATCCCTTGAGGATTATCGAGATCTGGTCTTTACCCTTGCCGGAAACGACGAGAATCTTGTTATTATAGAAACAGACGGTGAGTTCGAAGAGATATATAGAGATAACCAGAGTAGTATAGACAATATATGTGCTACTGGAGACTATGGCTATGAACCTCGCTTATATCTGGAAAGAGACGGGGAAATAATGCTAGTTGAAGGAGGCACGATTATTGATATTTTTGAAGGTATTGAACCATGTGAGGATAGCTACGAGTATAACATCTTGTTTATTAAGGAGAAATCTGGAAGTAGTGATCTATATAGTATCACCCATTACGGAGGCGAAGCCTACGAAAATCTGGTTTTCAGCAACGGAAGTAACCTTCGTAATCCTGTACATTGCTATAGCATTGGCAGAATTATGCCCCGAGTATACTACTACATCACCTCTGACTATGAGGGAGGCGTAGATATCTGTGGTTTACCGTGGTGCGACAGTATATTCCTGATAAGCAGTAAAGATGGTATTGAGTCAGATCTCCACGCCTGGAATGACTTTGTTGTTTTCACCAGAACAAGCAATAACAAAACCGATGTTTATTTTATGAGGGGAGGGGATGAGGACTATTAAACAGCATCGTATCACAATCGGTTTTCGCCCCTTACAAGTGCTTTAGTTGCACTCATTTTCTGTTCAGCTTTTTACCCAAAGGCGTTACCATGAATAAAACCGTCTTGATTTTGCTCCTCGTTGCTGGTCTCGCCCTGGCTCAGGGAGGCGCGGGCAGCAGTGGTGCCGACTTCCTCAACCTGGGAGTCGGAGCGCGCCCCCTCGGTCTTGCCGGAGCTTACACCGCCATCGCCGACGACGTATATGGCATGAGCTACAACCCGGCGGGACTGAGCCAGATCCTTAAAGCCGAGCTGGGAAGCTACTACGCCAACATCCTCGCCGATGTGCATCAGGGCTGGATCGGCTACGCCCAGGAGGCGGGACACTTCCTCAACTTTGGCTTCGACCTCAATCTGGTCTATGCCGAGGAAACTCGCCGCAACTCCTACGGCGACCCCATCGGAATCTACTCGGACTTCATGGGCAGCTTCGGCGGCGCGCTGGCTTTTGAACTAGCCGAGGGGTTTTCCCTGGGCATTGCTGGTCGCTACATCTTCCAGAAGTACGACCACGATATGGGACACGGCTTCGCCGGGGACTTCGGCCTGCTCTACCATACCCGCTTTAACGAGTTCCGGGTCGGGCTGGTGGCAGAGAACCTCGGTCCGAACATCACCTTCCGCGATGCCGGAGACCCAATGCCGATGGGGCTGCGCCTGGGTGTGGCGAGCAGCCTCTTCCGCGAAGACCTGACCCTGACCGGAGACTTCGCCTGGCGGCTTGAGAACACAATGGAGGCGAACGTTGGCGTGGAGTGGTGGGCGGTCAAGGGCTTCGCCATCCGGGTCGGCTATCAGATTTTCGACGACCACGATTCCTGGTCCGGCTTGACGCTGGGAATCGGCCTTGACGAGCTGTCCGACGTTATCGTCGGTAGTATCGACTACGCCTTCGTCCCCCAGGAGCCGCTGGGCTACATCCACCGACTTAGCTACACGCTGAAGTTCTAGGGCTAATTGCTTCAATCGGGACAGATTTGCCAGCGGTGGCGTAAAAATGCGCTAGGTGCTTATCCGGCTAACGGCAAGGCGGTGGCGGCAGCTTGAAGCTGCACACGCTTGTTCACAACTCTCACTTCAGCAACTCTTACTTCAAAAAGAAGCGTGCCGCCGCCGTCCCTGCCTTTTTAGGTAGCATTACGGTGATGTTCCAGCAGTTAAAGGTAAGAACACCATAGCTCTTGAGCCGGAATACTTTCGTTACTGCTGATTGCTGCCAGAACACCTCGCCGCCGCGATACTAACAGTAATAGTTACATTGTTAGTATCCTTGAGACCTGGCAGCGTAACCACTCCCCTGCCAGTTCTGCTTCTTTTGAGGTGAACACAGCCGCGCGTCATAATCAACTGTTTCTCAGCATGTTATCGTTCAGCAACAGTCCGCGACCAGGTGATTATCCCAATTCCAAGACGGGAGAGATAAGCAATGGCAGAACAACATTCTCCCCGCAAATGGATAATGTGGTTTTTCATTGTGCTGCTTGCTTTGGGGTTTTTGGCTGGCATAGTCTGGTTTCTCCCTATCGATTACTACGCCGACGACTACATAACCCTCCTCGACCATCCCGAACCTGGATTTTTTCGCTACTTCGCGGAATCGTACCCTTTCAGTGCCGGATACTATCGCCCCTTTGCCCTGATTTTCTATCATTTTGTACAGGCGAACTGGGGAGAGAATAGCTGGCCGATTCACCTCATCCATTTGTTACTCCTGCTACTTCTGGTGGGTTTGGTTTACTATGGCGGTCGCAGGTTGGGGCTTTCGCTTCGAGCGGCACTTATTGCCAGTCTGGTCGTTCTTGGTTCGCAGGTAGCCCTTTTTGCCACCATCTCTAACGACACCATCTCCCAGCTAATCAGCGTACTCTGCGGCTATGGCGGACTGCTGCTGCTCTATCTTTCCCGAAAGGAAGAGACACCGCGTCGTCCGCTCTACTATTCCCTGAGTATCCTGCTCTTGTTCGTTTCTCTGCTCGCCAAGGAGACCGCCCCCGGCTTCGTCGCGGCGTGGGGGATTGTACTTTTCGCCACGAGTCCCAAAGAAAAGGGGAGGTTGCGCAAGGTTCTCCTGGCTTTTATTCCGGTTATTCTGGTTGCTCTGGGCTATCTGGTGTTACGTGAGATTATGGTTGGTACCCCGCCCAAGCTGGGCGAGCAGTTGATACTGGGTCCACATCTGATCATCAACACTGGGTTGTTGATTGTCGGCGTGGCAACTCCTGTCTCTACCACTTTCATGGCTTCGGTTATGGGTGATGGCAATCTCCCACTCCTGCTTCTCGGTCTGGTGTTGATGTCGTTAACCGGACTTGTTACTGCTCTGGGGCTGTTTCGTAGAAATAACGCGGGCTTAAAGATAACTCTTGGGTTGATCCTTCTCGCTTCCACCTTTCCGTCGATCCTTACGGACACTGTCAGTGAACTGTATGCCTTTAACCTCCTTCCTGCCTGGGCGTTGCTGGTGGGTTTGGCGGTGGACACCCTGTTGACTGCCTGGCAGAAAAAAAAGTACCGTTTTGCCCTTTACGCCAGCCTGGGGCTAATTGCCATAACCATGACGGTCTCGCTTTTTCATAAAGCGGGTTTGATGCGAGATAACGCCGACCGGGCAGCCAAACTTCGGGAGCAGTTGAGTCCCCTTATCGCGGAGTTGCCCTCCCAAAGCCACCTCTGTCTGGTAAATCCACCAGGCAGTCAGACGGAGTATTCCATTTTCCTGATGAGCGGCTTTAATGTTATTGACTCAGTCATCGACTACTTTCCACTTATCCCTCGACGCTATGACGTTACCTATAGCATCGTCGAGTGGGAGGAGCTTGATACGCTCGAATATCAGCCAAATACCATCCTGCTTTATCTCGACGAAGATGATGTAAGCATAACCGCCAAGCCCACGGGTTTGTACCTCTAAATAACTCAACAGGTTATAGTTATTGGTGTTTCGGAGGGAAGCTGTTAGTCAGCATCGTGAGAGATAGCGTTTTACCTGCCACTCTGGAAAAAACTCCCCGCTACCGCTATACTTCAGCAATCGGTTAAATCAACCACCAGGAGGTTCCACCATGTTGAAACGACTCACTATCCTCGTGCTGCTCGTGATTCTTTCCTTCGCCATTGTGGCAAACGGCACTCCCAGCTACGATGTCTGGGGACCTGGCTCCGATGGTTCCAGCGACGACGATGACGATGACGACGGTGTCTGGGGACCCGGCTCCGGCTCTGATTCTGTTGACGATGACGACGACGATGGCTGTCTGCTGATCGATATCTTCATTGGCATCTTCTGTAGCTCGGATAACGACAACGACTACGATGATGACAGCGACGATGACGATGGTGGAGTTTGGGGGCCGGATCCCGACGACCATGATGATGACGACGACGACGACGATGATGATGATGATGACCATGACACCGGCGGTATCTGGGGACCAGAACACTAGCCACCAGCTTGAAGCTGGACACACTTCGCGATTGTAAAAACAGCCAGACAACGGTTATTCCCGCGTACCCGCTCCCTCTGGTTACTACTTGTAGATTGGGTTTAACGGTCAAGTAGTTTGAAGCTACCAGCCTAGTTGCAGGGACGCGGCGTGCTGTGTCTCTGCGGGAATAAAACTCCCCACGGAAAATCAGATGCCCTATCCAGAGATTGACCTCTCCGCTATCACCACCCAGCCGATCGCCCGGCGGAAGAGCAAGGTAACGCTGGCAGATTTAGTAACTCCCCCCAGCCGGGAGGAGGCCGCGCTTTTCGAGCGGTTGCCAAACCTGCTCACCGTCAGGGATGTGCGTGAGCTTGCGAAAAAAGTAGCCTCGGCGAAGCGTCGGGGCTATCCGCTTATCTACGCCGCCGGAGCGCATCTGGTCAAGGTTGGGCTGGGGCCGATGCTCATCGCCCTGGCACGGGAAGGACTGCTCGACTGTCTGGCGGTCAACGGAGCCTTCGTCATCCACGATCTGGAGTTGGCGTACTTTGGCAAGACTTCAGAAGACGTGGCAGAACAGCTTCCCGCTGGACGCTTTGGGATGAGTGCGGAGACGGCGGAGCTGGTCAACGGTGGCTTTGCGCTGGCTCAGAGCGAGGGAATCGGTGCCGGTGAGGCACTGGGGCGGGTCGCCCTTAAAGGTGAGAACGCCAACATCAGCGTCCTGGCACAGCTTCATTCACTGAATATCCCGCTGACGGTTCACGTCGCCATCGGCACGGACATCGTCCATATGCACCCGAACTGCGACGGCGCGGCAATCGGCGAAAGCAGCCTCCGCGACTTCCGCGTCTTTTGTCAGCAGGTCAAACAGCTTGGCGGGGAGGGCGACGAACCGGGTGGCTGCTTCCTTAACTGGGGTTCGGCGGTGATTCTGCCCGAGGTTTTCCTGAAGGCGGTCTCCGTTGCCCGGAACCTGGGAATGAGGGGACGCTTCACCACGGCGGTCTTCGACTTTATCCGGCAGTATCGCGCCTGGGAGAACGTCGTTCGCCGCCCCAGCCCCGGCGATGGCAGCTACATCCTCGGCCCCCACGAGCTACTGCTGCCGCTCTTCTACTCGGCGTGCCTGCTGGAGGGCGATGGGAACCAGGGGTAACTATCCTCCCAGCGTGAACGACATCCGCCAGCAGTTGCTTGCCGAGCAGCCGGAGCTGCGACGACTCCCCGGCGGGCTGGTTTCCGCCCTTTGCAGATTAGCCGCCCGCCCCGGGCTGGAGGAGTCTGTCGCCGAGGCCGTCCGATGGGGTCAGGAGCTTCTGGGCGAGCCGTTGTCAGATAAACCGCCGTCAGATAAACCATCGGCTGAACGACTGGCTCCGCTGACCAAACTCCTGCTGGTGGAGCAGTATGGTCTGGGCAAGCGTCAGCCAGTCCTGCTGCTCGATCCCCTGGTCTCGCTACTGAATTATTTTCAAGGAGTTAAGCGAGTCTGGCTCTGTCGTGGGCAGTCGCTGACCCTGCGCGACGGGCGACGAATTGGTGAAGAGCTACTCTCCGCCGGAATTACGCCCCGACCCTTCGGGACAACGAACCGCTGTCTGATCGAGGAACTGGAACCGCTGACCGAAGAGGGCGATGGCGTTCTCTGGGCGGCAAGCGGTAGCTTCCGCCTCGGTGGCTTCGTGCAATACTACTCCCCGGACGAGTTGGCTGAGTTCGCCCGGCAACGAAACCTCAGCGTGGCGGTTTATCTGGACGACTGGCGGGAGCCGCTGCCGGAGACATCCTTACCAACCTTCGTCTCGACACGGGGAGGCGGCTTCGCCGTCGGCTATACTCCGCAGAAACAGGAGCAACCGAACGAAGCGGCAATCCGGCGGCTGTTCAACTGGCTGCGGGAAAACCTCCCCAACTAAGGAATCTATGAACGAGCTTTACCTTCTCCGCCACGCCGAGACCGAGGCGAACCTCAACGGGATTCTTCAGGGGCATCTCGACTACCCTCTCTCCGAGCGAGGTCGTGGACAGGCTCTGGCTGTCGCCCGACGACTGACCGAACTGGAGGCTGACCAGGTGCTTCGCTCACCATCGGGCAGGGTCGTCGCGACTCTGGCTCCGGCGCGGGAGCTGGGGCTAATCAAAGCGACCGTCCTGCCGGAGCTGCTGGAGATTAACCTCGGCGAAGCCTCCGGTCTGACCTTCGATGAGTTTCGCCAGCGATACGCGAAAGAGCTTTCCAGCGATGAGTATCTGCGCGGTGAGTACCGCTTCCCCGGCGGTGAGTCCCGCCTTGACCTCTACGAACGTGGCAGAATCGTTTATCAGCGGCTCCTCGCAACCAACGAAGAACGGGTTCTCATCGCCAGCCACGGGGGAATCCTCTCCCAGTTCCTCGCCGTCATCCTGGGTATTCCCAACGACGGACGAACCCGCTTCCGACTGGATAACGCCTCGCTGACCAAGCTGGCGTGGCACAACGGTCAGCCCTATCTGACCGCCTTCAACGACTGTTCCCACCTGACCGAGGAGCTGCGCTCGCCACCGTTTACGCCACGGTTAATGCCTGAACTGGCGAAAAAGTAAAAAGTTCTGAAAACAAAAGCGGGGACTGCCTCACTGGCAGAATCCCCGCTTTACGCAACTGCAATCTCAGCGCAATTCCAATTAAACCTTACTCCTCGCCATTGTGATGAGAATCGAGAACATCATCAATCCGCCCCTCGTCCATCCAGTTGACAACGGTGTTGTCAGGATCAACGGGGTCATTGCGCAGCCGCTGACGACGGCGTACCAAAGCGTCGGCAAGCTGACGATAAATACTCGGCAGAAAAATTATCCCCATGACAAAGAAAAGCAGCAAGCCACCAGCGACGAACAGCTCACCATGAGCAAACCCGTTAGCAAATCCGGTACGCACCGCCAAAAAGAGCAGCACTACCCCGACGATGACAAACGCGACCATAATCGCGCGTCCCTCATTCCGGAGCCGCCGACGGTAGCCCTCATACTCCACTTTGCTGGTCATCACAAACCTCGCTGGTTAAGCACTCACTTCATTTAGATACACTATCACCTTCAAAGGTTTCCGTCAAGCAGCTTAAAGCTGCACATAGACTCGCGGCTAATAGGTTGGGTTTGATTGCGGCTATCCCCACGTTTTACCGCTTCCGTTGGTCGCTACCTGTGTTAGGGTGAGGGGCGGATTTACAAAGGTCGCCTTGATTTGCCCGCTTCGGAATCAACATCAAACGGGTCTGCGACCCGTCGGGCGACCGTGGACGGTACGCCCCTACAGGGTCAAAACCTGGCGAAGAATTACAAAATCCTCGCTTTTTAGCTACCCTCTCCCCTTTGGGGAAAGGGTTAGGGTGAGGGTCAGGCGCGGCGATTTGACATTGCTGGAAAAGAAAGCACGGTGGGGGTATAATCCCCTCGACGTACTGAGAGAGGATTACCTATGAAAGCAATCGTTATCGCGCTGTTTCTGCTGGTGTCCGTGAGCCTCGGCTTCTCTCTTTCACCCTGGGAGGCTGGACAGTGGGCGAGCTATTACGCTGACGAAGAGGTCGGTGAGATGCTCTTCTCCCTGGTCGAAACGGTGGATTCGCCGGACTGGCTCTGGATGCAGGTCGAGTTGACCATCCCCGATCTGGGACCGCTGGTTGTGCAGCTCGCCTTCGATGAAATCGGCGTGGATACTGTCTATTCACAGCTCAACAACTACCTGAACGATCCAGCCGGACAGAGCGAGCAGTTCAGCGACTTCGCCCTGCTGGTGGAACAATACGCCAGCTTCTGCCCGGAGATTCGCCTGGGAATAACTGACCCACAGTCATCGGATGGGCAGATGTTTGTCCTTTCGATAGACGGTACGATGCTATCCGAGTTCGCCGAAATGGAAGATCTATTCCAGGAAGAGAGTCTTGCTGATATTCAGGAGCTGACTTACACTATCCGGGATGACGTAGGAATTACAGCGACCGCCGGGGACTTTCTCTGTCGCGTTATCGAAAGTGAAAAGTCGTATGCCCGTTACTCCGAAGATATACCCATCTTCAGCCTGCAGTCGATGCAGCTAAAGACCACTGAGGAAGCGGATTTTAACAATACTGAGCTGATGGATTATGGCCTTACCGGAGCCGAGGACGCTCTTGCTAAGTACGGCGCACCGATAAACTTTATGGATTACCTGAGCGGCGCAATGCCGGAGATACTCATCTATACTCCCGCCGACCGCCTGGATAACAAGGGACGGTAGCTGCCAATATCTTGCCCGCCCAGACCGGGAAGGGCAACCACAGTGGGTTGCCCCTACAAACCAACAGCCTCCACCAAACCTTTGAAAGATAAGAAAATGCCCCTTGAAGAAAAGTTTATGATCGAGGAGATCGCCCGGCTGAAGCGGGAGAAGAACGCTGTCATCCTCGTCCACAACTACCAGCTACCCGAAGTTCAGGCGGTAGCGGACATCCTTGGCGATTCCCTCGGTCTGGCGCGGGAAGCTTCACAGACCGATGCCGAGCTAATCGTCCTCTGCGGAGTACGCTTTATGGCAGAGACCGCCGCCCTGCTCTGTCCCGACCAGCGGGTGCTGCTGCCGGAGCGGCTGGCGGGTTGCCCGATGGCGGACATGATTACCGGAGTGGAGCTTGCCGAGGCGCGGGAGAAGTTCCCCGACCTCTACGTTATCACCTATGTGAACTCCACCGCTGAGGTAAAGGCGGGGAGCGACATCTGCTGCACCAGCTCCAACGCCGTGCGGGTGATGAAGCAGGCTCCGGCGGGCAAACGAATCCTCTTCGTTCCCGACCGCCACCTGGGAGAGTGGGCGGCAAGGCAGCTTGGGAAGAGCTTCGCCCGCTACCCTGATACCGCTGAGGTCATGCTCTGGCCCGGGTTCTGTAACGTTCACCACCGCCTGAAGACCACCGACGTAGAGCGAGCCAGAGAGCAGTACCCGAACGCTCTGGTCATGGCTCACCCGGAGTGCGACATGGCGGTGCTGGATCTTGCCGACCGCGTGGCATCTACCGGAGGGATGCTCCAGTGGCCCGGCGAGATTGACTCCACCGAGTTCATAGTTGCCACCGAGGTGGGAATGCTGGAGCCGCTGCGCCACCGCTATCCACAGAAGCACTTCTACGCCTGTTCCGCCTCCAAGCTGGTCTGCTGGAATATGAAGCTGACCGGGCTGGAGAGCGTCTATCAGGCTCTTGCCGAGGAACAGCACCTGGTAACCGTTCCGGCGGATATAACGATTCCGGCTCGCCGGGCAATCGAGCGAATGCTGGCATTGGGGTAGTGAGTTGTTCCGGCAAGGCTTTACGGGGGCGGAGCTAATCCAGGGGGATTGGTTTCCGCCCTCGCTTAATATGAAGGGATAATCACTTAAAGGTGTACCTGGTTTAATGGATAATATATTGATATTATTGTAGTTATACGTTATTGTCTGCGACACTTTCAGGACGGCTAAAAGTGGCAGGGTCAGGGGCTTGGTTAACCTGATGGTGAGCGGACTTTTTGCGATTGGAACTCGGAGATTATGTACCTGTAACTTTTTGTTTTGCAAACGGACACAGTTTTTCTCCGCTGGCATGTTTGGTATTTGCCTCATCGGTCGGAGTTGCATTACATCTCGGGGAAAAGCGTAGGGACGGCGGTGGTACGCTTCTTGCGCAGCTTGTAACCAGCATATTTACCTACAGTTATCAGCAGCAACAATCGCTCCACCGCCTTCTTTTTAGCCGAATTACGCATTTGACACAATTTACATAGTAGCCGTTCTATCGGTCCAGTTTTGAGTGATTATCCCAATATGAATCGAGGGTGGCACGCTGCTACTCCGCGAACAAAAAAAAGGGCGAACCCGAAGGTTCGCCCTGAGCATCAAGAATAATTTGCAGCACTATGTTGCTACGAACCGCTTTGGCTGGTGAAGCTAAAGAGGACGATCAGCCCTACGGTAACAGCGGTAACGATGATTGGCTCCAGGATGGGCATCTCGTCGGTTTCCGGGGCGATGGGTCCGATGTCGGCGTAGCGGGTGTCGATCAGGTCTTCGGCGGCGGCGGCGGACACGACATCTTCGTACTGCCCCTCAACGGTTCCGACCCAGGAGTAGCCGCTGCCATCGGAGCTGGGAACGCGGACGTTGACCACGGCGACGGCGTTGCGGATGATGCTTCCGCCAGCGCGGGTGTAGATGACCCGACAGTCAACCACACGGTAGGAGAGGGTTCCCGGAGTTACCTCGCCGGAAGAACTGGGTGGAGGCGTGGGATCCGGCTCGTAGTCCACCATCTCGTCATCGTACTCTGCTTTGTATTTCTCGATTTCTTCTTCACTCATGCCAGAGAAGTCCGGCTCGTCACTTCCCCGGGTTGTTCCGTTACTGTCGCCCGGTGAAGAGAAGCTGCCACCGCTGCTTCCACCAAAGCTACCGGAGATCGCGCCAGCCACGTAGCCACGGCGCGCCAGAACGCTGAGTAGTTCGTCCTCGAAGAAAGCCGGCAGCAGGGTCGCGCCTTCTTCGTCAATAGGGGCGAGATTCTCGACCTCTTTAACCAGTCCCGGCTCCATCACGGAGAGACGAGCCACCTCGGCGGCGGCCTCTGCCAAAGCTCTGATCTTCAACTGCCCGTCGGTGGGCGTGTCTCCGTGGGTGTTCAACGGGAGACTGGTGCATCCCGCCAACAGCATAAGAGCCAGCGGCAGGGCAAAAGCAAGTGCGCGTGGAAAGCGAGTCATGATTCTCCAACCGGAAATTTGGTGGACGGACTGTGGCTAGTGTTCGATGCTGATTCTATTCACTGGCTTAGGTGGTGTCAAGCAGCTTAAAGCTACACATAGCTTCGCGGCAAATTGCGAATCCAGCGTTACGGTTTATCCCCGCGTTTGGGTCAACTAAGCCGGAGTGGCCGTAGCCACCAGCTTAAAGCTGGCAACGCGGTGCGTTGCACCAGAACACCTATCCTCGAATAACGTTTACCCTGGTGTTTACCGCTTCCGCTGCTCTATTTAGCCAACCAGAGCCACGGCTTCCATCTCGACGATGGCATCTTTGGGCAGTCGTACAGCCTGAATAGCGGAGCGGGCTGGTGGGGCATCGCCAAAGAACTCGGCGTAAACCTCGTTCATCGCGGCAAAGTTGTCCATGTCGTTCAGAAAGACCGTCATCTTAACGACCTGGGCAAGCGAACTTCCGGCGGCAAGCAGGACGGCTTCGAGATTTTTGAGAACCTGCCGAGTGGCGACTTTGATGTCGTCGTTGAGGTACTCACCGGTTCCGGGAACCAGCGGAATCTGCCCGGCGGTGTAAACGAATCCTCCAGCCACAACGGCCTGGCTGTACGGTCCAACGGCTCCGGGAGCCTTGCTGGTGGAGATGACTTCGCGTTTCATTTATTCTCCTTTGTCGTTTTCACCATCATCACTGTCTTCGTCTTGTTCGTTTTCAGTGGCGGGGCTATCCGGCGCGGCTGCGTCATCAGTTGCGTTGTCAGTTGCTTCGTCCGCAGGTTCGCCGGTGGATTCACTCGCCTCAGCCTGTTCCTGCGCCCGCTGACGAGCAATCTCGCTCTCCTTATAGTCTCTCTCCGCCTGGGCGCGGACTCCCGCCAGCAGCAGGGCATCGAAGAAGGGATTCTGCCGCACAGACAGCAGGGTCAGCAGCTTCTTTGCCCGCTCTGCCAGCTCTTTGGGCAGCGTACCAAGCTCGGAGCCGATGATTGAATCCAGCTTTGCCTCGATGGCGGTCAGCAGCTCCGCTCCCTGAAGCTCCATCGCGTGGGCGGTGGTCATCTGACGAATCAACCGCGCGGCGGCAGCGTCAAGTTCTTCCGTAGTCGCCTGATTTTCCATGCCGGTGCGAACCAGCTCCACGGCCTCGGTGGAGAGTCGGTCTGCCGTCTTGTGGAGCAGATCCTCGGACAGCACCAGCCCGTCGAGGAAGTCGTCCACCAGAATTGGCAGCCGGGAGATGTCAGCTACCTTCTCGGCAACCTTGTCTTCCTCAAGCCCCAGCTCCGTGGCGAGCTTCGCGATGTCTGTGCCGTCCTCTTCCCAGTCGCCGGTAAGGGCTGCCAGATACTCTTCCGAAATGAGGCGGTCTGGTTCCAGGGTACGCCCGACGAAGGCCATCACGTTCTGTTGGAAAGCGAAGTCGGCAAAGTTCGCCCAGAAGAGGTTGTGCAGAATCGGAATCGCCCGTGGCTTGACCTCCTGGTCGCCTATCATATTGAGCATCAGCAGGTTAGCCCACGCCATCCGGTCGGCGACCCGCTCCACCAGCGTGGGCATGGCGGAGAGGCAGATGGTAATCAGTCCAAAGCGAGCCTGGTCGTCGATGATCTTCTCCAGACAGTCGCCGACGTACTCGCCCATCTTCTTGTCATCTTTGTCTTTAGGAACCGGATTCGCCTTGATGTAGTTGGCAATAACCCGGGGGTCAAGGCGGACGTTCGCCCATTCCGGGCTGGAGAAAAGCTCGGAAACGGCACTGGAGAGGTCTTCGAACTTCTCCGCCAGTTGCTTGCCGCCTTCGGGGTCCCGGGTCATCAGCTTGTGAGCCGCCTTATCCGCGCTGGCGCGCAGCCGGGCGAACTCGTGCTTCTGGAAGGCGACACCCTGACGGTTGCTGCGGTAGGAGGGCTTGCCAGTTTTCTTTTTACCTGTATTTTTGCTCAAAAGGAACCTCAGTGCTTGTGGACGGAGTTAGTAAGAAGCGGGATTGTACAACAACGGTCGCTTTTAATAAAGTGAGAGCTTTCGCCTAACTATCGCGCGACGAGTTATCCAGTCAGGGTACGATGTAAGAGTCTTCCCTGGCGGGTTGTTCGCGCCAGGTTTTTTACTTCTGGCACGGCGCAAGGGTCGCCTTGTGGAAATCACCATCCTCACCTATAATCCGCATTGTCAATTGTTGTCATCTTTTTCAAAAGAGAACAGAAAACAGGGACATGGAAAAACTACTGGAACGCTACCAGCCTACCATCGGCTTAGAAGTACAGATGCAGGCGAACACGAAGTCGAAGGCGTACTGCGGCTGCGCGAACATCTATGGAGCCGAGCCGAACACCCGCGTCTGCCCGGTCTGCACGGCGCAGCCTGGCTCTCTGCCAGTTCCCAATCGCGGGGTCTTCGAGAAAGCCATTCGTATCGCTCTGGCTCTGGGCAGCAAGATCGCCCGGCAGACCCACTTCGACCGCAAGAACTACTTTTATCCCGACTTGCCCAAGGGCTACCAGATTACCCAGCATCCCTGTCCCATCGGCAGTGGCGGAATGCTGCGCTTCCCCGGTGAGCGTTACGGTGCCGAGGCCGATGTAGAGGTAAGCATCGAGCGGGTTCACATGGAAGAGGATACCGCCAAGAGCAATCACGACGCGACGGGGAAGACGCTGATTGACTTCAACCGCGCCGGGGTTCCGCTGTTGGAGATCGTAACCGAGCCGTGCATCCACGAGCCGGGCATCGCCTACGCCTACCTGCTGAACATGATGAACCTGCTGGAGTACCTCGATGTTTCGACCTGTAGCATGGAGGAAGGCTCGCTGCGGGTGGACACCAACATCTCCCTTGCCAGACCGGGGAGCAACGAACTTGGCAGCAAGGTCGAGGTGAAGAACATCAACTCCTTCAAGGCGGTGCAGGCGGCACTGGAGTACGAGATCGTCCGCCAGGCAGAGCTGCTGGATGCCGGAAAGTCGGTTATGCGGGAGACCCGCCACTGGGACAACAAGCGGGGGATTACCCTGCCCGGGCGTTCCAAGGAATCCTCGATGGACTACCGCTTCTTCTCGGAGCCGGACATTCCGCCGCTGATGGTTGGCGACGGGTGGTTCGCCGAGATTAAGGCCTCGATGCCGGAGCTGCCCCGTGTAACCAGAGAGAAGCTCATCACCGACGGTCTCTCGCCCTACGATGCCTGGGTACTGGTCTTCGACAAGCCCCGCTACGAGTATTTTGTCGAAGTGGTAGAGGCGGGAGCCTCCTCAAAGCCAGCGGTCAACTGGGTCAACGGCGACCTGGCGGCACTGCTCAAAGAGAGCGAATACGACTACACCGACTGTCCACTAACGCCAGCTTATCTGGCAGAGTTGATCGCCCTGCGGGAAGGCGGAAAGCTCAGTGGTAAAGCGGCGAAAGAGGTACTGGAGCGAGCCTTCAACGGTGAAGGCGCGCCCGGGGCAATCGTCGAAAAACACAACCTGGGGCAGATGTCCGATTCCTCCGAGGTCGAGGCAATCGTCCGCCAGGCGATTGAGGACAATCCCAACGAGGTTGAACAGTACCGGGTTGGCAAGACGAAGCTGGCGAAGTTCTTCGTCGGTCAGGTGATGAAGGCGACCCGGGGCAAGGCCGAGGCCCGGCTGGTCAACGAGTTGGTTACAAAGCTGCTGAACGAATAACCCCAAAATCTATGCGAAGATGGACGACATTACTCACTGTTCTGCTCTTCGTCGCTCCGGCACTGGCTCTGACCCGTGCCGAGGAGCTGGCTCTTGCCGAAACCGAGGGGCTGATTACGGAGCCGGTTCCCTCGGAAGAATGGCGGGAGGGACTCGCCGAGCGGTTGATAAACGAAGGCGAGCGGTTTTCTCCCTTCGCCCTTCCTGAAGGGCTGGAGGTTCCCGCCGCGCCACCGGGGAGGACGGACTATCTCCACCTCGACGGCTCTGTCAGTTCGACCCTCGATGGCGGCTTTCATCTGGCTCACGCCCTGGAGGGCGACGGCTTTGCCTGGCACCTGAACGGTGGCTACGGGACGCGGGACAACGGTGGACGACCCCGCGAGGAGTTGGGTGGGCGGCTCGACTTTGGCATTTTTCTGCTCAGTGAGAACCGCCTCTTCTTCAACGGCGAAGCTCGACGCTGGAGTTTTGAAGCCGCCGACGGAATCCAGCAACAGGAGCAGTTCGGCGGCGGGCTGACCGGAGTCTGGCGACAGAGCGATGTCGTAACCGCCTTTGCCCGACTCTCCTTCAAATCGCTGAACCAGTTTGGGCGGGGCAGTTTCAATTTTTACAACGGTGATGTCGAGCTTGGCTCCCACTTCTATCTTGGTTCCGACGACCACCTGACGGTGCGGCTCTTTTACCGCTACGCTCAGGGTACGGCGGCGACGAACGTGGGGCGGCTCTGCGCTTCCAACACCTACACGGCGGACAGAATCCTCTTCCTCACCACGGGGCTGGGCGTTGCCTGGGCTGGTGAGGCTTTCTTCGAGTACGATCTGGCGGCACGGCTGCTGCTGGGACCCTACTCGCTCTTCGGATTGATCGGTCGCCAGCGGGTCAGCTTCCCCGCTCCGGCGGAGGACTGGTGGCAGCTCCCCGGTTTGACTGAGGTCAACGCTCTCGGCGCGAATCAGTTGTCCGACTACTATCTGGAGTATTCCCTCCACCTGGGCGAAGGTTCTGTGGCTGGTCTGCGTGGCGGGCTGGGGATTGCCTCGGCCCCCTGGGAGGTTGCCCTGACCGATAGCGGTACTCTGATGGCGCGCAACGGCACTTACCGGGAGTTCCTCAAGCTGGGGGTTCATCTTGATTTGGGGCTGGAGATTTTCTCATTGCCCGCGCGCCTGCGAGGCGACTACGAATACGCCGATGCCACGCCCTTCTGGCGATCGGAGACCGGAACGCCACTCCCCCACCACGCCGCGCACACGGCACAGTTGGAGTTCTCCCTTCAGGCAACGGAATGGCTGACCACGGGGCTGATGGTTGATTACCTCGGCGACCGGGAAGACGGGAACGGCGGGCAACTTCCCGGCAGCGTCATGCTCTCCCTTTCAACTCAGTTCCAGATTAGCGAGTTGTTCAGCCTTTCCCTCCGTGGAAACAACCTCCTCGATTCCCATCGTGAAACCTGGGCTGGGGCGGAGGAGGGTCCGCTCTCGGTTGAACTGGAGCTGGCGTTTAGCCTGTAAAGATTACCGACTTGTTAGCTAGATATTGCCACTGGTGACGGTCGGTGGTATATTTGTTGAGATTATCACTCGAAACTGGACTAACTGAACGGCAATGGCGTATCTTACACCAAAGTCGCATTCCGGCTAATAACGAGGCGGTGGCGCGATTGTTGCCGGAGGAAACCGTTGCTGTACCGCTGGCTTTATCGTCCGCAAGAAGCGTGCCACCGCCGTCCCTGCCTTTTTAGATAGCATCGTGGTGATACTACAGCAGTTAGAGCTAAGAGCACCACAGTTCCTGGGCAAAAAGATTCTCGTCACTGCTGACTATTCGCCGATACTTCGCCGCCACAGAACTAGCCATAATCATATTAATAGTACACTTGAGGCTTGGTAGTAAAGCCACTCCCCTGCCACTTTTTGCCTCTTTTGCCGTGAACACAGCCGTGCGGCATAATAGACTGTCTATCAATAGTTTATCGTCCAACGGCAGTCCATAGCCAAGTGATTATCCCTGGATTTATGCGAGTCTCGCGCTGGCTGCTATGTTCACAATCAAGCTGTTAGAAAACGAAAGAGATTTTTATGACGGCGAAAGACACATCAACAAACCTTAGTCTTGCCGCCCGCTTCTGGAACTTTCTTGGTTCCCTGCGGGTACTTTTTTGGCTGACGGCGGGAATTGCCGCGATCAGCCTGATCGGTGTCTTTATTCTTCAGGACGGTCCGCCGGAGGCGTACGAACACCTCTACGGCGAGGGCGGTGCCAGCTTCATCCACGCCCTTGGCTTCGACAACCTCTTCTCCACGCCCTACTTCATCCTGCTGGAGATTTGGTACGCGCTGTCCCTGGTGGTGTGCAGTATCAATCGCCTGCGCCGGGGAGGTGGCGCGAAACGAAGGGCCTCTGTCAATTTTTCCGCCCAACAGAAGTTCAAAGTGGGCGGCGACGAGAAACGCTTCCTCGGTGGGGTGCTGTCCAGATTGAAGCAACACGGCTGGAAGATTCAGCGGGGCGAAGATGGCGCGACCCTGGCAACCAAAGGAGGCTGGGCGTGGTGGGCGACCTCGGCTCTTCACCTCGGCGTGGTGCTATTTCTGCTGGCTGGCACGGTGAAGCTCATCAGTGGAGTCAGCGAGGACATTTCCCTCTTTGAGGGGCAGACCGTTCTGCTGCCGACCTCACTGGGAACAGAGCTTGAACTGACCGCCGTGGACTTCGAGACGGTGATTGACCCGAACTCCGGCAAGGTGCTGACCTATTACACCAATCTGGAACTCAACGCCCCGGATGCTCCGCCCACGGCGCGGGTGGAGGTTAACCATCCCTTCAAATACGACGGGATAAGCATCTATCAGTGGTTTACCAACGAGGCGCAGTCGCTCCGACTGATCTTCGCGCCGGAAGACGAACTGAACCGCTATCTTGAGAAACTGACAGCCTATCAGGGTTCTCAACTCTACCCGGAGTCGGTACGGGTCAGGCTGAACCTGTCCGGCGAAAACGGCGCAACCCGGTTGAGCGGTCCGGTCTCAGTACCCGTGGACAGTGAAGCAACCCCCTTCCCCAACACGCCTTATTCCGTGGTGATTCGCTCTTACTTTACCAACCACAGCCTGGGCGAGGGCGGCGACCTGAACAGCAATCCGATGGCAAACCCGGCGGCGCGGATTGACTTCTACGACGATGGCGAGCTAATTGCCGAGAACGCCCTGGTTTACGCCCTGTATCCCGACTTCAACCCTCCCGCCCTGACCGAGCGCGGGGTTTCGCTCTCTCTGGGGGAGGCGCGCTTTACTCACAACATAAAGCCGGAACTGCCGACCTCGGCTCTTTCGATGCCAATCTCACCGGACAGCCGCCTGCGCCTGCCCGATGGTCGGGTTGCCCAACTGAGTAATCTCAACGACATCGAGCTGGTGGTTACGCTTGAGGAAAGTGGAGAGGAGCTTGTCCTTTACGAAGGCGAAACAGGACTGCTTAATGGTGCCACGGCGATAACCTGGCTCAGTGGTGAAGTCGAGCCGCTGACCGGGCTGATGGCAAAACGAGACCCCGGGCTGCCAATCTTCTGGCTTGGGGCAATCCTCGTCATCGTTGGCTCCTTCCTGGTATTCGCCGTTCCCCAGCGCAGCCTGCGCCTGCGGATTGAGGGCAAAGAGGTGGCAATCGCCACCAAAGGACTTTCTGACAAAGAGGTCAGACAATACCTTTCTCCCGACGGGCTTCAGAACTAACAAATTATCAAGGGAAAACTATGAGACGAATCCTCCCCATCATCCTCTTCCTCCTGCTGCTGACCCCGGCGATGGCCCAGACATCGAGCCACGATGTCGGCGGGAACACAGCGGAACTCTGGGCGGAAATCACGATTCCCGATGAGCTTGGTTCTCAGGGAATCAAGACCACGGGTAATGTGGAGATATTCCTTTCCACGGCGGACTACATCCAGACCCTGCTCCTTAGCGGGAATGAGCCAGCAGGCGCGGCGGCGGAGCTTTCGCCAATGAACTTCGCCCTCTGGTTCCTCACCGGAGGAGCGGACTTCGAGGAGATTTTCTACATTCCCGCCCTGCCTGAGCTTGGATTGGATGAGGCGCACTTTGTCGCGCCAATGGAGCTTGCCGACCTGCTGGGCGAGCTGGCTTATCGTCTGCCACCCAACGACCGTGCCGCCGAGAAGAAACTGGGGAAGCTCCAGCAGCGTTTCGATTCTCTGGTGCAACTGGCGAGCCTTACCCAGCTTAACTGGCTGGCACCAACGAGTGAGTATGACAACGAATGGCGGAACCTCCTCGCCGGAGCCGATGTTGCCTCGCTGGATGCCGCCGAAAGCGTCATGCGAAGTGAGCTTGACAACGGTAACGACCAGTCCGGCATGGCGGTGGAGCAGATTGTCAGCCAGCTCGAAGACCAGGTTGCCCTCTATGGACTGGCGGAGGAACTGACCCTCGCGGCGTGGAAAGGCGACTCCGCCGCCGTCGAGCAATCCCTTCTGGCGTTCTCCACCCGACTCACCCAGGCCTCGGAATGGCGGAGGGGCTATCCCGACGAGGGCTATATTGACACCTACACCCTCTACGAGAACTTCAATTTCTTCAACATCGCCCACTACCTCTACGCCTTCGCCTTTGCCCTTTTCCTTTTCGCTCTGGTAGTAAAAAGACCCCGCGCCGCCTGGCTGGGAGTCGGAGCCGTGGGAATCGGCTTTGTCTCTCACAGCATCTTCCTGGTGCTGCGCTGGATGCTTGCCAGCCACTCCCCGACTTCGGGCATGTTCGAGTTCATGGCTCTGATGTCCTGGAGTACAATTCTCGCCTTCCTTATTTTCACCCTGAAGCGGGAGTCCTACTACGCCGGCATCGGTGTACTGGCACTGGTCTTCGGCATCTGGGCGCTCTCCGGTATCGGCGACCCCCGCATCGTCCAGCAGATTATGCCCGCTCTGCAATCGCCCTGGATGACAATTCACGTCGGGCTGGTTGCCGTCGGAGAAGGCTTCCTCGGACTGGGCTTCGTCTTCGCTCTGTTTCACCTCTTCAAGCTCTACGGTAAAAAAAGCGACCGCGCGGGGATGCTCCCGCCCGCCGAGGAGCTGGAAAAACTCAGCTATCGCGCCGTACTGGTCGCCTTCCCCTTCTACACCGTCGGCGGGATAGTCGCCGGAATGATCTGGGCGGAAGAAGCCTGGGGAGGCTGGTGGAGCTGGGATCCCAAAGAGACCTTCGCCCTCTTCGTCTGGCTGATTATCATCCTTTTCCTCCACGGACGAATGAACAAAGGCTGGCGCGGCAAGAAAATCGCCTGGCTCGGACTACTACCCTTCTTGATGGCAGTAGCCAACCTGATGAGCAACCTGATCCTCCGAGGCCTCCACGCCTACAACTAGGTGGCCAGGCCACACCGGGTCTCGCGAGAACAGAAGCCAGCCTGACAGCGTTCGCACCCGCGTTTTACCGCTTCCGTTGGTCGCTACCTTTTCCCCTCTCCCCTATGGGGAGGGAACTTGTCCCACGGGTCGGGGTGAGGGGCCAGCTTGAAGCTGGACACAGACTCGCGGTGTGCGGGTAAAGATATTTGAACGATCTCTCCCGCGTGTACGCTCCCGTTGGTCGCTTTGCTATCCTGGTTTTGATGTCTGTAGGGGCCGACCTTCAGGTCGACCCGCCAACTTGAAGCTGGACACAGACTCGCGGCTAACCGTTCTCGTAAGAGTTCAGGGCAACCACGGGGGGTTGCCCCTACAACACCTTTGCGGGATATTGACGTTAAGACAAGGGGTTTCAACCCCTTGCTGGCAGGTCTTTAGATTCGCCCCTACAGACTAACATCGAAGACAATTCCCCCCTTGTCGGGGGAACTTTTTTATGCTACCTTCCGTACACATTGACTGAATGGGTACTTCTGGTCAATACGCACTTCTGGTCATATCGTCAGTTAGTCAGGGCGGGATATCCCCCATCCAGGTTCATTCCCCTCGAAGACTAAGCCTCTATCCATCACCAGCGAAGGAAGCGTAATGGTTAATGACAAACGCGCGGTTATTCTCGAAGCTGCCAAGCGGCTTTTCATTCGCTTTGGCAAACGCAAGACCTCGGTGGACGACATCGCCCGTGCCGCCGGAGTGGGCAAAGGTACGGTTTATTCCTATTTCAAGGGCAAGGAGCCGCTCTGGCAGATTCTCATCGACACCGAGGTCGGCAAGCTGTTCAACGCCGTTCGCCAGGCGGTGGACATTGCGGAGAGTGCCGAGGAGAAGATTCGGGCCTTCGTCATAACCCGGGTTCGCTTCATTCGCGAGGTGCTGGATCTAATTTCTCTGGATCAGAGCATCCTCAATGAGATGATGCCGGAGATTATCAAACTCAGGGAGAAGGTACTTGCCTGGGAGCAGGACATCGTCGCTGAAATCATCGAGTACGGTGTTAAGCGGGGGGAGTTCCGGGAGATTGGGGTTGACCTGCTCTCGATGGCGTTCATCGCCGCCCTGCGCGGGTTGGAGATTCCCTGGATCTGGGAGCGTCGGCTGGTGGGAGTTGAGGAAAGTGCCGAGGCACTGCTGGACATGATGTTCAACGGACTGCTGACAAGAATTGGTACCGAGAACTAAAAGCCCTCATCCTGACCCGTAAACGAACTTTTCCCTGTCGGGGAGAGGGAGAGAAGGAAATCTATGAAACGTTTTGCCGACTTTATCATCCGCTTTCGCTGGCCAGTGCTGGTGGCCATTGTCGCGCTGACCGCGTTCTTTGCCGTGGCGGCACTGGATATTGAAATCAAGACCGACTTTCTTGCCTCGCTGAATGAGGATGATGCCCTCGTTCAGCTTTATGACTATATCGGCGATAACTTCGGCGGCAACGATGTCGCCATGATTGCCCTGAAGACCGACGAGGTCTTCAGCCCCAATGTCATCGCCGGGCTACAGAGTTTCACCGAAGAGGCAGAGGGGTTACCGGAGATTGAGTCCGTCCTCTCCCTGGCATCGATTATGGACATCCGCCAGACCGAGGACGGGGTTGAAGTCCGCGACCTGATTCCGTCGGGGGAGTCGCTCACGGTGGAGGAACTGACCGCGCTGCGGGAGTACACCCTCTCAAAGCCCATGTACACGGGCATCTTCGTCTCCCCTGATTCACGGGTTGTTACTTTGCTCTGTCAGCTAAAGCCCGACGTGGATCGGGTTGAGTTGAGCGGACGGTTGCGGGAGCTTGCCTTTGATACCTTCGGTGAGGAGGCGGAACTCTACTTCGCCGGACTGCCCTTCCAGATTTTCTACATGGACGAGATGATTCTGGGGGATATTGTCCTGCTCATTCCTCTGGTGGCGGCACTGGTACTGCTTATCCTCACTCTCTTCTATCGACATCTGGCGGGAGTCTTTTTGCCTCTGGGCGGGGTGTTGATTAGTCTGGTCTGGGTGCTGGGGTTGATGGCACTGACCAAGACACCACTCTCGATGCTCACCGGAGCCTTGCCCGTGGTACTGATTGCCGTGGGGACGGCCTACGCCATCCACGTGGTCAGCCGTTACTACGAGGAACGGCGCAACGGCGCGGGAAGGCAGGAGCTAAGCCGACGCGCGCTCTCGGCGGTGGGGATACCAGTATTCATGGCTGGTCTGACCACGGTGATAGGTTTTTCCTCGCTGGCGGTAACCAGAATCCGCATCATCTATGAATTTGGTATTTTCGCTGCGGTGGGTACTCTGGTGGCGACGCTGATTGCCCTGACCCTGGTTCCGGCACTGCTGGCGATTATCGGCAACGACCTGAAGAAGAAACCAGCTAAAACGAAGGTTGCAAAGCCAAAGCGGGAGTCTCGCCTGGCTCATGGAACGGCACTGGTGGTAAACAACCATCCCCGCCTGATTGTGGTGGTGATGGCCCTGGTGATTGTCGGGGGCATAATCAGCCTGCCCTGGCTCAATCGCGAGGTAAACCTGATTGGTTACTTCGAGGAAGACTCCACCCTGCGCCAGGGCGAGCAGATGATTGAGAAATACTTTGGCGGTAGTGTGCCGATGCAGGTCTATGCTCAGGGAGAAGTCCGCCACCCCAGTGTGCTGCGACGGCTGGAGCTGGTTGAGCGGTTCATGCGAGCCGAGGTTGGGCGTTCCACCCAGAGCATCGGGGGGCTGCTGCGCGAGCTTAACTACAACCTCTACGGTGTCCGGCGGATTCCGCAGAGCCTCGCCGAGGTCAACGACCTCTACTACTTCATTGCCGGAAACGACGTTGCCAACCAGATGCTCGGCAAAAACACCTGGTGGAGCGATACCCCTGCCTCGACCAACGATTACGACCTCGAAACCGAGACGGTGCTGATGACCAATCTGGGCAGTGCCGATACCTCTCGGATGATCGCTTCGTCTCAGAGGATTGATGAGTTGATCGAGGAGCATATTGCCACCGAGGAAGCGGCGATTACGGTGGCAGAGCTGGACTCCGCCGCGCTGGCGAAGCTGCGGGAATATCAGAGCGGGAGACTGGCTCTTTCCCTGACTATGGATGCCAACTATCGGCAGCTCCCCCTTGAGCGGGATGAAATTGCCGCCGTCCTGGAGCAGCTTGGTGGGAATGGTTCTCCACCGCTGGACGGTGCCTTTCTGGCGTACTATCTGG
>SWBW01005101.1_pt2 | contig 34338 bp, 30 predicted proteins | sample 4693041 | NCBI WGS metagenome assembly SWBW01 (sample SAMN10267271, study PRJNA491770) | bioreactor metagenome | isolation source: DHS bioreactor inoculated with marine methane seep sediment | place: Japan: Omine Ridge, Nankai Trough | collected 2006-05-06 | reverse complement strand
GCCCCGAAACATGGCTCTGGATTTGTTTACGGAAACCGACCCCGCCCCCGATTCGCTCTGGCGGGCGGTCTTCTTTTCACCATCGCCGTGGCGGCTCTGCCAGCGAATAACCTCTTCGGGCTGCTCTGGCAGGGTGGGCTGCTGGTCGTTATCTGGCTTCAGCTTCGTCCTCGACCCCGCGCCACACTACGCCTGCTCTCCCGAAGTCTGCCAGTACTGGTGGTTGTTACGGCGGGGCTGCCCTTCTTTGGAGTGGAAGAGGTCGTCGGCAATATCCTCGGACTATCGCTCTACGCCGACGGGTTACGACTCTGGGGCGCGGTGCTGGGGCGCGGGCTGCTGGCTCTGCTGACCCTGGCATCGGTGATGGCAACAATCGGACCGGGAACGGTAATCGTGGCACTGGACAGGCTCCGCCTGCCCCGGGTGATTGTCGCGCTGTTCTCCGTCGCCTGGCTACAGCTTCACCTGTTGCAGTCCGAGGCGAAGCGTCGCCAGCGGGCGATAAAACTGCGCAGCTTCGACGCTCCCCGTAAGGTGCGGCGGCGTTCTCTGGGCGGAGTGGTGAGCAGTCTCTTCCGCCGGAGTCTTGGTCGCGCTGACCGCCTTTTCGTCGCCATGCGTCTGCGGGGCGATGGCTCCCACCGCTTTACAAAAGGAAAGCCAGCCCGCGCGCGGGACTGGCTCTTCGTGATTAACTGCGCCCTCGCCGGAGGAGTAACGCTGTGGCTATATCTTCACTAACGTTGGCAGCTTCTCGTCTTGAAGTTGACAAACTCTCCTACACCTACGCCGACGGTCATGCCGCCCTGGTAGAGGTTTCCCTTGCCCTGAAACCCGGTGAGCGACTGGCGATACTCGGTGGGAACGGTGCCGGCAAGAGTACCCTGCTGCTTTGTCTGACTGCCGCGATTCGCTATCGGGGCAGCCTGCTGGTTGATGGAATCGAGGCTCTGCGCAAGCCTAAGGAGGTTCGTCGCCGGGTCGGCTTCGTCTTCCAGAACCCCGGTGAGATGCTCTTTTCTCCCAACTGTCGAGAAGAGGTTGCCTACGGACCGCTCTGTCAGAATCGGGAAGAAGAGGAGGTAGTCGCCGAGGTGGAGCGTTGGCTGCGCTGGGCGCGGCTGGATAAAAAAGCCGACCAGCCACCCTTCTCCCTTTCCTATGGTGAGCAGCGCAGACTGGCTCTGGCAGCGGTGCTGGCGTGTAATCCCAGCCTGCTGGCTCTCGATGAGCCGACGGCGATGCTCGATCCCGCCGCTCGTAATGAGGTCATCACCCTGCTCCTCGACCTGCCCCAGACCCTGATCGTCTCCACCCACGACCTGGACTTCGCCCGGAGGGTTGCTCCCCGCGCCGTAGTGCTTCATCACGGAAAACTGGTGTACGACGGCTCCACGGCGAAGCTCCTCGATTCCCCCAACCTCTACCAGTGGCACCTGGGCTAGGCAACCAGCTTGAAGCTGGACACAGGACTGGGCTTCGCCCAGAACCCCTGTACCAGGCAATGCCAAGATAACTTAACCACAACTGGACATTTACCTTGATTTCAACTATAGTGAGGAACGATAGGGGGCGGAGTAGCTTCCATCAAGTCGAACCCATAGAATCTGTCGAACCGAGGGAAAAGCATGATGACCTCAGAGGAACTAAAGAAAATTGCTTTTTTTAGCACCCTGAACAATGAAGAGCGGGAGAAGCTACTGCCGCTACTCCACGAGCATCGGGTTCCCGCCGGAAAAGAGATTGTTCGCGAGGGCGACCCCGGACGGCGGTTCTATGTGTTGATAAAAGGACATGCTCAGGTAATCGAAGAGCTTGACTCTCACCGAGCCAAGCTGCTGGCCGAGCTTAAATCAGGAGATTTCTTCGGCGAACTGTCTATCCTCGACGAGGGACCACGTTCTGCCAGTGTCGTCGCCCATAGCGACTGTATCCTTAAGTTCATCATCGCCGATGAGTTCAAAACTCTCCTCCTCGATCACCCGGAGATCACCCTGAAAGTCGCCCAGGTGTTGGCTTCTCGTCTGCGCAATGCCGATAAGGAAATCCGCGAGCTGACCCTCTTTAATCTTTAATAACGCATTCCTGTTCTCTTTCCTCCCTTTGGTAGGGGCTGGGGGGAAAGGTTGGGAGGGCGGACGACATCGTCTTTCCCCGGCATAAGCCGCGAGAATATCAACCGTAGGGGCGCAGCGTGCTGCGCCCTCTGTTATGGGATGACCAGGTAAAGACAAAGGGCGAACCAACACCTGCGGAATTGGTTTGCCCCCTACAGATAACCTCGACATCACGCCGACCGTTCCGTCTTCCGCGAGAGAAGATAAAACACTACCGCGCCGAGAAGTGCCGCGCCGCCCATCAGGTAAAAGACGTTGGTCAGCTCGCTGGACTCCGCCAACGCGCCGCCGATGGTGGCTACCAGCGACCCGACCCCAAAGGTAAAGGTACTGAGCAGCCCGTAGCCCTTGCCCCGATGCCTCGCCGGCAGCAGCCGACCGATCAGATTGTTGGAAATCGGCAGCGTACCAAAGAGCAGAGCCGCCAGCACGAAGGCACTCGCCAGACTACCCCAGCCACCGAGTACCCCGCACAGCCCGGCGACAGCCGCTCCTCCCAGGGACAGAGCCACCAGGGAGCGCAGCGGCTTTTCTCTATCGGCAAGTCGCCCGCCGATAAACTGACCGGAAACTCCGCCCAGCAGCACCACCGCCGTGGCGAGATTGCCGATGACCTCGTCGCTCAACCCAACCAGCGAGAGGGCGTTGCCAAAGTAGAGCGGCATGAAAATCTCCAGCCCCCGATGGCTGAAACCGAGGAAGGTCATGCCGATGATGATTAGCGTAATCTGTTTAAGGTTCGCCTTCTCCTGCCCCACCGCTGGCTTAAAGAGAACCGGGGAGTAAGGATTCCGCCGCTCACTAAGCACCTGATACCCCAGCATACCCAGAGAGAGCAGGACGCTGACCCCGAAGAGGTGAGACCAGCCAGCAACCGCCAGCACTCCGGCACTCAGCAGATGCCCGAATACATGACCGATGTTTCCGGCGATGCCGTGATAGCCCATCCCGCGCCCGGACTGCCGCACCTCGGAGCTGATCATGGTCAGCCCGATGGGGTGATACAAACCCGCCGCCAGCCCGATTAGCCCGACCCCCAGAGCAACCATCCAGAGGGTGGTTGAGAGGGCGGTAACCAACGCGCCGAGGGCGATTCCAGCCAGGCAGATACGCAGGGTCTTCCGCGCGCCGATCCGGTCAACGAGGAACCCGGCGGGCAGGGAGATCAGCCCGAATGTCAGGTAGGATAGGTTGGCGAGAAGGCCGTACTGGAAGGTGTCGAGGCCGAACTGGCGGATGAGGAGAATCGAGACCGCCGGCAGGGCCTCCATCACCACGTGAATGATGACGTGCGCCCCGCCGGTCAGCCCGACAACTCCGCGCTCATGGTTATTGAGAGTCATATTTTATTGGTTGAGGGTGAGGGGCTAGTCCCGCCGGGCTATCTTCACGGCGAAGATGGAGATTAACCCGCCGAGCATGACGTAGCCGAGAGCGACTTCTAGGGCTACCCAGAACGCCGCCGGGTCGGTCTTCGGGACAATATCTCCAAAGCCCAGTGTAGTAAAGGTTACGACGGAGTAGTAGAAGCTGCGCAAGAGGGGGGTAAGCTTTGTACCCGCAGCAACCACGAAGCTCTCCGGTCCCAGAACCCAGTGATAGATTGCCCCGAAGGCTGCGGCGAAGCCCAGCGACCAAACTGCCCAACGCAGGAGCGAACGGCCGTAGTCGGCAAAGAGCCACCAGATAGCAGCAATGATGGGGTGGGTTTTCTTGAACTGTCGGATGTACTCGGCATAGACGAAGTTGCGCTGCGCCTCTCGATTATCCGCCCAGTCCGCCGCCTCGATGTTAGCACCGTTAAAAATGGGTAGTTCCGGCCACTGATCTTGTTTGCTTTCAATTCTCTTTTTGATTCTCCTTCCAATGAATGGGATATTTGTTAGTAATTTCCGTAACCAGCCTAACTTCTCTGGCTTGTTCCAACGATTGTGTCGATTCCATTTATTTCTCCAAATCGTTGATTGATTTTCATCAGACTTATCAGTCCTTTTATCAAACTGAACATTGCGTAAGATACTCGCATCCAGATTAGCAGTAGAGAAGTCAGTACCTGCAATTATGGCATGTGATAAGTCAACGCCCTGCAATTTAGCATTTCTGAAGCTTGTTGGTTGTGTATCTAGTAAATAGTGACCATTATTCGATTTCGATAAAACTCCGCGACCTTTTATGTTGGTTTCAATTGAATCTACTATTTCATCCAGTAATTTACAATCAATGATCCTGTTAAAATTAAGCGAGATAGATTTTCCCTCTCCCATGTTGGCAAATTGCAACTTAGCAGCTTCTAAACCACCTTTCATTTCATCACTGATCCACTGCTCCCATTCCGGTTTGGGGCGAAAGGTTGTGCTAGATGAAAAGTCAGCACCTTTAAAGTTAACCCCTTGCAACTTTGATCGTATAAGTTTTACTCCTTGAAGCTTAGCAAACTCAAGATTTGCTCCTTGAAGACTTGCTCCCCGGAGATCAGCACCCTGGAGATGAGCTTCCATAAGTTTTGCACCCTGGAGATGAGCTTCTACAAGTTTTGCTCCCTGAAGCTGTGCTCTCGATAGATCAGCTCCCTGAAGCTGTGCTCTCGATAGATCAGCTCCCTGAAGATAGGCTGTACTAAGATCAGCTCCTTGAAGACGAGCATTCCGAAGAATAGCTCCCTGGAAATTAGTTAAGAAGAACCTAACACCTGGTAAATATGAATTATGAAGTTTAGCACCCTGTAGCTGGGTTCCATCAAAACATGCATCATTGAGATTTGCTTCATTCAGGTTTACTTCTATAAGAATTGTACCTGTAAGGTTTGATCCCTGTAGCTTTGCTCGATAAAGGTTTGCATCCTGGAGATTCGCATTTGCGATGTTTGCACCTATAAGTACTGCATTAAACAAGTATGCAGCTGGTAGTTGTGCTTCTTGTAGGCAAAGTGGATGTTCAATGTGTGATTCTTTAAGTACTGATGATAAATGAAAACTATTTGGAAATTCAAAGCCATAAAGATCGATGTATTTGTTTCCAAAAGAATCGACCCAATATTCTTGTCTTAACTTCAGCATTAATCTTAGTTTATCTTCTAGGATTATAGAATCTTCATCACTATATTCACTTTTAGGATAGTGAAAAATACATCTGTTATTATTAATATAATAATCCCTAGTTGAATATTTACACTCTCTAGCGTGAAATAGATCTTCTGATGAATTATGACTTCTGTCCTCAAACCATGTACATCTGCCCGTGTCTTCTGCCACAACTGCCTCCTGGTTGGATTAGTCAAGTCAATCCGCCGATTATAGCCCAGCCGCTACTCACACCACAACTACTATACCTGGAAGTGGAAGAGAGTTACCCGCCTGTGCCGGAGGCGAACAGCCCGCCTACGCCCAGCAGGTACATCGCCTCGATTCCCGTGGAGCTGCCCGCCGAGCGGTTGCCATAGAAGAATACCGCTCCCGCCTCCGCTGTGTTGAGCCAGACCCGCAACCGTTCCGTCTGGGGGTTGTCGGTCTCAACGACGTAGCGGCTCTTGAGGTACTCATTGCGCACCCAGAGCGGCGGCGTAGCGGTTTCGTCGTAGAGCAGGTAGAGGTGAATCCGGTTGTCGGTGTCCAGTCGTCCGTGGAAGTCGTCGCCGAGGGAGCTTTCGCCATCGCCCTTGTTGCGGTCGCCGTTGGCGGAGGTCAGCCAGACCGCGCCCTCGTAGCTATCGGGCAGGGAGGTGAGGTGGTAGCTCTCGTCGCTCCAGAGCAGGCTTCCCGTGGTGAGCCGAATCAGGCGGTAGAAGTCCCGCCAGCGTTCGCCCCAGGTCGAGCCGAAAACCAGCAGGTTGCTCAGGCGGAAAGCGGTTGGGGTAAGGTAGAAGGCGAATCCCCAGCGGTGTCCGACCTCGTCAGCAGCCAGCATAGCTATCCGGGTTCCACCGAGGCGGGGCGCGGAAGCTCCCGGTCGGGGAACGAAAACCAGACTGACCTCACCGGAGGTCGCGGGTGGTAGGGAGAGTGGCTCGGCTAGCGGAAGTAAAGCCCCGCTGGGCGAGCCGTCTTCGTTTTCAAAGAGAACAATACCATCGAGCAGGACTCGACTCAGCAGCAGGTTGTGATTGTCCCACGCCGGGCGAAGCTGGGTTACGGCGAGGGGAGCCGTTCCCCGATTAGCAACATGGAAGGCGGCGGTGAGGTCTTCTTCGGAAAGCACGTGGGCGGCGTGGTCGGTATCAAGGTAGAGGGAGGCTCCGCCTCGTCCACGAACCTCAACCACGATGGCATCGGAGCCTAGCTGACCTCGATTGTCGATTGCCAGAGCGTAGAGCAGGTGATGACCATCGGCGGCGGCGAACTCCCCGGCGAGGGGATCCCAGCCTCCGGGAGCCTCGTAGGGCGAATAGCCGTCCACGGCAAGTACCTGGTCGTCAAGGTAGAACTCCACCTGACGCACCGTGCCGTCGTTATCCTCCGCAGCAGCCCCCACAGGCAAACGCAGGCGGATGGTGGTTCCGTCAACGGGAGAGTCGAAGATTACTCTGGGCGAGCCAACCCCGGAATCACGCAGGTTGGCGGCGGCTCCCACGGCGGCAAGCTCGGCAGGAGACTGCACTGGCGCGTTCTCCGCCGGAACGGCAGGTCCGCCAGCGTCCGCTGATTCCCCCTGAGGAAAAGCTCCGCCCGCCATTCCGGCAAGGGAAAGCCCGGAGAGGTTCGGCGGCACCACCGTGGTGGTGAGGACGACGGGGGCGAACTCTGGATATTCAGCGGGAACCAACTCAAGACGAATCTCCAGACTGCGTACCTGGCTCCTCGCCAGCAGGTTCACGGTCTTGTCTCCGGTCAGCAGGCGATAGTCAATCGCCTCGCCGAAGGCATCGCGGTAGATAATCGAGAACGCGCGGACATCGTCGGTCAGCTCCAACTGCCTGCGCCCGAAGGGTTCAGCGGAGTCGCTGATTTCCGAGACCAGGGTTCCTCCGGCGAGGAGGCGAAAGCCTCTCCGCTCCGCCGGGTCATCGTCATCACCGTCAGGCATTTCACCGGGACGATTGCCACCAAAGTCAGCCGCCACGGTGATCGCCGTTGCCGTCGCTTCGGGGACTGGCTCAAAGGCTCCCATTCCGGTGGGATCGCATCCAGCATCGGAGAGGGCGTTGACCATCGCGGTGAGAGCCAACCGCCCACGCCGCTGAAGCTCGGCTCGCCGCTCGGAATCGCTGAAGCTGCTGCCAGTTCCGGTGAGGATAATCATCATCGGAACCATGATAATCGCGAAGATTGCCATCGCGATCAATAGCTCGGTCAGCGTCAACCCTTTTTGATTTTTGAGCAGTTTCATTTTATTCCAATATTCTATAGTGTCTATTACGCCGGGTAGAGTTTGAACTAGCTATCTCCCTCTCCCCCCTGGGGAGAGGGCCGGGGTGAGGGGCAAACCGTAAAATATCCAATTTATGCACAAACCTCAGGGTTAGTCAGTGTTGATACAATTTCCCACCAATCACAACCCCCACAGCTTGTCCGGTTAGCTCCCAACCAGTGAAGGGAGTGTTGCGTCCCTTACTGGCAAACTCCTCCGGCTTCACCGTCCAGTTGACCTCACGGTCGATGATAGTAATATCGGCGATGGCTCCCGGCGCGAGAGTCCCCCGCCCGGTCAGTCCAAGTCGCTTCGCCGGGTTGGTGGAGAGCTTCTCAATCGCCTGATAGAAGGTGAGATGCCCCGGCTCGACGAGGTGGGTCAGGGTAAGACCGAGCATGGTCTCCAGACCTACGATACCAAAGGGAGCCTCGGTGAAAGAGCGGTCTTTCTCCGCCACAGTGTGGGGGGCGTGGTCACTGGCGATGATCTCCAGAGTCCCGTCGATAAGTCCCTCAATGACCGCCCGACGGTCTTCCGCTGAACGAATCGGCGGATTCATCTTGATCCTGGCGTTGAAGTCCACAGCCAGCATGGACTGGTCGAGGCAGAAGTGATGGGGAGCCGCCTCACCGCTGATGTCAAAACCCCGTGCTTTGGCGTGGCGGATAAGCTCCACCGAACGAGCCGTGGAGACATGGTCAACGTGAAGAGGGATTCCCGCGCGGGCGGCTATCAGCAGGTCGCGCTCGGTGCCGACCTCCTCGGCCTCTTTAAGGATGGTGGGCAGCCCCGTGGTAACGGCATAGGCTCCGGCGGAGATAACCCCGCCAGCAGAAAGCCGCTCGTCCTCGGCGTGGGAGATGACCAGCAGTCCTAGATCGCGAGCGTAACGGAGTGAGTTCAACAAGAGTCCCGGCTGCTCGATTGGATGACCGTCATCGGACAGGGCGACCGCTCCGGCGGCTCGTAACTCCCGCAACGGGGCGATGTTGCCGCCAGCAAGCTCTTTCGTTACAGCGGCGATTGGCAGCACGTTGACCAGCCCCACCCGCCGGGCTTCACTGATGATGTACTCCACCGCCGCTTCGTTGTCGATGAACTGCCCGGTGTTCGCCTTGCAAACGATGGTGGTGAAACCCCCGCGCAGGGCGGCGGCGGCTCCGGTGGCAATGGTCTCCTTGCCCTCCAGTCCCGGCTCGCGAAGGTGAACGTGAATGTCAATCAGTCCGGGGACTATGTGGAGTCCGGCGCAATCCACCACCTGGGCATCGGGAGCGTCTATCTCCCGTTCCACGGCGGCGATGTGTCCGTCGCGAACAAGAACATCCTGCCGCCCGTTCACCCCGGTGGCTGGGTCAACGACAGTGCCGCCTGTCAGCAACAATGACCTTGGGGGAGATTCTATTTTTGGAGAAGGCATATGCTCTCTGTGTTGGTTTCCACGGCGGGGATTAAAATCCCCGCCCTACATTGTCGTTGCGAAAGTAACCCACCACTTGGCGTTCAGTGATCTCGGCTGGTTACGAACTCTGCCAGGGCGATAAGGACTTCGGGATGAGCAAGTCGCCGAGCTTCTTTGAGGGCAATCTCGATGCGTTCCTCGGCAAGCTCGCGAGAGCGTTTGATGCCGTGGAGGCTGGGGTAGGTGTTCTTGTTTCGCTCCTGATCAGAGCCGACGGGCTTGCCCAGCTTCTCTTCATCGCCCTGCACGTCGAGGATGTCATCAACAATCTGGAACGCCAGCCCCAGACTTTCGGCGTAGCGGGAGGCGGTGTTGAGGAGCTTAAAATTGGCTCCGGCAAGGATCGCCCCCATCCGGGCGGCGGAGCGGATCAACGCCCCTGTCTTGTGATTATGGATGTAGAAGAGCTTGTTGGCATCAATCTTCTGCCCCTCGCTCTCCACGTCAACCACCTGCCCGCCGACCATGCCAAAGGTTCCGGCGGCGGTGGCAAGCTCCTGCACGCAGAGCAGCAGGCGGTCGGAGAGTTCGATGTCCCGGGTTGCCGCCTCGGCGATTATGCTAAAGGCTACGGTGAGCAGGGCATCTCCGGCGAGAATCGCCGTGGCCTCGCCAAACTCCTTCCAGACCGTGGGCTTGCCCCGGCGCAGCTCGTCGTTGTCCATGCTGGGGAGGTCGTCGTGAACCAGCGAGTAGCCGTGGACGCACTCCAGGGCGCAGGCGACCGCCATAGCTCCGGGGGGAATCTCTCCGCTGATTGCCTCGGCAGTTGCCAGCAGGAGGATTGGGCGCAGCCGCTTTCCTCCGGCGAAGACGGCGTGGTGCATCGCCCGGTGGACGGACTCCGGGTAGGCTCCGACGTGAGGCAGCAGGCGGGTAAGCTCGCCCTCGACCAGTTCCTTGCGTTCTTTGAGATAGGCTTTCAGGTTCATAGCTTCCTTTGGGCAACGCAGTGCGTTGCATCACAGAGCTGAGCTTCGCCCAGAACACCTTGAGGTTGGTAGCTTTTGTAGGGGCGGACCTATGTGTCCGCCCTGAAGTTTGATAAGAATCAGGCTCGGAGGAAACAGGTAGTCATAAGTTCGTGCAAACCGCTTCACCTTGTAGGGGCAACCCCCTGTGGTTGCCCGCTCTTATTTCTGGGCAGGCACGGGGGCCTGCCCCTACGTCCAATAAAGGCGTTGTGCCAGCGAAAGCAACTAACAGTTGGTGATTATCGAAAGCGTACATCTTCACCGATAGCCCCCCTTCCCGACCTTCCCCCCAGTGGGGGGAAGGAGATAGCGTTTGGAGGTCTCTTCAGAGATAACAACAGCCCCTCACCCCAGCCCTCTCCCCATAGGGGAGAGGGAGTACGGCTATTCCAACTTCAGTGGCTTTTCTTTAAGCTCGCCGTCGGCTCCCTCGACCAGCTCGGTCAGGCGACGCTCGGTGCCGTCGAGCTGCTTTTGGCAGCCGCGTGCCAGGGTCAGCCCCTCCTCAAAGAGAGAGATCAGTTTGCCCAGGGGATGCTTTCCCTCTTCCAGCTCGGCGACGATTGCCTCGACCCGCTCCAGAGCCTCCTCGAAGCTCCGCTCCTGCGTTTCCTGCTTCTTCGTTTCCAATGGTTCTCCTTACTATAGTTTCGGCGATGCCGTCTTGAAAATGAACCAGCAGCTCGTCGGCTGGTTTGAGCTGGCTGATTGACTCCACGGTGCGCTCGCCCTTGCTAATGAAGGCATAGCCCCGCCCCAGAATCCGCCGGGGGTCAAGCTGCTCCAACGAAGCAGTGGCGGTCTGTAGCCATCGCTTTTCCTCGCCAAGCTGGCTTTGTGTAAGGTGAGTCAGCCGCTGCTCCAATCCGTCCAGCCGCTGACGGTGGAGGTTCAGGCGATTGCTCATCCGCTGGGGAGTAAGAGCGGATAGGGCGAACTCCAGCCGCTGCCGCTCACCCTCGATTCGATTGCTGAGGATTCGCCGCAGGCTCGCTTCTGCCCGCAAGGTTCGCTGATGAAGCTCCGCCCGCTCGGCGGTAACCAGCTCGGCGGCAGCACTGGGAGTAGGCGCACGAACATCGGCAACGAGGTCGGCGATGGTGAAGTCCACCTCATGCCCCACCGCGCTGATGACCGGAATCGGACAGGTGTGAATCGCCCGTGCCAGGGCTTCGTCGTTGAAGCAGAAGAGGTCTTCGTAGGAACCACCGCCCCTCCCGATTATCAGGACATCCACCAGTCCGCTGTTCCCCAGCAGAGCAACCGCCTCGGCGAGCTTCGCTCCGGCACCTCGACCCTGAACCGGGGCGTGGTGGAGCAGCACATCCAGTCCACTGTGGCGACGCTGCATCACATTGAGCAGATCTCGCAGGGCGGCGGTATCCCGGCTGGTTACCAGCCCAACCCGCTTCGGCAGCCGTGGGATTTTCCGCTTCCGCCCAAGGTCGAAGAGTCCCTCCGCCTTCAGCTTTAACTTCAGCTCTTCAAAGGCTCGCTGGAGCGCGCCGATGCCCAGAGGGAGCAGCTCTCGACAGATCAGTTGATAGCCACCTCGGGGCGGATAGACCGAGAGCGAGCCGTAGGCGGCGACCTCGACCCCGTCCTTTGGCTTGAAGTCCAGTCGCTGTGGATGCGGGCGGAACATCGCCACGCTGATCACCGCGCCGTCGTCTTTCAAGCGGAAGTAGAGATGCCCACTGCCGGCGAGCTTGACATCGGTCAGCTCACCGCGCACCCAGAGCGGCGGAAAGCCCTCCTCCAGCGTCTCTTTGATCAACCCGGTCAGCCCGCTGACTGAGAAGGGTCGCTCTGCCGTTCCACTACCGCTGTTTGGATAATCTAACATCGCTCAATCTTAGCCCAGAGCCGGATTATCGTCAATCCCAGAGATTGGTTCTTTATCGAATTTGGCAGGACGGACACACAGGTCCGCCCCTGCAAAATTTTGCTTCTGTCCATCATGCACCCATAGGGGCGACCGTCCACGGTCGCCCACTAGATGGTCGAAGACCATCTTCTACGACGGTGTAACAATTGAGATTTTGTACACAACCAAAGAAGCCGAACTACGTTCGGCTAATGGGAGGGTGTGGACACCCTCCCCTACAAGTATCTGATATTTGCGAGCGACCAGCGGGAGCGGTGAATATCGCAAGGTTTTCTGAGCAAAACTCAGTACGTAAGGTGCAGTGCGTTGCCTTTTACGGGTCGCGCGTTTATAATTCACCCGCTTGGAGTTGCGTTCTCATAGATTTGAATAGGCTGAAAGGAACCTCATGGCTGTTTTTGAAGGCAAGCTGGTCGGGCGTGGGCGTAAAATCGCCATCGTCGTCTCTCGCTTCAACGAGTTCATCACCGGAAAACTCCTTGACGGCGCGCGCGATGCCCTGCTGCGCCACGAAGTCGCCCCCGATGACATTGATGTCGTCTGGTGTCCGGGGAGCTTTGAACTGCCCTACGTGGCAAAGCGGGTCGCTCTAAAATACGACGCTACCCTCTGCCTGGGGGCGGTCATTCGGGGAGCCACGCCGCACTTCAACTACGTCGCCAGCGAGGTTGCCAAGGGAGTTGCTCAGGTCGCCCTTCAACTCGATAAACCAGTTATCTTCGGTGTGCTGACCACGGACACCATCGAGCAAGCGGTGGAACGCGCCGGAACAAAGGCGGGTAACAAGGGAGCCGACGCAGCACTGGCGGCTCTGGAGCTAATCAATCTCTACGACAACCTACCTGGGTAGCAGAGTATCTTGTAATCCAAGAACAGGGAAAGAGGTCGGTATTCCCGGCCTCTTTGTTGACCCTACCTCGGCGAGCGGCTATACTCCTCGTCTGTCAAGTACAGCGTACACCCCGCGAATCAGGGAGTAACAGCGTGCCGAAGAACAAAAAAGAAAAGACCTCAGCCGACTCCTCCTCACTGGATCTGCCCGGTCACGAGTTCTACCGCTCCGACGAAAAAGAGTGGTACGTGGAGCAGGAGCGCAAGACCGACCGCGTCGCTACCCGCGAGAACGCCCGGCGGAAGCGCGACAATCCCCTCGTTCGTAGCTGCGAGAAGATTCCCATCAAGACCCATCTGATAACGAGGCAGGATAAGATTGTCGAGGTCTGCCGGCGGTACGTTCCTCCTGCCAGCCCGCAACCCAACGATATTCTCGTCATCAGCGAGAAGATAGTCGCCATTACTCAGGGGCGCACGCGGCGGTTCGACGAGATTGAGGAAGGTTTTTGGTCTCGGTTCTTTGCGGCGCGGGTCTCGTCTCCCCCCTGGGGCATCGGCGCGGTAGGGCTTCCCGTGAAGATGCAGGCGGCGATTGACCTCGTTGGTCTGCCCAGGATTTTTCTGGCTGCCGTCATCGGCGGATTCACCCGCTTTCTCGGAAGGCGAGGCGACTTCTACCGCATAGCCGGACCCGAGGTAGCGCAGATTGACGGTGCCAGGGTCGGCACCTTCGAGGAATACATCAACGTGGTCATCTACGGTCCGGCGTATCCAAAGTGGGTCTGCGAGCAGATATCCGAGGTACTGGGTGGAATGCCTGTGGCGATTATCGATGCCAACGACTACGGCGATGTCGATGTCCTCGGTCGGACGGATAGCGTTAACGCTCACTGGCTGGAGCTGGCTCTGGCGGATAACCCCCTCGGTCAGGGGCTGGAGAAAACCCCGCTGGGACTGATTCGACGGAGGCCGGGTAGTAGGTAGCGATTGCCCCACACCAGTGTTAACAAAATAAACAAAAGGCCGCTTGCGCGGTCTTTTGTTGTTGGATGGTAATCTGATTTTACCGAGTGATGACCAGACGCTGGCAGAGGGAGCTGGCTGGAGTGTTCAGGCGGAGAAGGTAGATACCAGAGGGAAGCCAGGAGACATCGTAGCCAACCTCGTGGCGACCGGAGCTAAGCGTTCCTGACTCCAGCAGAGCGACACGGCGACCGGAGATGTCGTAGAGGGCGAGTACGACAGTGGTCGTTTCTGGAAGCTCGTACCCCAGTCGGACGTAGCTCTCCGCCGGACAGGGGAAGGGTTGGTCGAGCCGGGGAATCGCGCCGTTCTCAACCTCACGGGTTGCCGTGGTCGTCAGCCAGTAGCGATTGCCTTCGTGGTCAAAGGACTCCAGCTCGTAGCAATACTCAATCCCAACCTCAGCGGTGGTGTCGAGGAACATTCTGCTGTTCGGCTCCAGCGTTCCTGTCAGGGGCTGGCGCGGGGTGGAGTTGCCCTCAACCCGCGAACGCCAGAGCTGGTAGCCGTAGGGGCTCTCGCCATCGTTGTCCCAGCGGAGCAGGATGCCGTGATCGTGGTTTTCCGCAGCGAGTTTACCCTGATTGGCAGGAGAGGAGCCTTCTCGCCAAATGTAGTTGAGAGCCGGATCGTCCAACCCCTTACTGTAGAGGATGTGGGGTTGGGAGTCGCCATCGAGAGCAATCGGACTCATGCTTGCCATACCATTACTGCCCAGGACAACCTGTTTGTGATAGCTGCCCCCGGCTTTGTAGGCGTAGATGATCTCGAAGTAGCCCTCTGGTTCTTCGGCGTAGGTGTAGGAGAAGTGGGGAGTATCGTTTGCATCGAGCGCGACGGAGCAGAAGTAGCCAACGTCTTCACGGGTATCAACGCTTTCGATGCTCCAGACCGTTGCTTCGTACTGAGCGTACTTGATTTCGATGTTGCTAGAATCAAAATAAACGATTCCGGGATTGTGGTTAGAATCAATGACCAATGAGGAGTAGTAACCCGTGTCGCCGCTGTAATCAACAACCATAACGTCCCATGTGCCAGTGTAGCGAGCGTACTTCAACACTCTCTGGATAGGATCGTAGTAGGAGATGCCTGGGGAACCAGGGTAGTTAACCTTAATCGATGGATTACGCCCCGAAGTATCTACAATCCCTCGATGCCAGTCGCTATCGTAATAGAAGATGCAACGCAGGTTGCCATCACCGAAGTGAGCATCACGATAGGCGATATAAGCCTGGTCGTACTCATCAACGGCAATAGACAAAAAATCACTATTGATAATATGAAAATCAAGGTTCTCGATGTCCCAGGTCTCGTTAATGTAACGAGCATAGCGAAGAGTATTGGTACTACCATCGAAAGCATAGTAGGCGATATGGGGAACATCGTCGTTGCTCAGAGCCAGGGAGGTGTAAACGTTATCAAAGCCAGTAATATCAACTATCTGAATATCCCAGCCGCTGCCGTTCCAGCAGCCGTAGTTAAGGGTTTCGTCGTCAATATAGGCGACGTGAGGTACGCCGCTGGAGTCGAGTTCAATGGAAAGCTGGTGGCTTAGCGTGGGGGCGACAGTCTCCATATGCCACTCTGCCCACGAGCCACTAGCCAGAAGAAGAGGTAACAACAGAAATAATCTACTTTTAGTAACCATTACACCTCCCAGTCTGCCCAAGAACCTACGAAGAATATATCATCATTTTAACCGCTTGCCAAGAGGGCAAATGGTCTTTTATGAATAAAAATAGAGTTTATTGTTGTGGTATCTAAAAGATAGATACAGTTACGAGCTAAAATGTACACAAAAAAGGACACCTACAGGCATCCTTCTTTGCAAAACCTCTCCCTGGCGATACTACCCCTTTAAGGGCAGAGCCACAGCGGGAGTTATTTTCTTTTGAGTCGTTTTTCTTTGACGCGAGCCGCTTTACCAATTTTATCGCGCAGGTAGTAGAGCTTGGCGCGGCGGGTTTTGCCAAAGCGGATCGGCTTAATGTCAATGACATTGGGTGAGTGGAGGGGGAAGACGCGCTCTACCCCAATATTTCCCGGACCAGTAACCCGACGGACGGTGATGGTTTCGCGCACCCCACCGTGCTTGCGGGCGATAACGATTCCGGTGTACTTCTGGATACGAGACTTGCTTCCCTCAACGATCTTGACCGATACCTCAACGGTATCGCCGATGTTGAATTCGGGCAGCGTCTCTTTCATGTCCCGTTGTTCCAGGCGGTTAATAATTTGCATACTTCATCCTCAGAGGTTGCTTTCGACTTTTGCCTGCTTAACCAACCGTAGTCCCGCGTACGTCAGGGGAGGGTCAGATTTGTTGAGTTCTTCAAAGGTCTCTGCTTGTAGAAACCAGCTTGGGGGCGAATGCTAACATACCAGACTGCTTTTTGACAAGCTATTCCTGCGGGTGTTTTTTAGTTTCCTCGCGAGGCGAGACTTTTACGCGAAACTGTCGTTAATCAACAGAATTGCTAAATTATTTCACCATTGCTTGTAAATGGACTCATCTTAGTGTATAGTGTAGGTGAGGATTGTGCCACCCCTAGCTATGCAAACATAAAACCGCAGGCAGAGGAGATAAGTATGAAACGCTATTTAGCAATACTCCTGGTGATAGCCTTTGCTTTCACCGCAATCGCCAACAGCTCCAGCCAAATCGAATGGGGCGGTGGTCCGATGGAACAGGATGCCGTTACCTCCTGGGGAGATACTTTTTACGGCAGCGAGAACATCAACTTCTACTACTTTGGCGAGTTGTACCTTGCCTTTGAACCCAACCTCTCTTCGGATATTAACAACATCGGCAGCGTTAACGGAGCTTACTTCGTTGATGTCGGCGATATTGACGGCGACGGCAACAACGATGTAGTCGCATCTTCCTCCAACACTCAGACCTTTGTTTGGTTCAGGAGCAATGGCGATGGCACCTTCGACTCCACCGCCCGGTTGATTGGCAGCATCCAGTACGCCGCCTTTGACATCGTTGATCTGGATGAAGATGGCGATGGCGACATTATCATCGGTATTGATACCGCCGCTGGCAGTGACCGGGTAAGCTGGTTCCAGAACGATGGTTCTGGTAACTTCACCGAGATCATCATCGACAACAACTTTTCGCAGGTTGACTCCGGTGTCGCCGTGGACTTCGACCACGACGGCGATCTCGACCTCTTCTTCGGAGCCTATCAGTCTTCACCGCTGCGCTGGTACGAAAACGACGGCAGCGAGAACTTCACCATCCACACCCTGGTTGCCTCCGGTCATTCAGGACCAGAGAACATTGGCATTGATGTCGGTGATTTCAACGCCGATGGCTACGTTGATGTCGCCTTTGCCTGTCGCAATAATGGCGAGGTCGTCTGGTGGGAATACGACGAGAACTATACCGACCCCACAGCGGCTTTCCTTGAGCATGTGATTGCCACCGGTTTGGGCGAAGCCTATAGCTGCACTACTATTGATATAGACTGGGACGGCGACCCCGATTTGGTTACCAGCTCGCGCACCACCAATCGAATTGACTGGTGGGAGAACGACGGTACTGGTAACTTTACCCAGCACTACGTAACCAACTCCTACTCAAGCTGCCGTCAGGCTGTGCCGCTGGATGTTGACTACGACGGTGATATTGATGTCCTCTCCGCCACCGAGGGTAGTAGCACCCTTGACTGGTGGGAGAACGACGGTTCCTTTAGCTTCACTCAGCGTACCTTCGCTACTGGTTACAGTGGAGCGCATGGCATCACCACTGGTGAGATTCTCCAGAGCAAATCCTATCAGGCGGTAACCACGGCGAATACTGGTGATACTGCCGATTACTGGGACATTATCGGAGATTTCCGTCCACATGGCACGTTGGATTCCGCTATTCTGGACAGTGGCTATAGCGAGACGCTCTGGGGTAACTTCACCTGGTCGGAGAATGAGCCTGCCGATACTGCAGTAAACATGTACATCCGTGGTGGCGACTCCGTCTCTGCGGTGGAGGGAGCGAGCTGGGACGGTCCCCACGCTGGGGGCTTCAACTCCGGAACGGTACTCACCAGCAACCCCCGCTACTTCCAGTATCGCCTGGAGTTTACCACCAGCAACCCTGACCACAGTCCTAACCTCAACTGGGTCAACATAAACTATCAGGATCACTCCGCCGTTACCGAGGTGATTCTCAACAGCGAGTCGGTCGAGGAAGGAATCCTGATGAGCTGGGAGGCCATCGGTGACGCGGCGGGCTTTGACCTGTTCCGCGCTCCCGCCTCTGGTTCTGATAACGAGTTGGCTTACGAGCGGGTTAATAACTCTCGCCTGCCCGGCAACAGGCTGACCGTCTATCTGGACGCTTCCGCCACCGCTGGCGAGAGCTATGCCTACAAGATCCGCGCGATTGCTACCGACGGCGTAATCTCCTGGCACGGACCGATTATTGCCACCGCGCTGCCCGGTGCTGGAGAGCGGATGAGCCTGGCTCAATCCCACCCGAACCCGGCGAGCGAGTACACGACGATCAGCTTCGAGTTGCCAGTTAGCACCAACACCCGGCTTCAGGTCTTCGACCTCTCCGGTCGCCTGGTCAGCACCCTGGTCAACGAGGAGCTTTCCGCCGGTCGCCACAGTGTGATGCTGGACACCTCCACGATGCCCAGTGGCGTGTATCTATACCGTCTGGAAGCCGACGGTGAATCCCGCACCGAGCGGTTGACCATTGCTCGTTAGCCGAAGGTTTGCTAAACGAACACAGGCTTTGATAGCAAGTCGTAAAAATGGGGCTGAGAAAATCAGCCCCATTTTCGCATTTAGATAAAAATCGTGGTAAACTACCGTAAAGTCTTACTTGTTTTTTTGAAGGGTCGCTGAAGGGCTTATGATGAAATATCTGAGACTCCTGCTCCCGTTGCTGCTGATTCTGTTCTCAACTGCCCCGGCGGCGATTGTTTACAGCGATTACGCCGACATGCTGCTGACCTCCATTGATAATGAAATGACCTGGAAAGACCGGGGCGATGAGAATGGTCCCGAGTTGGTTGCCAGTGATTTTGGTGGAGAAAAGGTTGGGGCGCGGGCGATAGACATCAACGTCCCCGACGGGATGGAAGGGCAATCGCCCGATTACGACCGTGGCTGGCAGACCAGTCTGTTGCTGGAGCTGCTCGACGACATGGTCAGCGATAGCTATGGTCTGGTTCGAGAAGCCGACGGACCGTTCAACCACAGTGATGCCGGAGCCATTGTGGTCTCCTTTGAGTTCTACGCCGAGGGTCGTTTCTATCGTGAGTACCTGATTTGGGACGGCAACCGCCTGCTGAACCTGACCCTCTGGTGTCGAGCCGGACTGGCGGGGGGACTTACCGGAACGCTGGATAACCTGCTTGCCAGTTTCCGCTGGATGTAATTGCCAATAGTTATTGAGGTTAGCAAATGAAATCTGCCCGCTGTCTTGTCGCTTTGCTGTTCTCGCTGCTGTTTTTTGCTGGATGTGGAGAAGAAGCACCATCGCCCCAGCCCGGGGCGGAGGTTGCCGCTTCCCCGGCGGAGGAACCCGCAACCATTACAGCGGGGATGCTCTCGCTGACTCCACCCTCCGTGCTTTGGCATGTGGACGAAGAGTTGGTCTCGATGATTACGCTGAAGTACGGCGAGTCCTCGCCCCGCGCCGTGGCTCGCTTTTATTTCAATGGTCGCGATGACCTGGACTACGAAAAGTTGAGCGAGAGCAAACAGGAGAAATTTCTGGAGGGGCTTGCCTACGACCTGCGTGGTCAGATTGAACAGGCTACGGAGAGCCAGGCGGAGTTCATCAGCGGTCCAGAGTACCTGACAGAGCCGTATCCCGGCGTTAGCTGGCGTTATCAGGATACCCTCGGCAACGACGATTACTTCAATCTTGATACCGTTTTCTACGCTGATGGTCGCTACGCCTTCCTCGATATCGCCTGTTACTTTACCGAGCGAGAAGAGTTGACCGACGAGCTTGAGCGGCTGCGCACCTCGGCGGTAATTAAAACCGAAGAAACCGAGGAGTCTCGCGTCCTCAAAGCAAACGAACATGTTCAGCTTCATCGGGTATCCCTGACGGTGAAAGAGGCTGGCTGGCGGCTGACCAGCTCTGCCGAGGAACTATTCCTGAACGACGACGACTCCACCCTGCACCTCTACCGTCGCCAGCCACGTACCGGTACCTCCGACGGCAGCGGATTACTCGATGGGCTGCGCCAGGAGATTGCCGCCCAGTGGGGCGAGGTCGAGTTCCTGGAGAGGCAACTCCTCGAAACCGAGCCGCTCATCCGCTGCGCCCTGGAGTACCGAAGTACGGTTGAGGGCGAGTCGCTCTGGCACTACGACTCCATCCTGATTACCGAAGACGATTACTACCTGCTGGAGGCGGAATCCACCGTCAGCCTCTCCCCGAAAGAACGAGAGCGATTGATTGAACTTGTTGAAAGCCTTGCTGTTGTAAGCTGAGAGTACGTGAACATAAGACAACAACACCAGCCCAAAGGAGTACAATGCTCAAAACTACCCTGATCCTCCTCGCCTGCGCCATGATGGGCTTTGCCCTGGGGCCCCAGGTCGAGAGTAACGGCATTTACGTAAACCTCCCCGGTGATGACTGGCAAGTTGAGATTTACGAAAACGAGGTTTATGGTTGGCTTTCCGCCGACGATGACATTGGCACGTACTACGGATTTTTAGACCTCTATCTTGTTGGTGTTGCTCCGGTAAGCGAGGAAGATGCCGACAACGCGGCACTAAAATCTCTGGGTGAGCAGCTCGCGGATAATATCTCCATGACCTACTACAATGTGGAGCTGGGTAAGGAGCTGAAAGATACCTCGCCGCACCCCCGCGTCAGCCAATACTACATGGATGAAGCCTCTGACTATACCGAAGACGGCGAAGAAATCCCGATTTACTTCTACAACCTCGATACCTACTTCATCGCTGGTGACTATCTTTATCAGATGGACCTCTACGTACGCAGCGATCTGAAAGAAGAGTACGGCGATATCTTCTCCGCTGTGGTAGAGAGCGTCGAGTTGCCCCGCAACGAGGTTACTCTCTACTCCACTGGCGACCGGGTGGACTTGAATGGCTTCAGCCTGGATGTCTTTGGCAGAGGCTGGATTGTTGAAGACATGACCGACGGCATCCAGCTTTACCTGCAAGACGAAGATGGCATCAATGCCAGTCTTTACGTCTATTGGGGTGGCGAACGGGGTATGTACGCTGAAGAAGATGAAAATCCTCCGACCATTGCTCCCACGGCGGATGAACTCCTCGTCGAGTTGAGAGACCTCCTCGTCGAGATATTTGGCGGTGAAATGGATTTCTTCGGTGAAGAGATTCTCGACGGCAAAGCCCCGCTGGTTGCCGTGGGATACCTGACCGATTATGACGGTACTGAGTGGCACTACGACGGTCAACTGGTCGTTGACGGACATAACTACTACATCGACTGTGTTGACTACACAAACTCCGACAAGGAGATTCAGGAGCAGTTGAAGAAGATGACCGCCACCGTCGAGGTCGAGTCCGGTTCCGGCGTGATGGACTACGGCGACTGGTACGACGATATGGATTTGGAATACAGCGAGGGTTAGAACTGACCCTGAAATACGAAAACGGGATGGCGAAAGAGCCGTCCCGTTTTCTTTTCTACAGGAATATCGACACATTTGTCCACAAGTCCCTTCGCTCCACATCAATCGTCAACGAAGCTCCCCTGCTAAATTGATACCGATTCTCACAGCCAAATACCCTATTCTCCAGTTGACATTGTGGGTATAAAGCCGCTATACTTTGAGTCTCAGAGGTGGCACAATTATGAAGTTCAGCATAAGTTGCGCAACCACTCACCGCAACAACCGATACAGGAGACAACATGAAGAATTTCGCCTCCGTTAACGATGCCCTGGACTTTGCCATTAAGAATGAACAGGGAGCCCACGACTTCTACATGCACCTCGCGAAGAAGATGAACAAACCAGAGATGGCAAAGGTCTTCGAAGGTTTCGCCGAGGAAGAGCTGGGACACAAAGCCACCCTGGAGAATATCAAAAATGGTGGCGAGTTCAACTCCGCCGAAGAGTACGTCATCGACCTGAAGATCGCCGACTATGTGGTAGCCATTGACGGAAACGACGAGAACCTCAACTATCAAAACGCCCTCATTCTGGTAATGAAGCGAGAGAAAGCCGCCTATCGGCTCTACACCAGGCTGGCTGACGGGGCAACGACGGATAAACTCCGCAAGCTCTTTACCTCAATGGCGCAGGAAGAAGCAAAGCACAAGCTGCGTTTTGAGATCGAGTACGACGACAACTACCTGACCAGCAAGAACTAACCTGCTCGGTCGTTAAGCAAGTTTCGCTCAATTCCTCAAACAAAACAGGAGGCACAATGGCTAATCAACGGGAAGTATATAAGTGCGCGCAGTGTGGAAACATCGTCGAGGTTCTCCACGGCGGTGGCGGAGTTCTCGTCTGCTGTGGCAAGCCAATGAAGCTGATGGAAGAAAAGACCGCCGACAGCTCCACGGAAAAACACGTCCCCATCGTCGAGAAGTTTGACGGCGGATTCAAAGTCATCGTCGGCAGCACCGCTCACCCCATGACCGACGAACACTACATCGAATGGGTACAGCTCCTCGTCGGCGACGGACGCAGCCAGCGGCTCTATCTGAAGCCCGGCGACAATGCAGAGGCAGCTTTCCTCTGTGGTGGAGAAACCGCCAAAGCCCGGAGCTACTGCAACAAGCACGGTCTCTGGAAAAGTTAAAACTAACGAAATCGGATGATGCCACCGTAGGGACACGGCATGCCGTGTCCCTACAACTTAAGCACTTTCTAGTACACTCAAAGGAAAATCAGCCATGTTGAAACCAAAGATGGAAAAGCTCTACAACGAGCAGATCAACAAAGAGCTTTACTCCGCCTATCTCTATCAGTCGATGGCAGCCTACTTCGAGAGCATCAACCTTCCCGGCTTCGCCCACTGGATGGATAGCCAGTGCCAGGAAGAACAGATCCACGCGATGAAGTTCTATCGCTATGTCAACGAGCGCGGTGGTCGGGTCATCCTGGAAGCCATCGAGAAACCACAGGTGGAGTGGGATTCTCCCCTGGCGGTAGCCGAGGATGTGTACAAGCACGAGTGCTACGTTACCGAGCTGATCAACAAGCTCTACGACGCGGCAATCGCGGAGAACGACCACGCTTCCAAGCAGTTCCTGAACTGGTACGTCGAGGAGCAGGTTGAGGAAGAGGCGAGTGCCGACGAGATTGTCCAGAAACTCCGCCGGATTGACGGCAATGGTCATGGGCTGATGATGGTTGATCGGGAGATGGCGACTCGTCTGCTGTCTTCACCACTACTCGCCGGCAGAAAAGTTACCGAGTAGCTGACTCGACCCCGCTGGTGTAAAATCCGCGTGCCAAAGGTGAGTTAAGCAAAAACCTCGAAAGGACAACAATGGGTATGGTACGCTTCAACGTTGATGAGATCTTCGAGATGGCCGAGCAGATCGAGCGCAACGGTGCTCGTTTCTACCGCGCGGCCGCCGAAGGTTTCGACGACGACAAACGAAAGAGCTGGCTGGAAAAGCTGGCGGTCATGGAAGACAATCACGAAAAGATCTTTCGGGAAATCCGCTCTGAGGTCGTTACGAAGAAAGACAAAGAGCCAACCGTCTTCGACCCCCGCGATGAGGCGGTACTCTACCTCCAGGCTATGGCGGATGGTCACGTTTTCGACACAAAAACCGACCCTGCCGAGAAACTCTCCGGTCAGGAAAGCCTCGCTGAGGTTCTGCGAGTCGCCCTGGGAATGGAGCGGGATTCCATCGCCTTCTACGTGGGACTGAAGGCTGTTATTCCGGCGAAACTTGGTCAGGACAAAGTGGACTGGATCATCAGAGAAGAGATGAAACACATCGCCCTCCTTTCTGGTGAGTTGACTAAAATCGAAGGATAAACACCATTCCAATAGTCTCCGCGCAAAAAGGGACAGCGATTAACGCTGCCCCTTTTCTATTTGAAAACCGCTGGACAGGTTCACTCCACGCAGACATGTAACCTTGACAAGTTCTCCGCAAGCGACTACATTGATGGTGTTCCATCATGTCGTTTTATTAACCGCAAAGGAGCAATCGTGGAAGAAAAAGGAATGCCTCTGCTGGGGGATCAGTTCCCGGAGTTCACCGCCCAAACCACTCACGGCAAGCTGGATATCCCGAAGCACTTCAAGGGTAAGTGGTTCGTTCTTTTCAGCCACCCCGCCGACTTCACCCCGGTTTGCACCACCGAGTTCGTGGCTTTCCAGAAGCGTTACGACCAATTCCGCGCTCTGGACTGCGAGCTGATCGGTCTCTCCGTGGATCAGGTCTTTTCGCACATCAAGTGGATCCAGTGGATCAAGGACAATCTGGACATCGATATTGAATACCCGGTCATCGCCGATACCGGAGCGGTTGCTGAAGCTCTGGGGCTGATTCATCCCGGCAAGGGTTCCAACACCGTTCGCGCCGTTTTCATCGTTGACCCAAAAGGCATCCTCCGCGCTCTCCTCTATTACCCTCAAGAGCTGGGCCGCAACATGGACGAAGTCGTGCGGATGGTCAAGGGCTTGCAGGTCTCCGACAAAGAAGGAGTGGCACTTGCCGCTGGCTGGCCGGAGAATGAGTTAATCGGCGACCGAGGCATCATTCCCCCTGCTTCGGATATGAAGACCGCCGCTAAACGGCTGGAAGAGTACGACGGCTTCGACTGGTGGTTCGTCCACCGCAAAATCTAGGTACTCCCATCAAGCAAGAGGCAGATTTTCCGCCTCTTGCTTTCACGTTATCCCGGCAGCGGTAATAAACGTCGGGATAAACACCATCCCGATAGTCTCCGCACATAAAGGGACAGCAATTGCTGTCCCTTTATGTGTTTCAATCAACACGGCGTTGCTACATAGCCTTAATCTGCCCCCAGGTGGTTTCTTCAATATTGGCATCATCATACTCTTCGTTTCCAACAGTGGAGCTTATCCAGTTGGTGCTTACCTTGCGGACGCGGAAGTCGTCGAAGTCCCCCGCCTGGTTATGCACCATCAGTCCGGTAACACCGGTGGAGTAATTGGAATCGGTGGTGTCGAAGCTGAAGTTGCCATCGCTCAGGCGTTCGCCGTAAATAGTTGAGCCTTTGAAGGTCATGGCGATGGTGTACCAGTGGTCGGCAACCGGAGCAGCACCTTCCCAGTAACTACCAAGGTTGGCGTAGCTGGGTGAAGGACCATCGAAGCGGTAAATAGTCATGTCGTTCTCATCAATCTCCAGCTCATAGTAGGTATTAGAGCCAGCGGAGCCACGTCCCAGCACGGCGACACAGGAACCGACGCTACCCGGATGGCTGATCATGGCATCCACGGCGTAGTCAGTAACACCGAGGTCTGGAGTAACGACATATCCATCTACCGGAGCAGTAAAACGCTCACCGTGGAGGTGTCCACCGGTTACATTCCAGGTTCCATTTCCCACCGTCCAGTTGGCAGCGGTCCAGCCACCGTCTTCAAAGTCATCGCCAAACAGGAAGGGACCGTGGATGTCGCTGGTCGAACTGGCACTGGCATTGCCGTAATAGACATAAATGGTCTTGGCAGAGGAGGCGGGGATGTTGGGTACTTCAATCCAGCATTCCGCAGAGGTAGAACTGACAACGTTATTCGTCCAGTGAGCCAGAACAGTGGTATGGTCTTCATCCACAAAGCGCAGATCGGCAAAATCGCTGTTCATGTCAGAATCGTAGGCGACGGCAAGATAGACCGCAAAGTCGGTAAGAGCTGCACCATTGACCGTGTTGTCCACGGTAATCTCCGCGCGACGGGTCCAGTCGTGATCCCACCAGGGTTCTGTCATGGGGATGGGACTGGCAGCCAAACTGATAGGAGCCGCCAGGGAGATGGTGAAGGTAACGAGCATGAGCAACAGGACGGTTTTGCGTAGCATAGTTCTCCTTTTTTGGTGTAAATGTAGATTACGTATAGTGAAGTGGAACGTGCCGAAAGCCACCTTCCACCTTGATAGTATATGCGCATGGTGTCAGTGCTGTCAAGGACTATCCTTGGGGATTGCGATGTCTCTTGAAATTGACATAACCTATGAGTGAATGTTCCATAGGTCAAGTATGGTGTGCCGTACCTCTGTACCATACTTCGCTGTGCATGAACAAAGGGCGAACAGAAGGTTCACCCCCACAATCTTGATCACCCCAATGCAGGGTCTGACCTTTAGGTCGGCCAGAGGAATTGGGATAACCACAACATATTCCCTGTGCAGTGCGTTGCCTCTTGTGCTAAAAGGGAGAGGTGGGGTAAACTTAACCCTCTTTGTTCTCAAGCTACCTGGGGAATATGCCCGACTTAAAAACCAGAGAAGAAACCCTCCGCGATATGCTTCAGCGGAAGTTCACCTTTACACCGACCACTCGTTCGCGGGTGGATCGGCTGTTGGGGAAGCTCTTCCTCACCTGCGCGGTGCTTGCCATAGCCGCGTTCATTATTGAGTACGGTTTCTTTCCGAACGATGCCACCCGCACCGCGCTGCATATTATTGAGTCGGTCATCATCTTCATCTTCTGCCTGATGCCCCTGTCGCGGTTGCTTTTTGTGCGGAAGCGTTTGAGCTATCTCCGCGAGCATATGGCGGAGTTCATCATCCTGGGTGTGTACATCATCTATGTTGCTACTTCTGGCGAAGTTAGCGATGTGGCAACGAACATCTGGGAGGGTGGTGGTCAGAGCAGCGGCGATGACATGATCGCCGGGCAGCTCTTTATCGCGGCGAATCTGATTATCCGCTTCGCCCGGGGGAACCGCTCTCTGGCATCGCTTTCGGTAAGACCGGTGCAGTTTATTCTCTTCAGCTTCATCGGAGTCATTGCCGTCGGGACTCTGTTGCTGTCCCTGCCCAGAGCCACCGTCGCCGGCTACATTCACCCCATTGATGCTTTCTTTACGGCAACCAGTGCCACCTGCGTTACCGGGCTTGTTGTTGTGGATACCGGCAGCTACTTTACCCGCTTTGGGCAGGGCGTGATTATGTCGCTCTTCCAGATTGGCGGACTGGGGTTGATGGCATTCACCGCCTTCTTCTCGACGATTCTTGGCGTAAAGCTGGCTCGCAAGGAAGTCGCCCTTTACTCACGCGCCTACGAGGCAGACACCTTTTCTAAAGTACGGCGGTTGCTGCTTTACATGTTGCTGGCAACGCTGCTGATAGAGCTGCTGGGCTTTGGTCTGCTCTACCAGACGTGGGAACCGAAGTTCCCCGACAAGGGCGATCTGCTCTTCTCGGCGGCTTTCCACTCTGTTTCCGCCTTCTGTAACGCCGGGTTCTCCCTGAATGCCGCCAATATGGAGCCGTATGTCCACTCCACCGGGACGAGCATGATAGTCAGTTGGCTGATTATCCTCGGCGGGCTGGGCTTCCTGGTGTTGATGAACCTGACGACCTTTCGACGAAAGGCAATCCACGGCAAGCCCCGCAGTCGGCTGAGCCTCCAGACCAAGCTGGTTCTGGTAACCACGGTGGTGCTGCTCCTGTTTGGCTGGCTGACGATAACCCCGCTGGAGTGGGACAACTCCTTCGAGGGGCTGTCCTTCGGCGAAAAGGTAACGGCGGGCTGGTTCCAGTCGGTAACGACTCGAACGGCGGGCTTTAACACAACGCCCTTTAACAACCTGGCTCCCGCCACTATCTTTATCATGATTGTGCTGATGTTCATTGGTGCCAGCCCCGGTTCTACGGGGGGAGGCATCAAGACCAGTACCTTCGCCATCGTTATTCTCAACCTCTGGCGCAACCTCACCGGAAAAGACCGCCTGGAGGTATTCAAGCGAGAGATACCAGATTCTGTAACCCAGCAGGCTCTGGCAGTTCTGGTCGGCGGTATCTCCTTCGTTGTGCTGGGCTACTTCCTCCTGCTGCTTTTCGAGACCCACCCGCCGCTGGATCTCCTCTTCGAGACGGTCTCCGCCTATGCCACAGTGGGGCTTTCTACCGGAGTAACCAGCACCCTGAGCTACGCTGGACGGATAGTGATTATCGTGTTGATGTTCGCCGGACGAGTCGGACCGCTATCGCTGGGTCTGGCGATTGGTCGCCGCCACGCCAAAGGAAGATATCGCTATCCACGAGGAAACATCTCCGTCGGCTAGGCAGCGCGGTGCGCTGCGCCACCTGTTCAGCTTTGTGGTAACGTATTAGTAGTCCTGCGCTTCATTTCGGTTTGATATTTTCGTACTGAAGGGAAATTTCCAATGAAGAAACTTCTACTCCTCCTGATAGCCCTGCCGATACTTAGCTTTGCGAACATGAGCATTTATTATCCGCCCAAAGGCGAGAACTACGATACGATTATTAACGTTGCCTCATCCTCTGAGCTTGTCCTGTTTCTTGATAGTACCGATCCCATTGATCGTGGCTGGGCATGGAATCAGTACCTTGCACAAGAAGATTCCAACGCAATACTGGAGTTTGTAAATTATCTGGACATGGAGAAAGATACCGATGCTCTGCTCATTGCATGTTTAAAGCTGCGTATCGTTAGGACAGTACCCGAAGAGTTACGCTCCGAGCTAGACCGTAAATTGCAAGGGATGCTGGAAAGGATCGTTTCTGATAAGTACCTGCCGAACGATGTCATCACCGACCTGCTACATCTACTCTGGCATCTTTCTCCTGACGATGCCTGGGCATATATTGAGGACATTTATTACGCCGACTGGGCAAAACCTTATGTATATTTCAAAAGTGATCTGCTGGGACTGGTCAAACAATACCAAACTGAATCTGCCCTTGATATCGTCAAGGATGCTCTCCAAGATGACGGATACTTAGGATCAACAGCAGTTTCCAGCGTAATCTATATGCTGGGGGAAGGAGATGAGGCAGCAGAGTTTTTGTATGAGAAGGTCATACAACAATCCGAATACCTTCACATGGGCATGGGGGAAAGGGGAGTTGCAGCTGCTGCTAGTTATTTGGCAAAGTGGGGCGATGAACGAATGTTGTCTCTTGATTTGAATGCACTTTATGATATTGATGCTAATGCCGCCAGCTACACTGCTAAACGTCTTGAGTATTTCAATTCCCCTGAATTGAAAGACACTATCTATAGCTACTATCAAGACGATGGTGAGCTTATCGTATTGGTAGTATTGTGGAATCTGGGTGATGAACGAGCTGTGGAACCGTTTCTCCTCGAAATAGCCTCTTCTGACTGGTTGTTTGCAACAGATTCACAGCAAGTGCTGAGTTCTCTTGGTAAAGAAATGCGACCTCTCGTTCTTGACTTTGCCAACAATGGTGAAGGAGGGCTTCAACAAGGAGCATGGTTAGTCCTGACTGGCTGGAGAGAACCGGGAGTTGTTGAGTTTTGGAGAGATAACTTTGCTAAAGTTCAGTTCGCTGAAACACGAAAGTATTTACTCCAGTGGCTCTTCTGGCACAATCAGGAAGCTGCCGTGGATATTTTCTATTGGGCAGCAGCAAATGACCCCGATGAAAGTGTTCGCAAACAGGCTCAGCGGTCTCTGGAGCGCACCAACTAGCCACTCTCTCTTGAAGAACCTACCGTCCGGTGCTACAATGCGTCGGACTTTTAGCAAGCGGTTAACCGTTCATTCTTACAAAGATGTCATTCCCAACAACGGGAGGGACGAGTGAAGATACACGAGTACCAGGCGAAGGAGCTGTTCCGTAAGTTCGGCATCACCACCAGCAAAGGGGTGATGATTACCGAGGCGGCGAAGCTGGAGGCTGCCGTCGGTGAGGTCGGGCTGCCCTGCGTGGTCAAGGCGCAGGTTCATGTCGGCGGACGGGGCAAGGCGGGCGGAGTTAAGTTCGTCAAGACCCTCGACGAAGCCAAAGAGCAGACCGCTAACATCCTCGGCATGGACATCAAGGGTCTGACCGTGGAGCGGCTGCTGATCGACGAGGCCATTGACCTCCACGAGGAGCTGTACCTGGGCATCATCCTCGACCGCGCCACCAAGCAGCCGATGTTCATGGTCTCCGCCGCTGGTGGAATCGACATTGAGCAGGTCGCGGCGAAAACCCCAGAGAAAATCCTCAAGCTCGGCGTTAACCCGATGATCGGCTTTTGGCCCCATCACGGTCGCCGCCTGGCTAGTTTCCTGCACAAAGACCCCGCAGTACAGAAGCCGCTCGCCGGGATTCTGGGCAAACTCTACACTCTCTTTATGGCTTCCGACGCTTCGCTGGCGGAGATCAACCCCTGCGTGGTTACCGGCAAGGGCGAGGTCGTTGCCATTGATGCCAAGATCAACATCGACGACAACGGTCTCTTTCGACAGAAGGACATCGAGGCAATGCGCGACCTCTCCGCCGAAGATGCCCGTGAACTTCAGGCGAAGGAAGCCGGGCTGTCTTATGTGAAGCTCGACGGCGTGGTCGGTTGTATCGTCAACGGAGCCGGACTGGCGATGACGACGATGGACCTGATTAAGCACTTCGGCAGCGAGCCTGCCAACTTCCTCGATGTCGGTGGCAGCTCTAACCCCAAGAAGGTTCTCACGGCGATGGATATCATCACCAGCGACCCCAACGTCAAGGCGATTCTCCTCAACATCTTTGGGGGAATCACCCGCTGCGACGACGTGGCTAACGGACTCCTCGCCGCGCTAAAGCAAAAACCGCTGAAGATTCCGATTATCATCCGCCTGACCGGAACCAACGAGGACGAAGGACGGAAGATTCTCAGCGATGCCGGATTATCGGCAATGACCAATCTCGACGAGGCAGTAAAAGCTGCCGTAGCAGCGGCGAAGGGAGCGTAGCGATGAGCGTATTCATTGATGAAAAAACCCGTTTGGTCGTTCAGGGAATCACCGGTCGCGATGGCTCCTTCCACACCCGCCAGATGGTGGAGTACGGCACGAAGGTTGTCGCCGGAGTTACGCCGGGCAAAGGCGGACAGAAGCTCGACGGGATTCCGATCTTCGATACCGTTGCCGAAGCCGTGGAAAAGACCGAAGCCAACGCCAGCGTCATCTACGCTCCGGCGCGTTTCGCTTCCGATGCCATGCTCGAAGCCGCCGATGCCGGAGTCGAACTGGTCGTCTGCATCACCGAGGGGCTGCCAACCCTCGACGTGATGAAGGTCTATCACTACTTCAGAAACAAGGGCATCCGCTTCATCGGCCCAAACTGTCCCGGACTGATTTCTCCGGGTAAGTGCAAGGTCGGTATCCTTCCCGGTCGCATCGTCAAGCCCGGTCGAATCGGGCTGGTCAGCCGCTCCGGCACGTTGACCTACGAGGTCGTCTGGGCGTTGACCGAAGCCGGGATGGGGCAGTCAACCTGCATCGGCATCGGTGGCGACCCGATCATCGGCACGAACTTTGTTGACGCTCTGACAGCCTTCGAGGCCGATCCGGAGACCGACGGCGTGGTGATGATGGGCGAAATTGGCGGTACCGACGAAGAAGAAGCCGCCGAGTTCATCAAGGCGAACATGAGCAAGCCCGTGGTCAGCTTCATTGCCGGGCGCACCGCGCCCAAGGGTAAGCGGATGGGACACGCCGGGGCGATTATCGCCGGTGGCAAAGGCACGGCGGAGAGCAAGATCGAGGCTCTCACCGCAGCGGGAGTTCCCGTCGCCGACCTGCCCAGCCAGCTCCCCGGACTCCTGGCAAAGAAGCTGTAGGCAACGCGGTGCGTTGCATCACACCTTCGCGGTCAGGTCTGTTGCCATTTTGTACTGACTACCACGGTCATCCGCTCGTCATTACTCGCTTACCGTTGCTATTTTGATCGTCGGGAGTTCTCTAGGGTTTTCTGGGCGAAGCCCAGCTCTGGGTGCAGTATCTTTCTGCCTTTGATAGCTGGTTTGAGACCCTCTTCTCCTTCCCTCCTCTGTGGGGGGGAGGCTGGGATGGGTGGCAGTAGTAAGGGCGCGTTGGTAATACGCCCCTGTAGCCGGATTGCCCAGAATCTTACTCTTGTAGGGGCACGGCACGCCGTGCCCTCGTACCTTTGTCAATACGCCCCTACGGCCTCAGATTCCTCTCCGTGATACAACACGCTGCTTTGTCTGTACTGGTATTACTAGCCTCGGCACATATTTCCTGCTATACTGCTCCCGTTGACTGGGTTACGCTCCTGAAAATTAAAAACAGGCGGGTTTGTCGTGAAAAAACTCTTGCTGCTGGTGCTTATTCTGGTTGTAGCTACTGGTCTGTCCGCGAAGCCCCGCCAGATGGTCAAGGGAATCGCCGTCGGTGTTGAGGGCGGCTACTGGAGCTTCGCCGGAAACAACCCCTACTTCGGGGCTGGTTTCGAAGGCAGCTTCCGCGCTGGCTACCGCGCTCAGACAGGCGATCTGGAGCTGGCTCTCTTCTTCGACTACACCTACCTTGTCCCCGGCACAGCCTTCAATCAGCACGGTACCGACATCACCGCCCAACTCCTCACCTTCGGTCTGATGCCCCGCGTCAGCTTCGCGCCGGATTACTGGATATCTCCCTACTTCGGAGCCGGAATCGGCGGGCAGATATACAGCACCTCCCTTGATCTGGAACCACCCGAAGACGGCTTTGGCTATCAATACAACAATTCAAACATCGTCGCCGTAGCCGAGGTCGGGGCAGAGTTCCCCTTCTTACCATCGAGCATCGTCTCCGTCGGCCTCCACTACACCCACGCCTTCGTAGTCGAAGAACAACACTTCTCCGCGATCAGCTTCCGCGCCGGCTACAGCTTCTTCTTCTAGCAACGCGGTGCGTTGCATCACAAGGCTGGTGCTTCGCACCAGAAAGCCTTTAGTTATTATCGCTCCCGTTGGTCGCTCACAATTGCTGCTTTAGCAGATGAGTTTTTTTAAAGTTTTCATAAAGGGTACGGCATGCCGTACCCTCATATATTTAGCAATACGCCCCTACAAGCCAGCGTATAAATAATCATGATAAAAAGGAAACTATTCCTCGGTGTCGATGTCGGCTCGGTCAGCACCAATCTGGCTGTGCTTAACGAGAACAGCGAGATCGTCGAGACCATCTACCTGCGCACCCAGGGACGACCAATCGAAACCGTTCAGCGTGGTCTCGCGGAGATGGGCGAACTCCTCGGAGACCGTGGTGAGGACATTGCCGGGGTCGGCACCACAGGCTCCGCGCGACAGCTCACCGCCGTGCTGGTCGGGGCGGATTCCGTAAAAAATGAGATTACCGCCCACGCTGTGGCTGCCTCACTGGTCATGCCCGATGTGCGGACCGTGCTGGAGATTGGCGGGCAGGACTCCAAGATAATCATCCTGCGCAACGGTATCGTGGTGGACTTTGCCATGAACACCGTCTGCGCGGCGGGAACCGGCTCTTTCCTTGACCAACAAGCGGGACGGCTGAATATCCCAATTGAGGAGTTCGGCGACTACGCCCTGCGGGGAAAAAGCGCGGTACGCATAGCAGGACGCTGCACCGTGTTTGCCGAGTCGGACATGATCCACAAACAGCAGATGGGACATACCACCGAGGATATCATCGCCGGTCTTTCCGACGCTCTGGTGCGGAACTATCTGAACAACATCGCTCGTGGTAAAAAAATCCAGTCTCCGGTAGTTTTTCAGGGCGGCGTGGCGGCGAACAAGGGAATCAAAAAAGCCTTCGAGCGAGAGCTGGGACTCAAGCTCATCGTGCCGGAACATTACGGCGTGATGGGGGCAATCGGCGCGGCTCAACTGGCGATGGAACGCGTGGCGGTTACCGGAGAAACCAAGTTCAAGGGATTCCAGGCGGCAGAGTTCTCTTACCGCACCCGGGGCTTCGAATGTAACCTCTGCCCCAACGTCTGCGAGGTTGTGGAGATCGTTCAGGATGGACAGGTGATCAGCCGCTGGGGCGATAAGTGCGGTCGCTATCAAGACTTAAACATCCAGCCGCAGGGCAAGTAAACAATTACTTGCAACTGCTTTCAATTTATACTACCATCGTGCGGTTACGGTGAGATACTGCTGCTCAGAGGAGTTGGTCCGATGACGAAAATAGAAATCGCTCAAAAAGTGGCGCGGAAAACTGGCTTTACGATTAAGCAGTCCGCCCGACTGATCACCGCGATTCTTGACACAATAAAAAAATCCCTGACCGAAGCTGGCAACGACGCGGAACTCTTTAAGCGGCGGATTGAGATTCGCGGCTTTGGCACCTTCCGCCTGCGCCACAAGAACCCCCGGCTGGCGCGGAACCCACGCACCGGAGAGCAGTTTATGATCGGCGACAAGTGGGCTCCCTACTTCAAGCCCTCAAAAGCCCTCAAGGCCCTGCTGCCAATTCCAGAGTAGGCATTGCTATCACGCTAACTATTCATAAGTTCGGGGCAAGAACATTACTCAGAGCTTTACGGACAATTCCAGAGTAGCACTTCGCTATAGAATCCATAAATATCCAAAATTAAAGGCGAGGACATCAGTCCCCGCCTTTTTTCTATGAATGTAGGATAGTTATTGTCCAGCTTCAAGCTGGCAACGCGGTGCGTTGCATCACGCTACTGACCTCCGGTCAGAACACCTCGTACCTGCCCGCTCTCTACGCTCGCTGGTTGTTTGGTAAAATTGAGAGATATGGAGCGACCAGCGGGAGCGGTGAAACGCGGGCGGAACTGTACAGAGCGTCGTTACTCATTAGCCGCGAGTCTGC
>SWBW01009737.1_pt1 | contig 34369 bp, 19 predicted proteins | sample 4693041 | NCBI WGS metagenome assembly SWBW01 (sample SAMN10267271, study PRJNA491770) | bioreactor metagenome | isolation source: DHS bioreactor inoculated with marine methane seep sediment | place: Japan: Omine Ridge, Nankai Trough | collected 2006-05-06 | reverse complement strand
ATGAAACGCCTTACCCTGTTGCTCCTGACTGCCCTCGTCAGCCTCTCCTTCGCCGATGCCGGCTATCTCGGCTCGATCTCCTCGGGACCATTAACACTACCCGCCCTGGGTGAGCATCCCACCATCGCGATGACCGCCGAAGAGGTGATTATCGAGCTTTACCCGCCGGAGGTGTCTCTCCGCGAAGAAGACTGGGAGTGGGAGGAGAACAGAGCCACGATTACTGCTCAGTTCCTCTTCGACAACAACGGCCCCGCCGCCGAGGTGCTGATGTACATGCCCGTGGGCATCACCACGGTCTTCTCACCCAGCTTTCCGACGGGTGCCTACAACGATGAGCTCCTTGACCGCTACCGGGTCTGGACGGAGGACGGTGAGCTGCCGCTGCGCCGGGCATTCATTGGCAGGTACAAACCGGAGCTAAAGCAAGACCTCTCCTGGGAGGAGTACTCCCTGTTGGTCGAGCCGCTCTTTCCCGAAGAGCCGGAGCCGGGAGAGCCGTTCTACTTCCAGACAATCCAGCTTCCCGAAGACACTCCGCTGCCCGAAGGCTTCGAGACCTGGGACCCGTTCCACTACGCCAAAACAACTATCATTTTCTGGTCGGTGAGCTTTGATGCTGGCGAAAGCCAACTGGTTTACTATCAGGAGGAGTGCTATCCCTCCAGCGACTATGATATGCAGGCGAAGCAGCTGACCTATCCCCTCTTCACCGGGGCTGGCTGGGACGCGCCCATTGGCTGGGGACGGGTGGCAGTGGTGGTCAGCGAGCAATCGCTCTGGGAGCAGATGTTTTTCTATACCGGGGTGGCGATGCCGCCGCCGACCTGGCAGGAGAACTTTACCGAGGTGAACCTCTCCACGCCGGACTACATTGGACGTACCCACGACCGCGCTCTGGTCTGGGAGTTCGAGGACTTCGAGCCAGTGGTGAGTAAAGCAAACTGGTACACCTTCTACCCGGAACTGGGCGACATGGGTGGATACCTCTACATGGATATTGAGTATGGAGATTTTGAGGAAGGCGCGGAACCACCCAGCCAGCCCTGGAACAGCTCTTACATTAAGCTGGCGTGGGGAGCGAGCCGTACCTCGTACTTTGTTGTACCCTTCGAGGGACTGCCGCTATACGATGCCCCGGTCGGCGAGGAGATAGAAACCGTTGCCTTCGGCTCTACCTCGCTAAAGGTCGAGGAAATCGAAAACGGCTGGGCTGCCGTTACGGTTCACGACTACGACGCTGAGACAGACAGCAAGGGTTGGATTGAGCTTTATCCCCTGGATGACGACGGGCTGGTCAAGCCGACCATCCTGCCGTTGCTGTAAAACGAGACCCTTGCAAAGCTCTGGAGTCTTGATGTTAAGATAAGGGGTTTCAACCTGTTGCGGAACAGGTGATACGATACAAATTCACAAGGGGCTGAAGCCCCTTGTCCCTGACAACCGGAACAAACACTTGTTCAAAGATGTCGAAAAAGAACATGGCAACAGTAAGCGACCAGCGGGAGTGGCAGCCCGTGGCGAGTCTCGTGAAGCTGTAATCAATCCAGCCGCGAAGCTGCCCCCTCAAGATGAGGGGGCAGGGGGAGCTGAGGTAACATGACAACGGACGCTGAGATTCTCGCGAAGGGTCGAGAGGTTCTTCAACTGGAAGCAAGCGCGGTTGGTACTCTTGCAGAGCGTATCGGTGAGGGATTTATCCGCACCGCGCGGCTGCTCCAGACCACCAAGGGACGGGTGATCGTTACCGGAATGGGCAAGAGCGGGCATATCGGCAGAAAGATAGCCGCCACCCTCTCCTCCACCGGAACCCCGGCTTTCTTCATGCACCCCGGCGAGGCGGCCCACGGCGACCTGGGCATGGTTACGCCCGGCGATGTGGTGATTGCCCTCTCCAACTCCGGCAAGACCCCGGAAATACTGGCTCTGCTGCCGGAATTGGAGAAACTGGGGGCGCGGCTGATTGCTCTGGTCGGCAATCCCGATTCTCCTCTGGCTGCGGCAGCCGAGGCGGTTCTGGATGCCAGTGTGGAGCGGGAGGCGTGTCCGCTGAACCTCGCCCCGACAACATCCACCACGGCGGCTCTGGCTCTGGGCGATGCCGTTGCGGTGGCGTTGATGGAGCTGAACTCTTTTCAAGCCGACGACTTCGCCCGCTATCACCCCGGTGGTAAGCTGGGGGAACGGCTCCGCAGCCTGAAGGTGAAAGACCTGCTCATCTCCGGCAATGATTTCCCCGTCGTCCCGACCTCTGCCGACTTCAAAGCCGTGGTGGAGGAGCTGTCCGGCAAGCGTCAGGGAATCACCGCCGTGATTGGTGAGACTGGCGCGCTGGCAGGGGTCATCTCCAACGGCGACATCCTGCGGGCAATGACCGTGGGAGAGGGCTACGCGAAGCTCACCGCCAGCGAGCTGATGAGTAGCAATCCCCGCACAGCCCAGCTTGATGATACCGCCGAGGAGGCAGTCGCCCTGATGGAATCCCACAACATCACCGCTCTGGTGGTGATTGACGAAAAAAACCAGCCCCTGGGACTGGTTCACCTCCACGACGCTCTGGGACGGGGGGAGTTCTGGACACCAGCGGCAGAGTAAATACCTTGAGATTAACAAAAGAGCCGCTGTGCGCGGCTCTTTCTGTTTGACTAAAGCGTGTCGCGCGGCTTGTTCCTACAGGCTGATCTTGGCTCCCAGCGAGAAGTGGCGTGGCTCGGCGGGGTAGTCGCTGTCCGTCGCGGTGTTACCAAATGCCACTGGCGTAGCACTATCAGTGAGGTTCTTTACTCCGGCGAAGATGCTGAAGCCCTGAGCGATGCGATACTCAAAGCGGGCATCCAGAGTCAGCGCGGAGGGGAGCGTCTTCTCGGTCATTGTAACGTCGGGGGCGTTGGAGTAATCGGGATAGTACACCACCCGGTCGCTCAGCCAGTTGGCGGTTACCGAGAATCCGGTGTCCACATTGCCAAAGATGACCGAGGCGGAGAGCTGATGCTCCGGGAGGAAGGCGGCGCGGCGTTCGACCATCGCGGTTCTGGTCTCACCGCTCACCCAGTCCGAATAGACAACCTCGCTGCGATTCTGGGTCGCGCTGAGGAAGGTGTAGCTGGTTCGCAGGCTCGCGCCGAAGAGGAAGGGGGTACGCAGAATCAGTCCGGCACCGAGGACGGTCTGATTGTCCACGTTCTCCGGCGACCAGACAGCTCCGGTTTCGTCGGGCTGCCAGGCGATTAGATCCGTCGTCTGACGGTAGAAGACATCGGCATCCAGCCAGAGGAAGTCGAGTTGCTGGCTGACATCCAGCTCCACTTCCCAGCCGTTTTCCGGTTTTAGCTCCGGGTTACCTCCGGTGGGCCAGTAGAGGTCATTAAGCGTTGGGGCGCGGAAGGCGGTTCCGCCAGCTAGTCCGATTCTGGTCTGGTCGAAGCTGATTCCAACGCGAGCGCGGGGAGCGACATTGATGCCAAAGTCGGAGTGATAGTCCAGCCGTGCCGAGACCGCCGAGGTGAGGTTACCGAAGCTGCCCGCGACCTCCAGCCAGCCACCGATGTTGTTGACATCGGGAGTCCACTCCGTCGGTGTTTCCGTGGGATCCTGGTCATCGCCGTCCACCCATTCCGTGGAAACGCTTTTCGCGTCGAGGGTGTCGCTGCGATAGTCGGCACCAATCTCCAGAGCCAGCTCTGGCATTAGCTCGAACTGCGTCCAGAGCGAGCCGTAGAGGGTTTCTGTCAGATAATTGGCATTGAGCCTGGTCAGGAACCAGCCCCGGTAGCGGGAGTGGTAGTCCAGGGTGTGCTGCCGCCAGCCGAGGTCGGCGTGGAGGGTTAGACCGCCAAGCCGTCCGCCGTAGTTGAAGGTCAGGCTGTTGTAGTTGTCGTCCTGTCTGTCGTAGAGGCTGGTAGCACTCTTGCTGCCAAACTCCGGAATGGCAGCGGAGTCCGGCGTGGGACCGGGCAGACCCACCGTGGTATCGAGGAGGCTGAAGCCCAGGGCAAAGCGGTGGTCGTCGAAGTCGGCACTGAGTTTGGCGTTAACAGAAGCCTTGTCCGAGGCGGAGTTGTCGCGCCAGCCGTCGTGGTTGCTGACCGCTCCGCCGACGCGCAACCGCACCGGACCGAGGGTTCCGTGGAAGGAGCCGCTGTAACGCTCCATCCCGCCGTTGCCAAAGCTGATGCCAAAGGTGGCGGCATCGTTGACCATCGCGCTTTTGGTAACCAGGTTGATTACCCCGCCGAGGGCGGCACTGCCGTAGGCATCGCTGGCGACACCCCGGTAGATTTCAATCTGGGCGAGGTCGTCCAGCGAGATGGACGAAAGGTCGGTAACCCCGTTGGTGGGCTGGCTCTGTGGAATGCCGTCCACCAGAATCAGCACCTGAGAGCTGGCCGCTCCGCGCAGGCTGATAGTAACCAGCCCGCCGGGAACGCCAGTGTTGTTGAGGCGAACCTCTGGCAGGGTAGCCAGAAAGCTGGGCAGATCCTCGGCGTTGGCGGCGAGGATGGTACTCTCCTCAATGATGACCCAGCCGATTTCTTCGGGTGGGTGAATCTCGCGGACGGAGTAGCTTTCAAAGGTAAAGGCTATGCTCACGAGGAGCAGCAGAACGATGGTAAGGCGTTTCATAAAATCCCCTGAGTGGGTTAGAGTTGTGAGTTTTGCAACGGAAATACAAAAGGCGACCCGAACGGAGTTTCCGTCGGGCCTGCTCAGGGGATGATAAGCTGTAACATGGCGTGCCGCATGGCTACCTCCCTGTACGCGAAGGGGGTGAACCAGAGCGGGTTGGGTCTCCTGGCTTTCGGGATAATCACTAAATGCGACAAAAGCGCAACGACAAGAACGAAGTTTTATGATAGACTCTCGATCTTGGTGTCTATCTGATACTGTTCTTGTTGTTGGCACGCAGATTGTGATTATTCCGATTCACAGTGGCGCGACCGCGACGGATTTACACCGTCTTCCCCGGGCTGCCGAGATATGTGCCGACATCTCTGTAGAGATGTATTCGGACTGTTTACGAAGAGGGGTCTTGAATGCCCCCTCAGCAGCCACCCGTTCTGAGTAAGTCCGCTGAATTATACCACAAAGTTCTTTGGAGGTATCCACTATGCGTGAGACCACCGTTGACAGTTGGCAATTTCTCAGCGACCGCCTGAAGTGTACTCCTACCCTGGCTTTGATCCTCGGTTCCGGCCTCTCGCGCATTACCGAAGCCGTGGAGGACAAAGTAACCGTGGAATACGGTGAAATCCCCGGTCTGGGCGCGGGAACGGTACAGGGACATTCCTACCAGGTGGTATCCGGTTACCTGAACGGAACTCCGGTGATTATCTTCTCCGGTCGCTTTCATTACTACGAGGGTTACAGCCTGAGCGAGGTAACTCGAACGGTACGGCTGGCGCAGACTCTGGGAGCGCAGAAACTTATCCTGACCAACTCTTCGGGCAGCCTGCATCCCCGGGTACGTCCCGGTTTTTACACGGTTATCAGCGACCACCTCCACCTGATGAGCGGCAATCCCCTGCGTGGAGACAAAGACAACGGCAGGCGGCATAAGTTTGTTCCCATGACCGATGCCTACGACCCAGAGTTGCGGAAGATTGCCCTGGAAGAGGCAAAAGAGCTTGACCTGCGCGTCAAAGAGGGCGTTTACGTGGGGATTGACGGACCCAGCTACGAAACACCAACCGAGGTTAAAGCCTTCGCCGGAATGGGCGGAGACATCATCGGCATGTCCACCACGCCGGAGACCATCATGGCGCGTTCTCTGGGAATGACGGTGCTGGGGCTTTCCGCAGTAACTAACTACGCTGGCAGCTCTGGCGAAGGTCACAGCAAGGTTCTGAAGCGGGCGGAATCTATGACGGCAGGCTTCATCACCTGGGTAAAGGCGATTGCCGGGCGGATGGGCTAAGCTGGACGATACCAACACGGGTATAATTTAAGGGGCTGGTCTGCTGACCTGCCCTTTGTTTATCTCTAGTGCAATGAACTCTATCGACTGGTTGGGTGTTCTTATCAGCGTTATGGCGTAGGGACCGACCTTTAGGTCGGCCCGCAAGATTTGTCAGGGGCTGAGAATAGCTTATCGGGAAAACAGACTGGGAGGATTCACATCTCTTACAGCAGCCGGACTACAACAACTGGTTTCGTGAGAGCAGGCAGGACTCCACGAAGCTCTCCAGGCGCAGGAGGTCCCGGGCATTAACCGTCCCGGGACGGTCGCCCTCCAGCGTAAGCAGGGGCAGCTTTACCCGTCGCCGGAGGAGGATGTCTTCTATCTGCCGGAAGCAGAAGCTCTGAACGTAGTGAATCACCCCGTCCGCCTGTCGAAGAGCCAGTTGCCGCTCGATTTCTTTCACTCGAAACGCCATGCCGTAGGGATAGCTGTAGCGCAGGTACTGCTCGGTCAGATTCTTCGAATCGAAGGGCATGGTGAACTGGTGGGGAATCTCCGCGTAAACCAGACTGGCACCGAGGGTGTCCAGCTGCTCCAGCAGGTTGGTAAAGGCTGGTGGCACACCGAGATACGCCAGGCGAATCGGCTGCTTATCGGGAACCTCACCCCGCGCCAGTTCATCAGAAAGTCGCTGGGCGTAGTCGTCAACATCGCCACCGTAGTCGCTGGCGGAGAGTGCCAGAGAAAAGTAAGCTGAGTCCCGGCGTTTGCCCGCGACGACCAGTTCGTCCAGGCGATTCAAATCCTGCCGGACTGGCTCCAGCCGTTTGCGCCAGCGTTCCGCCGAACTCAGGGTTGTGCCGAGGGTTTCCGCGAAGGAGTTCAGGGCGGCGGTCATCTCTGCTGGTTTACGGGAAGCCGGATAGGCAAAAGGAACCGCCCGCAGACCGTCGTCGCGGAGTAGCTCCAGCAGAGCCTCGGTGTTGCTGCAATCGCCCTGAATTACCCCGACCAGCTCGCGAAGTCCCAGCCGCTCAATCGTGGTGTAGATGCCCTTGATCCAGGCGCAGGAGTTCCGGGGAAAGCCCTTCAGCTCCGCTTCGCTGACGGCTTCTCCGGGAGTCGTTCCCGTTATCAGGGCGTTATTGAGGTCAAGCAGGTCGCGTCCAGCTGCCAGGGCGACCTCTGTTGGCACGGTGGCAGTAATGCCGAGACGATTGTCAGTTTGTGGGTTCATATATTTGAGAGAGTCGCTTCAAAGCAGGTTGACTTGATTGGTGGGGACGGGTAGGATTGGGCTTTTCACAATCGAACTTTCCGCGACAGAACCTTCCGTAACGATACCCTTTTCGGCTGGGCTTGTCCAGAGCGTCAAGAAACTGAGGAGTTTGATGTTTCCGTCCCTGTTTTCCTGTGGCGAGTTAACCCTGCGTGCCTACGGTTTGATGCTGGCGATTTCCTTTTTGGTGGGAATGCTGGCTGCTTCGTGGCGAGCCGACCGCCGGGGGATAGATCCGAAGCACGTCTTCGACCTCTCCCTGGTGATTCTGGTTACGGCGATTGTCGGCGCGCGGCTGTTCCACTTTTTCTTCCACTACAGTGCCTACGCCATCACCGGCGAGCCGCTCCTCCAGTTGCTGCGAATCTGGGACGGCGGTTTGATGCTCTTCGGCGGTTTTGTTTTCGCCGTGATTGGCTCTGTTATTTATCTAAAAGTGAAGAAGTTGCCGCTCTGGGAGCTAAGCGACATCCTCTCGCCCAGTGTGATGCTGGGGATGGGGTTCACCCGGATTGGCTGCTTCCTCAATGGCTGCTGCTACGGTAAGCCGACGGACTCCTGGCTCGGCGTGATATTTCCAGACAACGCCCCGGTTTACTACGCTTTGCGGACGCATATCCACGCCGGGACTCCGGTCTATCCGACCCAGTTGATGGAGTCCTTAGCTGGCTTTGTTTTCTTCGCCCTGCTGATTTTGGTGGAGCGGAAATGGAAACGCTTCCACGGCTTCACCTTTGGGCTGATGGTAACCTTCTTCGGTCTCTGGCGGCTCTTTATCGAGGAGTTCCGCTTCCGCGAAGATGACATGCACGCCTTCTGGGGATTTCTCAGCAAGAACCAGATTATCTCTATCGTCATTGCCCTGGCGGGAGTCGTGATTCTGGTTTGGCGGGGACTTTACGCGAAGAAGAAGGGTCAGCTTCTCGACCCAAAGGCGGAGCTGGCAACCCTTCGTGAACGAGCGGCAAAACAGAAGGTCGAAGACGCGAAGCGGAAAGCAGAGAGTAAGAAGAGTAAGAAGTAGCAACGCAGTGCGTTGCATCACAGTGTCGAGCTTCGCTCGGAAGACCTACTGAAGTTCGATTTCTTAAACGTGATTTTGTAAGCGAGCAATGGCGAGCGGGAGACCGTGGCAACGAATGCGGAACGACTATCAGCCCAACCGCGAAAGTAAAACGCAACGCCTGGCGTTGTTGCGGAGTCCGCCGTCTTCACCTCTGGTGTGGGTGGCGGTTCTCTTTATTGTGGGGGCGTTGGGCGTTCACTGGCTACGGATTTCTCCACTCTGGGCTTTGCCACCGTTGCTGGTGGGCATGGGGCTGCTGGTCTGGGGTGGTTTCACCCGACGGAAGCTGGCTCTGGTTGCCGCGCTGCTGGTGGCTCTGGCGGCGGGGGCCGGACTTTACGGCACGGCACGAGGACAGCTTGAGCGGGAGCGGGCGCGGATTGACACCCTGAACGGCGAGATTCCCCTGACCCTGCGGGTTGCCGATGAGGTCAAAGCAGACTCCCGTGGTCAGCGGACGATTGTGGAGATTATCGAGGCTCCTGCCTCACTGACCGACCTGCTTGGTACACGGTTGAGCCTGGGGGTGTACGACGATGAGGGCGGGCGAATCCGCCCCGGAGATTTGCTCAGTGGAGAGTTCCGCCTGAGCGCGCCCAGGGCGGCCGCCAATCCCCTGCTGTTCGACTATGGCGATTACCTAACCTCCCGTGGGGTGGCGGGCTGGGCAAATGTTGTTGATAAAGTAGAGGTAACGGGACGCTCCCCCGGGGTGCTGACCATCTTCCTGCGGACGAGGGAGTGGCTTTCCGAGCGGATTGAGCGGGGACTGCAACCGGCGGCTCGTCCATTGGCACGGGCGTTGCTCCTCGGTGAGCGCGATGCCCTGCCCGCTGAGGACTGGGAGACCTTCCGCCTGACCGGAGTAGTGCATCTGCTGGTGGTCAGCGGACTCCACGTTGGCATTATCGGCTACGTTGTCTTTTTGCTGACAGGGATTTTGCCGATTAAGCGACGGGGACGCTATCTGATTGCCCTGATTGCGGTGTTGCTCTTCACCCTGTTGACCGGAGCGCGACCACCAACGGTGCGTGCCAGCCTGATGGCGGTGCTTTATCTCGGCGGACGCTTTCTCGGCAGACCAGCTAATCTGGGAACCTCGGTTGCCGGAGCCGGGTTGATTCTGCTGGCGATCAATCCCCTCCAGCTTGGGCAGATTTCCTTCCAACTGTCCTTTGCCGCTGCGGCGGGAATTGCCGCAATCACCCCACCGCTGGAACGCTGGTTGCGTGGAAAGGGCTGGTGGGGCTGGGTCGCCACGGGATTGGCAGCCACAGTGGGAGCGCAGCTTGGCTTATTTCCTCTGCTGGCACTTTACTTCGCCCGCTTGCCGCTGCTCGGTTCGCTGCTGAACCTTGTCGCCGTCCCCCTGGTTACGCTGATTCTGACCCTGGGGCTGCCCTATTTGCTGCTGACCGTCCTCTGGTCGGGAATCTCCGCCACCATCGGTACGCCGCTTTCTCTGGCATTGCGACTACTCGATGGCTTGGTGGGGTCTTTCCACGGTTTGCCGGCAATGACCGTCCCCCTGCGTCAGCCCACGCTTTGGCTGGTGATTGCCAGCTTCGCCCTGCTCGGTGTGGCTTGGTGGCTTTGGCGCAGACGGGAACAGCACCGCTGGCTTGGCTGGCTGCCTCTGGGGATAATTGCTCTGCTCTGGGGCTGGCATCTGCTTCAGAACGACTACCCGGAGCGGCTGCGGCTGACCTTCTTCGATGTCGAGCGGGGCGATTGTATTCTCATCGAAAGTCCGGCGGGGGACAGAATCGTCATCGACGGCGGTTTGGATAAGTACGAGCCGCTGTCCGATTACCTGAATCGCCGGGGGATAAATCGCCTCGACACCGTCTGCCTGAGTCATCCCAATGCCGACCACTACGCCGGGCTGATTCCCCTCTTCACCCAGTGTGAGATCGAGCGGGTCTGCCGACCACCGGATTATCTGGTAACCAACCTTTATGGGCATTACCTCCTCGCCGAGGCGGTTAGCGGTGCCGAGATAGTCAACCCGCCCTTTGGCTATTGGATTCCCACCCGCGATGAGTCTCTGGAGATAACCGTCCTCTCTGCCTCCGACCAGCCGATAAGCTCCTCCAACGAGAACGACGCTTCGCTGGTATTGCTGCTGCGCTACGGACAGTTCACCGCTCTTTTCACCGGAGATTTGGAGCAAACTGGGGAGGCGGCTCTGCTGACCCGCTGGGAGGGTGAGGCGATTGACCTGCTCAAGCTCGGTCATCACGGCTCGAACACCAGTAGTAGCGAGGAGCTGCTCTCCACCATTCGCCCCGGTCATGCCGTGGTCTTCCCAGACCTCAACCGCCTGGATGAAGAGGTCAATCAACGCTTAATCGAGCAGGGCTGCTGGCTCTACGATGTTGACCGCCGGGGAGCAGCTATCGTAGAAACCGACGGCGCGAGCTTCAGCCTGGGCAATCACGAGGGCGGCTTCTCTCCGGCAGTGGCGATTTTGAAGCCTGTCAGTTTCGGAGTTGAAAGTGGGCGATAGCAGCTTCCTTGCCTATTTGACTGTTCTATGTTACAAATACACTCCGTCGGGGTAGTGTTTTCCTGAAAATGCGGGAATCAAAAAGTGGAACCTAACGAGAGCTAAAAAAGTATAGTACAGGCTGGCTCGCTGACCACGAAAATCCATCGGATACAAGCCCCTGCCTAAACTGACCCTTGATGCTACTTTCAACCTGCGGTCATATTTATTGGTTGACTTTAGCTTCCGTTGTTTTCTGGATAGCTCAACCCCAACCTAGTATCTTTAGCAACACTCAACAACAGTACTCCCAACCAACTCAAGAGAGATTCGATGAAGAAAACGCTACTCACTATCATCTTTGCCATGCTGCTTTTAGCGAGCGTGGCACAGGCCGCTGACGACTCAGACCCCGTAAACATCGCCTATGTTGACCTCCAGCGCATTCAGGACGAATGGGTGCTTTTCCAGGAGTTCATCCAGGAGATGGAAACCGAGGTTCGCAACAAAGAGGCTGAGGTTCAGCCCCAGCTTGACGAATACACCGAGCAGATTCTTGATCTCCAGCAGAAGCTGGGAACACCCATCTCTGAGGAACGGCGCGTTGAGATAGAGGTCGAGATTCAGACCCTCTACGAAGAAGCGATGCGCCTTCAGGAAAGCGCGATCTCTGTTCTTGAGGCTCGCGAGCAGCAGCAGGTCTCCAAGCTCGTAGAGAAAATCTACGAAGCGATTGAGAAGCTCGGCGAGGACACCGAGTACGACTATATCCTCGACCAAAGCTCGCTGATCTACGCGAAAGAAGAGTTCGACATCACCAACGATATTATTGATGCCCTTAACACCGCTGCCGGAGCGGACTGATCCTGATGAACAAAGCGGCAAAGATGCTAACTTTGGCAGAGGTGGCGAAGCTGGTCGGAGGTACGCTTTCGGGCGGCGATCCGACCAGTCTTGTTATGGGGATAAATACCCTTGCCGACGCGCGGGCTGACCAACTCAGCTTCCTGACCAATCCCAAGTACGCCCGCTATCTGAAGGATTGCCGGGCGGCGGCGGTTTTGCTCGACGAAGACAAAGCAGCAGGACTGGAGAGTCCGCTGCCTCTGATTCTCTGCAAAGATGCCTATCTCGCCTTTGCTCAGTTGGTGAAGCACTTCGCTCCGCCTCTTCCCCGTCCGGCGGGGGGAGTTCATCCCACCGCCGTGGTAGAGGATTCAGCGGAGCTTGGCGACGGTGTATCTATTGGAGCAAACGCTTACCTCGGTTCCAGTGTTAAGCTGGGCAACGGCGTTACCATTGGCGTGGGCTGTTATATCGGTGAGGGAACGACGCTGGGCGCGGACTGTTACCTTCACCCAAACGTAACCCTGCGCGAGGGCTGCGTTATCGGTGAGCGGGTGATTATCCACGCCGGGGCGGTTATTGGCTCCGACGGCTTTGGCTACGCGAAAGACGGGGCGAAGCAGGTGAAGATTCCCCAGATTGGGATTGTGGAGATTGGCGATGATGTTGAAATCGGCGCGAACTGTTCCATCGACCGTGCCGCCCTGGGAGTTACCAAAATTGGCAGGGGAACTAAAATCGACAACCTGGTACAGATCGCCCACAACGTGGTCATCGGTGAGGATTCGGTAATCATCAGCCAGGTGGGTATCTCTGGCAGTACCGAGCTTGGCGACAGGGTGGTCCTCGCCGGACAGGTGGGAGTTACCGGACATCTGAAGCTCGGTAACGATGTCCTGGTGCTGGCTCAGTCCGGGGTTTCGCGAAGTATTCCGGCAAAGGAAGTCTGGTTTGGTTCTCCGGCTCGACCAGCGATGCTTGCCAGGCGAGTAGAAGCTGCCCAGCGACTCCTGCCGGAGAAGATCAGGGAGATTCGCCAATTGAAGAAAAGAATAACCAAACTTGAAGAAGCTAAGGGTAATGACGAATCGTAGCCCTCAACAGACCAGCCGACAACACACCATCGCCAGCGCGGTTAGTCTGGATGGTATTGGTCTTCACACTGGCGACCCCTGCCGACTGACCTTCCTGCCCGCTCCGGCGGACAGCGGCTATCGTTTCCGGCGAACTGACCTCCCCGGCAAGCCAGAGGTTCCGGCACTGGCGGAGCTGGTTACCGACACCTCGCGGGGAACCACCATCGCCCGCGACGGAGCCGAGATTCACACCGTGGAGCATATCCTCTCCGCCCTGGCTGGTCTGGGGATAGACAACGCAGTCATCGAGGTGGACAATCACGAGCCGCCGATCATGGACGGCAGCTCCTGGCCCTTTGTCCGCGCGCTTCAGCGGGCGGGACTGATTGAGCAGGACCAGCCGCGACGCTATCTGGAGCTGACCGAGCCGCTGATTAGTGAGACCGACTCTGCCCGGATAATTCTGCGCCCCAACGGCACGGGACTGCACCTCTCCTTCGTACTGCACTTTGACCACAAGGTGCTGATGAGCCAGTACAAGGAGTTCACCCTGGACAGCGAACGATACAGCGAGGACATCGCCCCGGCGCGAACCTTCGCTTTTCTCCACGAGATTGACCTGCTGCGCAAAGCCGGGCTTGCCAAAGGCGGCTCGCTCAAGTGCGCCGTGGTCATTGGCGAGAAGGAAATCCTCAACGACAGCCTCCGCTTCCCCGATGAGTTTGCGCGGCACAAGCTCCTCGACCTCATCGGCGACCTGACCCTGATCGGCCGTCCCCTGCGCGGCGAGGTAATTAGCATCAAGGGCGGACACACCGCCAACGTGGCTCTGGCACTGGAGATTAGAGAACGCTACGGGCTGCTGGAAGGATAAACTGGTGTTGGGATTCATTTGAACCTGTAGGGACACGGCATGCCGTGTCCTCTTTCCATACCACAAAAGGGCGAACACCAATCCCCATAGATTAGTTTCGCCCCTACAATTTACCCCGAAACACTTAATCTACCAACGGTTCCCCCACTAACAACTCTCCCAGCAGCACCACCCGGACATTCGCCGACTGGCTGGCAAGGGAAGCCGAAAGCTGCATGGCACAGGCGGGGCAGGCGGTGGCGACGACATCGGCTCCCGTGGCAATGATGTTCCTCGCCTTGCGCTCGCCAATCGCCGCCGAGGTCTCCGGGAACTTCGCGAAGTAACTCCCCGCCCCACCGCAGCAGACCGCCTTCTCCTCCATCTCAATGTAATTACCAACCCGTCGCAGCAGCGGCTCCGCCAGCTCCACGCTTAGGTGGCGAGAGAGATGACAGGGTTGATGCCAGGTGATAGTCAGATTGGGGTCGCGCTTTAGGGGGAGTTTGTCCAGCCGCTCGGTCAGGAACTCCTGAAGCGTCAGCGTGTGGGCGAGGGGGCTATCCGCTCCGGCGAACTGGGGGTATTGCTCCCGCAGGAAAGAGGCACAGGAAGCGCAGGCGGTAATGATTCCGTCGTAGTTCTCGGCGGAGAAGGCGGCTTGATTAGCCGCTGCCAGCTGGTGAGCCGTACGACGGTCGCCGTTGGAATAGGCTGGCAGACCACAGCAGACCTGCTTCTGCGGGGAGATCAGGCTTACGCCGACGGTTTTGGCAAGGGATACCATCGCCTCCGCCGTTTCGGGATAAGCTAGGTCAATCGCGCAACCGAGGAAAAGGGCGTAGCGGGGAGCCTCTACCCCGGCATTGTGAAGTAGCTCTCCCCGCCCCAAGCTGAAGGGCTTCGTCGCCAGAGTCGGCGGAATCAGGCGCGGCGAGAGTCCCGCCAGAGGAAGAACAAGGCGGTAGATTCCCCGCAACGCGCGCTGGGTCTGTTGGGAGGAGGTTAGCTTCCTGCTCCTCTTGTCAGAGAAACCAAAGAACCAGCCGCCCAGTCGCTGTAGTTTGCCGATAAACCGTGCCGCCGACATCAGCAGCCCCCGACGGGGCAGCAGATAGCGCAGCAGAAACAGCTCCAGCGGCTTTCTGCCCAGCGTCTCCCGCAGCTTCTGTCGCGCCGCGTAGATCAGCTCGTCGGTGCGTACATTCTGCGGGCAGCTCTCCACGCAGAGCCGACAGCCGAGGCAGTTGTCAATCAGCCGCGAGAGAGCGGAGTCGTATGCCAGCACGCCGTTCTCTGCTCCCTGAAGCAGCTTGAGCTTGCCCCGTGCCACGGCGATTTCCTCGCCCTCAGCGATAAAGGTAGGACAAACCGCCCGGCAACGACCACATGCCACGCAACGGTCAAGCTCCTGAAGCAGCGGGGAAGAACTCGTCAAGACTTCTCTCCGAAGACCAATAAATCAGGGAAGATTCTGATAAAAACAGCCTATTTCTGCCGATTATCCAGAATCAATGTCATTAGTATCGCGATTTTCGCACTGATATGTTACTCTGCCACCAATCAGCGTGCGGTGGTTAGTCAACGATGTCTCACAAACGCTGAGGGTAACACTAACTGTTACCAATTTCCTAAAGGTTTCTCAGTGAAAAAATCTCTAACCCATCCTGACCTGCCCGACCTGACCTGGGTGCTTTCCGGCGAGCTTGCCGCGATGGGTCGTCCCGGAAGTATCATCGGTTTTGAGCGAGAGATGAAGGCTCTTCTCACGGTGGGAATCCGGCGGATCATCAGCCTGACCGAGCGACCCCTCGGCGTGGGAATGGGACCACTGACCGACTTCCAAATCTACCACCTCCCCGTAGTGGACTTCCGCGCTCCGAGTCAGGATATTATCGAACGCTCCGTCGCCCTGATAGACGAAGCTCGCGCTGCGGGCGACGGCATCCTCGTCCATTGCTACATGGGCATCGGACGCACCGGAACCGTCGTTGCCGCCTACCTGACCACCCAGGGGCTGACCGGCATCGAGGCGATTGACCGAGTCCGCGACCTGCGCCCCGGCTCCATCGAGGTACCAGAACAAGAGGACGCCGTCGTAACCTACTGGGCAAATCGTCAGTAGCAACCTAGCGTCCTGACGCGGGCATCTATAGAGAATAATAGATAACAAAATAGACAGGCATTCAGCCTGTCTATTTTTACGCCGTGCGGGAACTATCAGCGGGTGATGATCAATGGGTAATTATTAATGGGTGATTATTAACCGCTGGGTGATGGTTTCTGCGGTTGTCTGGAGGGTGGCCAGGTAAACGCCGGAGCGGTAGGCGGTTGTGTTAACGCTCAGGGTTTGGTCGCCGGAGAAGGGAACGAGCGGGAAGAGGTCAACCAGCCTGCCCGCGAGGTCGTAGATGGCAAGGTTGGCTTCCGTGGTGTCTGTGGGGAGGGAATAGCTGAGGGTTACGCTATCTTCGGCGGGGCAGGGGTAGGGTGCTTCGAGGGAGAGTCTGTTCTCTGCTGGCGGCTGCCAGGTGGCTTCGACGGGGGCGAACTGCTGCCTATCGCCGTCGGGGAACTCCGCTACCAGCCGGAAGCTGTAAGTGGTGTTTGGTTCGAGGGAGTAATCGAGGTAAGCGTATTCGCTGCGACCGGAGAGGCTGACCAACTGCTCGTCATCACGATTCAGCCGCCAGGTTGAGTCTGCCCTACCAGAACACCAGGACAGCAGCAGGCCCTCCTCAGTGGAGCTGGCAGAGAGCTTTGTGCTGTCAGCACTTGCGCCAGCCAGAGTGTACTTGTAGTAGGCATCGGCCGACCCTGAATGCTCAAAGGTTGTAAACAAGAAACCGATAAAACCGTTATTGTGGTGAACAAAGGAGGGAAACTCCTTATAGCACCACACAGGGTAACCAGTGATGAACTCGAAGTCTTCAATTACGTTTCCCTGGAGGTCTAAACGCCCAAAGATAAATCGACGTCCATTTGGATCACCATATTTATTATGTTCAATTAGTGCCAGGTTTCCATTGTTATAGTGCATGGCAAACTCATCATTTCCATACTCCCACTCTTCGGGGAAGAAGTCATAGCGAAGCTCAGTAACGGTGTTTCCATCAGTATCTATAGAAAGGTAACAGCATTGGTCTGTAATCCCCTGATCCTCATCAGGGTTGCCAGTATAGACAATATGTATAATATTGCTATCATCTATTGTGCAATAAGGATGCCTCTCACCCCCATCTCCCAGTTCAAGATATGTCAGAACCTTGCCAATGGGCATTTCGGTAATCTCCCCGACTCTCATCCAGCAAATTTCAGAACTTACCTCCCCCTGACCGTATAATTCATAATATAACATTGCCCCGATTACGCAGTGGGCATTCCCCTCGGGGTCAATAACCATAGACCACATGGAACTATTGAACCTAGCATCGTCTATGCGAGGATCGTTGGGGAGTAAGCCCTCAATCTCAAAGCGTTCAGCGGTATATGGATTCCAGCGAGTATAACCCATGACCTGGTCGACAGAGCCAGTATCGTTGGGGTCGGTTAGGTAGAGCAGATGAATTGTATCGTCTTCCTCAATGGCAATTGCTGGTCTGGTGTATGGACTAATACCAGCCTGAGTGTCAATAAACAACTCTGGTCCCTGAAGAACATTACCTGGCAAATCGATCTTAGAATAATAAATACTCCAATTAGCACCAACCACACGATGATAATAAAATATATGAATATAGTTATATGAGTCAATTACTGCAATCTGTACTCCTTCGTCCACACTGGGATTATCAATAACAGCCATCGGCTCAACTATCAGGGTTCCATCCTGCGAAAAGCGAGCGTAGTCAATCTCCCAGTCCCAGTCCAGGTTATCAAAAGCGTTAAAGGTACAGATGTAGTTCCCGTCATTATCGAGAATGAGCTGTCCAGAATCGTATTCATCATGTTCATGCTGTGCCTCGGCAATTAGAATATCCTCAGACCACTCGGTGGTGTACTGGGGAAGCACCAGGCAGCCGAGCAGGAGGATAATGGGCAGTAGTTTCTTCATGGCAGACTCCATTTATTCGTCTCGGAGACAAGGGGTTTTAACCCCTTGTTAAATTTGTAACGCACTCCAATCCCGCAAGGGGCTGAAGCCCCTTGTCTTAACGGCAAACAACCAATTCTCCATGAGCTGTTGTCAGGAGAGGCTCCCTGCCTCCCCCTCAATATAGACCAGATTTTGTGGGTTGGCAAGTCTAGTACTCGTCGGCGTAGTTCCGGTGTCCGGCATCGTGCCGGTATGCCCCTACTGAATATCAGAGGCGAGGCCTTCCAGTTCCAAAGCAATCACTTTATCCCCGGCAACGAAAACAAACTCGGCTTCATCATCGTCATCAATGTTGCCGATAGCACCCATTTTGTTATCGGGCGATGACGAAGCGGGAGGAAAGGGCATCGGTGGCGGTTGAGAGCCGGATAATGTATAGACCGGGAATATATTCATCGGTAGGAAGAGAGAGGACACCATCGGTTACCTGGGGATTGAGGATGATTTGCTCCAGCAGCCTGCTTGCGAGGTCGTAGATGGCAAGCTCGGCGACCGTGGTGTCTGTGGGGAGGGAATAGCTGAGGGTTACGCTATCTTCGGCGGGGCAGGGGTAGGGTGCTTCGAGGGAGAGTCTGTTCTCTGCTGGCGGCTGCCAGGTGGCTTCGACGGGGGCGAACTGCTGCCTATCGCCGTCGGGGAACTCCGCTACCAGCCGGAAGCTGTAGGTGGTGTTTGGCTTTGCAGTAGTATCTAGATAAGCGTAGTCGCTGCGACCGGAGAGGCTGGCCAACTGCTCGTCATCGCGGGTTAATCGCCAGGTTGAGTCTGGCTTGCCGGAACGCCAGGTGAGCAACAAGCCCTCCTCGGTGGAGCGAGCGGTGAGCTTGGTGCTGTCAACGCCTGCGCCAGCCAGAGTGTACTTATAGTACAGACCTACATTTTCGTAATCAGGGTAATCACAGTCGCTCCAGAGATAACCAATAAAGCCGTTATTGTGGTGAACAAACTCTGGGAAAGAATGACTACCAATTACATGCTCATCAACTATGATTTCAAACTCTTCGAGAACATTTCCCTGAAGATCTAAGCGACCGAAGATTGCAGCACTAACGCCTGCTCCTGGCGCAAGATCACCGTTTTTTTCTATTAGAGCAAGACTTCCATTGTTATAGTGCATGGCAAACTTATCATTTCCATCCTCCCATTCCTCTGGGAAGAAGTCATACCGTAATGGAGTAACAGTATTGCCGTCGGTATCTATGGATAGATAACAACATTGATTCCAGGCGATGTCATAATCAGTATGCGGATCACCGGTATAAACTACATGAATAACATCATTATCATCTATGGTAGCATAAGGACGGTCCTCGCTTGATGAAGCCAGCTCAAACCTAGTTAAGACTTTACCAGTTGGTAAATCCCCAAAATCACCAACCCTCATCCAATAGATTTCAGAATTAGCCGCCCCCTGACCATACAACTCGTAATAGAACAATGCTCCAATAAGGCAATGTGCCGTACCCTCAGAATCAATAGCAATGGAATATGAAGTACCTTCACCAGCATGATGATAGCCATCAATTCGTGGATCATTTGGGATTAAGCCAGTAATATCAAAGCGTTCACCAGTATAGGGATTCCAGCGTGTATAGCCTATTTGCATTTCACCGGTATCGTTGTATGGATTGTCCAGGTATAGGAGGTGAATTGTGTCGTCAGGCTCAATTGCAATCGCTGGTCTGGTGTGTGCCATGATATCAGCGTAGGTGTCAATAAATGGTTCTGATCCCTGAATAACATTCCCCTCCAAATCAAGTTTACAATAATAAATATCATTCCGATTAGAAGCAACTTTAGTATAAGAAAAAATATGAACAAGACCATGAGAATCAACAACATGGTTCAGATTACCCTCGTCATCAGTTGGACTGTCAATGACCGCTATTGGTTCGACCAGTATGGTTCCATCCTGCGAAAAACGCAGATAATCAATCTCATGATCCCAGGCAGAATTATCCCAATAAACCGAGGTAACGACGTAGTTACCATCATTATCGAGAACGAGATGCTCGTAATCAAAGTCATCGTTATCTTCTGCCTCGGCAATCAAAATATCCTCAGACCACTCTGTGGAATACTGGGGAAGCACCAGGCAGCCGAGCAGGAGAATAATGGGTAGTAGTTTCTTCATGGCAGACTCCAACAGCCCCTCACCCCGACCCTCTCCCCAGAGGGGAGAGGGGGAGCAGGAACCAGTCTTTTTTATGATTTGGGATTAGGGGAGGCTTCTTACCTCCCCCTTAATATAGACCAGATTAAGCGGGTTGGCAAGTTTAATACTCGTCGGCGTAGTTCCGGTGTCCGGCATCGTGGAGGTACTGCTCCCATTGAATGGAGCTTGCGTCGTCGCAGTCGGTTTCCCAAACAAAGACATGACCGAGATTTGAAACAGCGATGATCTCGTAGTCGCCGTCATCATCCAGGTCGGCAAGGGCAAGATGTTTAACGTATTCGGAGTAATCGGCATCCAGCTCATCGGGGATGTAGAAACGCAGGTCTGTAGGGAAGAGGTCGTCTAGTTCCTCAGTGCCAAACTCCGCTTCACGGAAGTAGATGTAACCGTTTCCACAGGGGAGGGCAATATCTACGTTACCGTCGTCATCCAGGTCTGCCAGAATTGGAGAATAGACATCGGAAGCAGTGTAATCATCTGATAGAGGATCGTAAATCATCCCACTTTCAGCACTAGACCAGTACATTTCTCCAAGCTGTCCATCATGCGCCATAGTGGTCAGGAACTCTGGTTTGGTGTTACCACTTACAAGTTCAGCGGCGATCCATGGAACGGTCTGGCTGGTATCAAGCACCGCCTTGAAAGCATCGATGCCGGTCTCCGCAGAAGCAGAGGAGGTGTTATATGCCTGACCTGTCAGGGTACCGGAGATGTCCTCGGTGAGCAGAATCTCCGTCGTGCTGTCGTTATCGTAATCGCAGATAAGGGCAGCCTTGCCAGCGAAGTCAATGGTGTATGAATCCGCCGTTAGGACACTGTCACAATCAGAGTCCCACGCATAGAGATTAGCTACTGAACCTCCGGATTTCGTTAGCACAGCAATGAGTTCGTTACCAGCACTGCCATCTATGTTACCAGAGCTAAGGGAGGTACAGGCAGACATGTTACCATCTATTGCCTCGCTATCTACTAAACCGTCAGCATCATAAATCCTAACTTCTTCGATAATATAACCTGGACTGGGGCTAATATCATCATAGTAACCTTGAATAGTACCAATCTCTGCTTTTGAGTCAGCATCAAAGTCGGAAAGAACCAGACGAGAATTAAACCGATTAGTCCCTGTCAACACTATTGGCCAATTTTCTTCATCAAGCAAGGAACCATCACCGTTCCAGACAAATAATTTATTTCCAGCTAATCCGACAATCTCCAGGTCAGAATCTCCGGCAATATCACCTACAGCGATGTTGCTGATGGAATCCTCACCTAACCCGGCAAATGTCGTTGTCTCATCTATCCCGCTGTCATCAATGAGGTAGGGTCTGCCGTCTAAGATAACCAAGCCCTGCTGCTGACCGTCCTGGTTGATGTCAGCAACAATAATGTAGTCAGCTAATGAGTTGGCACCATCAACTTTATCCGGGAAACCCGCCATGTTGGGGAAGAACCAGAGTTGATCGAGCGGAATAAACGGGTCCTGGGTAACATCGTCGTCTTCGTTCTCTGGGTCAAACTCCCAGTCCGGATTCGGATTGTAGCTCATAACGTTATCATCGGGCCAGGCAACGGTATTGTTGTCCTCGACGGATTCATCAATCGTATCGCTGGGGTCAACTTCGCAGGTGAAGTGGAAACGAATGTTCCTGTCAATGGAGTCGCGCCAGATGCCGTTGCCCGGGTCAGAGCCATAGTCGCCGACGAAATCATCGTAAGAGGCAGAAATCTCTGTTGAAGCTCCTGCACTTAACGCATCTACGGTTACGCCGGAGACTGTATCAAGGAGGGTTGGCTGACCTAAATTGCCCACGGTTGAGAAGAATCGGAACGTCGCCGTTGTTGAGCTTGAAGCAGATAGACCAATGTTCTGCACCTGAACATACGCTGTAAGCTCCGCCTCGGAGCCGCTGTGAAGGTAGGGATAGTGATTGTCGGAGATGTCGCCATCTTCATCTTCATTGTCGTTAAGGCGTACATCATCCCAGTTAACCATCAGGTCAGGTTTTGAAGGCTCCCGCCACTGCTCGTTGACGTGAAGAGCCGGGTCCCCGAAGGTGATGTATTTCAGGAAGTTTTTATCGGAGATACTGTCAGAGCCAGCAAAACGAAGGTAGGTACAAAGTTCGCCAAAGCTTACGTCGCCGTTTTGTATCATGTACTCGGCTATGTTATTGACATCTGCCGCATTGGTAGTTCTCCCGGTAGAGCTTGTAGCAGCCCAGACTCCCATGGCACCACCATCAGCATCACGCAGCAGCGTTTCGGCGATGTTACGGTTATCGTCGCAACCTTGTGTTCGTTCGTTGTAAGAACCAACGGTTATGGGATCGCCAACATCCTCTAGCCGATCTTCACAAAAGTGTCCCGTTGTGCAGCAAAGAGAAAAGACCAGGGGGTAGAAGGGACCATTATCCAGCAGGTCAACATCGTCGCTGGTGAAGACAAAAACAGGAACGGGACCAAGCTCTGATGGGTCATTCTTTAATATCGGGTTCCATGATCGTACCCCACCGTGGTTTTGATATACAAAGATAAGCTCACCAGACCTACCTGAAGATGGGGCAAATAGCTCGGTAATTTCATCAGTTACGGTGCCGTCGCTATGTTCGGTGCCGCTATGCTCCCAACCAACAAGATAGTTTACGTCGTAGCCATGTTGATCCCAGTAACGATCGTCGGACTCTAAGTATGTGCCGATTGTCCTATCCCGTGCCTCTACAAGACCATCGTTAGTGCCGTCATAGATACAGATTTCCCTGCGGTAGTTACCAGTTATCTCCACTGGTGGGTTTTTCTCGAAGTCCAGGATCTTCTCGCAAATATCACTCATCACCTGTACTGCGGTACGGTTATCAGAAATGTTTCCGTCTGTTACCAGTTCCTCATCAGCTGTTATCCGGGCAGTTATCAACTCCGGCCAGTCAAGTACTGGGTCGGCGGTGAAGTTCGTTTCGTTATCATCCTGATCGGCTGACCTACCATAGAACGTGTGATCATCAGTCTCTTCGTAGAAATCACCTTCCTTAACATCTGCATAGGGAACATCGGTAAACCACGGGTAATAGTATTCGCCTTTGCCTGGTTCCCACGTAGAGGATACCGCCCCCTCTACATCGTACATCACGGTGGGGATGTCGGTGTCGTAATCCGGTGAACTCATCGTAAAAGAGGTGATGTTGTAGTCATAGTCCCAATAACCTCCGCCATCGCGTGGTGTATTGTCGAAGTTGCCGTCTACGTGTGCATCCCCCACAAACAGCACATATTCCAAGCTGCCGCCATTGATGTGGTCGGCGGAGGTCGTTTCGTAGATTTTCTCGATAAATTGATCCAGTAGTTCACCAACCCGCAGGTTGGTTGAATCGACTCTTTCCTCTGCCGGGCTTTCACCGGACATGTAAGGAACGAGGTCATCGAGTTTGGCAATCATGATGTCGAAATCGTCAGGGCTGTTAGCGTCTGTACTCCGCCAGCGAAGGAGGTCATCAAGATACTGTCCGATTACATCAGTCGAGGTATCCGATGAAATCATGTTCTCGAACTTCTTTGCGACAATTACCAGATAGTCAACCTCCTGCTCCTCAAGGTCATCGTCATCCCAGCTATCGTCAAACCAGTAGAGACTACCGCTGCTGGTGGGATTCGGTGCTGTAGGCGCGGAAACATTGCCATCCCAGTTGTAGTTCAGGCATAGGTCTTCAAGCATTTCATGAAGAGGACCAACTCCTGTCGTATTCCAGCTAACACCTGTGGAGGAATACGATACCTCAATCGTTGCCTGCGAGATTACGCGAAGCTCTTCGGTCTGTGGATTGAACTGGAATGGACAGTAGCTAACAACCGCCAGGCGCTGATCATAGAGATAGCCATCGTCAATCAACTCAATCTGCAAATTTTCTGGATAGAAAGCGTCGGTTGCGTAGGTCTCACCAGTGTCATCGTTGATCGTAAACTTGTTGACCATCGCTCCGGTTTCGTACTTTGGGTGATCGGTTGTCCCCTCGACGGGATAGATGTAGTAGTCCTCAAAGGTTGTTTCAGTGTGAATTGACACCGATGGTGTTGATGAAACCGTTGCGTCGTCCGGCAAAGCAATCAGGACTGAGATGACAGGCAGAGCTGGATCACCCTCGTCAATAGTGGTTCCATAACCAGGCAGAGAAAGCTGATGGTAGGTGGCTTCGTCATACTCTATTTCGTTAACAGAGAAGCCCGGTAGGACGACCTCAAACCTAACGGCTGAAGTGCTTGATTCACTAAGGAGAACCGAAGGTTCGACCGGTTCCCTGGAGCTACCCGTGAGCGTTACCCACCCGCTGGATGCAAAGGAGGCTGAGAGTAGAGTGATAAGAATGATTGTGAGGCTTTTTAGTGTCTTCATCGATATTCCCCTGTTCAACGGGTAACAGCAAGTCTTCACGGAAACAATCAGTCGAACCCAACCCGAACAGCGTACCTGAACCAGTCGGACTTGTAAACGGCTATTTCATTGTGTATATATATTGTCTGGCACAGACAAATCATCTGCTATAATGATTTTGGAGTTTTGTTCGGCACAGAAACGGCTTTCCATCCGACGACACCTGCCGCTGGGTTATGCTACTCTTGACCTCTGTTCATGCTCCTTAGCATCAACCCATATCAACCCATCTGGCATCAATACGTTGCGCCAACAATCCGCAGGAGGCAGGTAGTGAAAAAGACAAGGGGCGACCTGCAGCATATCCGTGAAAGCGTCGTGAAGATTGCGGTTAACTTCTGCAATCTCTCCCGGCGGATTCTTCACTACGCCAACCTCGGAACCCCCCGCGCCGATTTCCTGAGCGAAATCTCCCGGATGCTCCTGGACTTCTCGCACTGCGACGCGGTTGAATGGCGGGTCAAAGACGGGGAGCTGCACTATCGCTGGGAGGTTACCGAGAAGGATAGCGGAAGACAGCTGTGCGAGAAGCTGTCATCCACGCAAAGGTTCGGTGAAGACACAATCCCCTGTCTCGATAGCGATTCGATTAAGGAGCGGCTCTGTCGAGCCGTGATGTGCCGTGAGGTGAAGCATTCGCGGGAGTGCGTCAGCTTCGGTGGCAGCTTCTGGACAAACACCCACGAGGAAGCTCTGAACTGCCCGCCGACCTTTGACAAGCTGGCTCCCGCCGAGGTTCGCGTCCTGACCGATGGCTACCAATCCGTGGTCTATCTGCCCTTCAAAATAGATAAAAGTAACTGCTGTCTATTGATACTAAAGAGTCAGCAAAAGGACTTTTTTACAAGATCGATGATCGAGTTTTACGAGGGGCTGGTCAAAACTCTCGGAGCGGCAATCAACGATCGTCGGGCGCAGTACAATCTTCGCGAGCGAATTAAAGAGCTTAAATGCCTGTACGGGATTGATGAACTCGCGCAGAAAAAACTCTCCCTTGATGGATTATTGCAGGGAATTGTCGAACTGATGCCGCCCGCCTGGCAGTATCCAGACATAGCCTCCGCCCGCCTGCTTGTGAATGATAAGGTTTATGTCAGCCAGAACTTTGAGGGCGGGGAGTTTTCGTTACGAGCCGAAATTGGACCGAATGAAAAGCAACAGGGCTTCGTGGAGCTTGTCTATAAAGGCGAGCAAGATGATCTGGAAGCGACCATCTTCCTCGAAGAGGAACGGCACCTGATTGACAACATCGCCCGCCACATCTCACTCATTCTGGAGAGGCGACAGGCGGAGCAGGAAAAGCACAACCTCGAAGAACAGCTTCGGCACGCCGACAGGCTGGCAACCATCGGGCAACTGGGGGCTGGTGTCGCTCACGAGCTTAACGAACCCCTGACCGCGATCCTGGGGTTTGCTCAACTGATAAGAAAGGCTCCCGATCTGCCCGGTGAGGTTGATAGCGATGCCGAACGCATTGTTAACTCTTCGCTCCACGCTCGCGAGATCGTTAAGAAGCTGCTCATCTTTAGTCGCCAGATGCCCACGACAAAGACGGAAGTCAATCTAACCAAAATTGTCGAGGATGGTTTATACTTCCTGGAATCTCGCTGCAAGAAACTGGGCATAGAAATCATCAGGAAGCTGACTCAGGGGCTACCGCTGATTACCGCCGACCCATCGCAGCTTCAGCAGGTGCTGGTAAACATAATCGTGAACGCCAACCACGCCATGTCCGGTGGGGGAAAACTCACCATCAGCACCTACTCCGATTCCGACCACGTTTACTTAGGGGTCAGGGATACCGGGGTGGGCATGTCCGAGGAAGTCGTCAAGAAGATATTCATCCCCTTCTTTACCACAAAGGATGTTGGTCAGGGGACGGGGCTGGGGCTTTCGGTAGTTCATGGTATCGTAACCTCCTTTGGGGGGCAGATTGAGGTAAAGAGTGAGGTTGGGAAGGGAAGCGACTTTATCATTGCCTTTCCAATACCCGCAGAGCCGCTGTAGCCAAAAGAGTACTGATAGCAGAATATCGGGGATTATGTTTGGGATAATCACCCCGGCTGAACCGATTGAAATTGTTACAACACGCTCATAGTGTTGGTTTTGATGTTGTAGGGGAGGGTGTTCACACCCTCCCGCGAGATGGACGAAGTCCATCTTCTGCTTATTTATATATAAGTGCTTATCCTTAACATTTTGACAGACGGTTGCGATAAGACTGACCACGTTTACGGGTTGGATTTACCTGAAAAGTGAGAGCTGATTTATGAGCGAGAAGAAAATCCTGGTTGTTGATGATTCCAAAGAAACCCTGGAGCTGCTTCGCCGCACCCTCACAGGCGAGGGGTTCAAGGTGTTCACCGCCTGTAGCGTGGCGGAGGCGATAAGATTTCTCGATCAAACCGCCGTGAGTCTGATAATCACCGACCTGCGGATGCCCAATATATCCGGGCTGGAGCTTGTGCGTCATGTCCGTGAAAATTATCCCGATACCGAGGTGATGATGATTACCGGTTACGCGACGGTTGAGGGAGCCGTGGAGGCGGTAAAGTCAGGAGCTGAAGAGTACCTGCCCAAACCATTCACCGAGGAAGAGCTTTTCGCCGCTGTAAAACGCTCTCTGGATAAGCTGTCGTTACGACGGGCGAGCTTAAAGCGGCAGAAGATCATATCCTACAAGAAGTTTGGGATTATTGGTGAATCCAAAGCCATCAAGAAGGTGTTCAAGGCAATCGTAAAGGCTGCCAGCACTTCGGCTACGGTGCTTATTACCGGTGAGTCGGGAACTGGTAAAGAGCTTGTTGCCCGGGCGATTCACTATCAGGGTTCAAGGGCGCAGGCACCCATTGTCCCGGTTAACTGCGGTGGTATTCCAGAAGGTCTGATGGAGAGCGAACTCTTCGGCTACGTTAAGGGAGCCTTCACGGGAGCCAACCAATCACGAGCTGGCTATTTTCAGACCGCCGAGGGCGGGACGATTTTCCTCGATGAGGTTGGAGAGACGAGCCTGGCGATGCAGGTGAAGCTGCTACGGGTACTCCAGGAAAAAGAGGTTACGATGGTCGGCTCTTCCAAGAGTCGCCGGATTGATATTCGTGTCCTCGTTGCCACGAATAAGAACCTGAAGTCATTGGTGGATAAGGGACACTTTCGTGAGGACCTCTATTACCGATTAAACGTGATCAACATTGACCTGCCGCCACTCAGAGAGCGTGGCGAGGACGTGCTTTTGCTGACCCGCCACTTCGTCAACAAGTACGCCGAGGAGCTGGACGGGGCGGAGCCTGAGTTTACCGACCGCGCGCTCCAGGCTTTGATGAACTATGGCTGGCCGGGTAACGTCCGTGAGCTGGAGAATCTAATCCACAGCCTGCTGGTAATGACGGAGGGCGACACGCTGGATGTCTCCGACCTGCCACCTCACATGAGATATTGCGTTTCTGGTGGCGGAGGACTAAGTAGGACTTTGGCGGAGGTTGAGGCAGAGTACATTCAGCACGTGCTTGCCGAGGTGAAGCAGAATAAAACCCGGGCGGCAGAAATATTGGGGATTGACCGAAAAACTCTTCGTACCAAACTCAACGTTTATCAGGGAAAAGCGGATAAGACCGGGGAATAATTCCCCAGTGGTGAGTTTTTCCCCAGCTAATTCCTGTTTGAAAAATAGAAAACCGCCTCAGGGCGGTTTTTCACTGATATTGATGTCGCAGGGGCGGACCCGTGTGTCCGCCCTGGATTGGAGACACTCGCCAGACAGGAAAGGGTGTACACACGGGTTTCCCCTTACAACCCCTCATACGAACAACCCGTAGGGACACGGCGTGCCGTGTCCTAAGATTTGCAGAACGTTTTGCGATACACCGCTGCAAACCAATAACTGTCTGGTTAAAAACTAACCATGTTGTATCGCCATGAAATTATGCCTGTTACGCCAAAGTTAAAAAAGTTGGCACGACTCTTGCTTTGTATAAATGCGAGACGGAAGACTCACCTGATTTTCAAGCAGTCCAATTTTCAAGCAGCCCAGCTGGAAAACAGTAGGAGTAACAATGAGCGACAAGGTAAAGCTGGATAAGGTAACCAGTGTTCCTGCCCAGCAAGAATCGGAGATAGAAAAAGGTCTCTGCTCCACCTGTTTGCATCAGGCTTACTGCGCCTTCCCTCGTCATCTAAGCCATCCTGTACGCGAGTGTGATGAGTTCGAGGGTCTGGAACAACGAGATGTGATCGCTGAGAAAATAACTGCTATTTTGCTGAAAGACACAGAGGTTCTCTGCCGCGTTTATGACGGCGAAGAGGACGAAGAAGCGGATGCTTCCGGCACCCGCCCCAAAAAACGAGGAGAAACAATGGACACCCTGACCACCCACGCCGTAGAAAAAGACATCAACAAAGCCCCGAACAAGGTCATGATTCCGCACGGTCTGTGCGTAACCTGCAAGCACGTCGTTGACTGCGTCTTCCCCCGCGAAGAAGGCAAGGCTATCCTCTTCTGTGAAGAGTTTGAGGGCGAAGTGAAAGACGAAACCAAAAAAGTGGTGAAGCCTGCTGCCCCGAAGCCTGTTCTTAACGATGCTAAGGGACTCTGCCGCACCTGCGAGAGCTTCTCCACCTGCGCTTTCCCCAAGACCGAGAGTGGTGTTTGGCACTGCGAGGAGTACAAATAGAACAGCTCCTGGCAGTAGAAGTTGGGCTGCGTTTTTCTTGAAGGGATTGAGCGTAGCCAGCGGGGCAGGTTTTCCAGCCCCGCTTTTCTATATCGCAAAACCGCTGACCCGGTCATCCGCTTACTACGTAGGATATGGTCTTGTCCTTGCCCCGGTGGTATCTACATCGAGGGCGAATACAAGATTCGCCCTTACCAGCGTGTTTACGACATCCTCGTGGGGTTAACGTAGGGGCCGACCTTTAGGTCGGCCCGTGAAACGGGTGATAGGTTGAGGTTTTGCCCCTCACCCCCAGCCCCTCTCCCCAGGGGGGAGAGGGTAGCTAAAAGGCGACCGAGGGCGAATGCAAGATTCGCCCCTACCAGCGATTCTTTGGCAGAATCAGACCAGCCCTCGTGAGTTATAAAAGAGACCCCTCGAAGGAAGGGTCTCTCTTGTGTAATCACTCTTGCGGGAACTAGGGGTAGATTCCACGCAGGCGGGTAGCGTCGGCTACTCGCTGAATGGCGAACATATAGGCGGCATCACGCATCGAGATTTTCCGCTCTTCCGCCAGGGCGTAAACCTTGTCGATGTTCTGGTTCATCAGAGCGGCAAGTTTACTGTTAACTTCCCTCTCCGTCCAGAACAGGAAAGCCAGCCCCTGAATCCACTCGAAGTAGCTCACGATCACGCCGCCAGCGTTGGCGAGGAAGTCAGGAGCAACCAGGATTCCCTGCTCAACGAAGTGCTTGTCGGCTTCGGGGGTTGTTGGTCCGTTGGCACCCTCCACGATGATCTTCGCCTTGACGCTTGCGGCGTTCTTCGCGGTGAGCTGGTTTTGCAGGGCGCAGGGAGCTAACACATCGCACTCCAGTGCCAGCAGCTCATCGTTGGTAATTTTCTTACCGGGGAGGAGGTTGCTCACGCTGTCTTCGGGCTTCATTGCCCGCTCCACCGCGTCGTAGGGGTTCAGGCCATCGGGGTCGTACACCGCTCCGTAAACGTCGGATAGGCCAATGATCTTGCACCCGTCGTCGTAGAGCAGCTTGGCAGCCCAGGTACCTACGTTACCGAAGCCCTGAATGACCACACTCGCGTTCTTGGGGTCAATCCCCTGTTTGCCCAGCAGGTTGATGGTGCTGATCTCCACGCCTCGGCCCGTGGCGGCATCGCGCCCCAGTGAGCCTCCCAGAGAGATAGGCTTGCCGGTAACCACGCCCAGAGAGGTTTTGCCGACGTTCATGGAATAGGTATCCATGAACCACGCCATGATTCGGGAGTCGGTGTTCATGTCCGGCGCGGGAATGTCCTTGTCCGGCCCGACAATAACCTGAATCTCAGCGAAGTACCTCCTAGACAAACGCTCCAGCTCGCCCTCGGAGAGTTTCTTTACATCGACGTGAACGCCGCCCTTGCCACCACCAAAGGGGATGCCCGCCAGAGAACACTTCCAGGTCATCCACATCGCCAGGGCTTTTACCTCGTCGAGGCTAACATCCTCGGAGTAGCGAATGCCGCCCTTAGCCGGGCCACAGGCGGTGTTGTGCTGGCACCGATACCCGGCGAAGGTCTTGATCGAGCCGTCGTCCATGCGGACCGGAACGTTGACCAGGAGCGAACGGGATGGCTCGCGGAGAACGCTCCTGTAGCTCTTGTCGAGCTGCATCATGTCCGCGACCTTGTCGAACTCTTGCTGGGCCTGCTTAAACGCGCTGTATTCCTTGCTCATCGAACCTCCCGGATGAATGAGCCTAGCGTTGTCGGTGTCTGACGCGCGGTGAATAAGATTCAAGCAAAGCCGAAAAGGATTTTGGGGGCTTTACTCTCTGCATAGTTACAGCAATAACTGTGCCAGAAGTGAGGATTCAGACGATAAAAAACGCCCGGCAGCCGCTCTGTAAAAGAGCCGCACCGAGTTTAGTCTATCTCAATCACTTGACATGGATAAGGGTACCAGCAACAATGAGGGGCGTGAGTCAGGTCAGCAGAGTTAACAATGCTATACTACCGTCCTCCAGATGGCTATGATGAATTCCTGCTTAACAAGGTAACCAAATGAGCGAGAATCTACCTTTACCGAGTTATTCCCAAATACTGATTTATCAGTCCGATTCCGGTGAGATTCGCCTTGAAGTGCGGCTTCAGGATGAAACCGTCTGGCTGACACAGAGGATGATTGCAGAGCTATTTCGAAAAGATATCCGCACGATCAACGAACACATACGAAATATCTATGAAGAAGCTGAACTGGAACCGGAGTCAACTATCCGGAAATTCCGGATAGTTCAAATCGAAGGAACAAGACAGGTTCGCCGTTTAATTGATTTTTACAACCTGGACATGATCCTATCGGTTGGTTACCGGGTTAAATCGAGCGTAGCGACCAGTTTTCGCCAGTGGGCTACGGCTCGTCTCCATGAATACATTGTCAAGGGTTTTACGCTGGATGACGAGCGACTCAAGGGAAATAACGGACAAATTGATTATTTCGATGAGTTACTTGCCCGCATTCGCGAAATCAGGGCAAGTGAAGCTCGTGTTTATCAGCGAATTCGTGAAATATTCTCTTTAGCTCTGGATTATCAGTCTGGAAAAAAGGCAACTCAGAAATTCTTTGCCACTATGCAGAATAAAATGCACTATGCCGCCACTCAAATGACCGCTGCAGAGATTATTCGAGGACGTGCCGACGCTGGCAAGACCAACATGGGGTTGACATCATGGAAGGGTACTCGCGTTCTTAAACGTGATGTGGGAACCGCGAAAAATTATCTGAACGCTCAGGAGATCGATACCCTTAACCGGATCACGGTGATGTTTCTTGACCAGGCGGAGTTCCGATCGCAGCGTCGCCAGGATATTCGCCTGCGGGATTGGGATATTTTCCTCGATGAGTTCTTGCGAAATACCGAACTACCAATACTCCTAAATGCTGGTGCTGTAAGTCATAAAACTGCTTTGGCAAGCGCGGAAAAGCAATACGAGAACTTTGCTACTAAACGTAGGCGAAAGGCGGAAAATGAAGCAGAGAAGAGTTATGTGGAGGACCTGCGAAAGTCGGCAAAAACACTAGAGACCGAACGAGTTATATCTGATAAATCCAAGAGTGAATAGGGTGTAATTTTATCTCTTGTGAACAGGCCGCCTTTGGGCGGTCTTGTAGCATTGTTGGTAGTGGGTGATCAGGTTGCTGCCGTCTCTCCGATGACACCTGCCATCATCTTATGCTTTATGCTATTCTTGCTCCACATCATCAACCCAGCCATCATCACTACCACAATGGAGCCGCCATGACCGCCTTCTCCACCCGCCGCATCAACACAGCCATAGACGGCTACTACCGCCTGCTCGATGGCTACGACGCTCACGGTCAGCTTGAGGTCGAGGGTACCACCGCCCTTGCCATGAAGACCCTGCTGCTCCAGTGGTGCGATATGAGTGAGGGCTGGACGCTGCTCTCCGAGCATTCCATGAAGGGACCACGGGGTAACACCATCCGTCCCGACGGAACCATCTTCGATGCCATGAAGCTCCGCCGGGGTTACTGGGAGGCAAAAGACACCGCCGACGACCTGGAGGCGGAGATCGAGAAGAAGATGCGTGCTGGCTATCCCTTCGACAAAAACCTCTTCATCGACGACACTCGCCGGGGCATCCTCTATCAGAACAACGAGCGGTGGGGCGAGATTGACCTTCGTAAGCCGAACGAGCTAAAGGACATGCTCGACACCTTCTTCCACTGGACTTCGCCGCCGATTGAGAACATGCACCTTGCCATGGACCAGTTCTACGAAGACCTCCCCCGCTTTACCAAGGCTCTTCACGAGCGGATAGCCAGTGCCAAGCAGAGCAACCGCCAGTTCGTTACCCAGCTCGACAGCTTCCAGCGGATGTGCGCCCACAGCCTCAACCCCTCCGTTACGATGGAGCAGATAGAAGAGATGCTGGCGCAGCACCTGCTCACCGAGCGCATCGCCCGGCGGGTCTTCCACTACGACCGCTTCCGCGAGACCAACGCCGTGGCGCAGGAGCTGGAGAAGCTGGTTGACTCCTTCCTCGGCGATGCCCCCTCCCGCGACCGCTACATGTCCGGGCTGGATCACTACTTCCACGCCGTGGAGAACTACGCCGCCGATGTCTCCGACCTCCGTGAGAAGCAGGACTTCCTCACCCGGGTGTACGAGCCGTTCCTCAACGCCTACTCGCCCAAAGAGGCCGACCGCCAGGGCATCGTCTATACGCCGCAGCCCATCGTCCGCTTCATGGTCAACTCCGTCGAGGCGGCTCTGCAAGACCACTTCGGCAAGTCGATGACCGAGCCCGGGGTGCATATCCTCGACCCCTGCACCGGAACCGGCAACTTCCTCATCGAGGTCATCAAGAAGCTCCACGACCTCCGCCCCTCGTGCCTGACCGACAAGTACGACGGCGAGCTGTGGGCGAACGAGATCATGCTGCTGCCCTACTACATCGCCGGGCTGAACATCGAGACCACCTATCACGAGCTGACCGGGCAGCATCGCCGCTTCCCCGGGGTCTGCTTTACCGACACCCTGTTGCAGGCGAAGGATGTGAACCTGTCGCTGTTTAGCGAGGACAATGCCGAGCGGGTGGAGCGGCAGAAGCAGTCTCCGATTACGGTCATCATTGGCAATCCGCCGTATAACGCCTGGCAGGAGAGCGAGAATCAGGGGGCGAAGAACATCCCTCATCCCGTTGTTAATGGGCGGATTAAGAAGACCTACGCCAAGGACTCAAACGCTACGAACCTGAACTCGCTCTACGATCCGTACATTCAGTTCATCCGCTGGGCTACAGATCGCATCAAAGATGAAGGCATTGTCTGCTTTGTAACTAACAACGGTTTCCTTGATGGTTTCGCAACTGATGGTCTGCGTAAGAGTCTGTTAGATGACTTTGACCTCGTCTATCACCTCGACCTGGGTGGTAATGTACGGAAGAATCCAAAGATAAGCGGAACCAGCCATAACGTCTTTGGCATTCAGGTAGGCGTGGGGATTACTATCCTCATCAAGCAGAAGAAATCGGCTGATAGAGGGAAGATTCTCTATCACAAACTCGACGACTTCTGGCGTAAAGAGGCTCGCTACAGCTACCTGGAGCAGACAGCACTTCACGAACAGGTTGAGTGGACTGAACTTAAAACTACCAAAGAGGGCAGGGAGTGGTTTGCACCAGAGACGGACTTTGAGGAACATCCCCTTATTGCAAACATGAAGGACAAGAAAAAGCCAATAGATAAAACTGAAAATGTTATCCATCGTTTTTCACGGGGACTCGAAACGTGCCGTGATGCAGTTGTTTACGGTTATGATTCATGGCAGGTTGAACAACAATGTGAGGCAATGATTGAGGCTTACAACCTTGAGATAGATCGCTGGAAAAGGTCTGGTCAACCCAAAGGTCCTGAGCTGGATGCCTTTGTGAATACAGAGAATGTCAATTGGTGTTCTACTCTTAAACGCAAACTAACCGGAGAGAACTACGCTGATTTTTC
>SWBW01009881.1_pt2 | contig 34477 bp, 25 predicted proteins | sample 4693041 | NCBI WGS metagenome assembly SWBW01 (sample SAMN10267271, study PRJNA491770) | bioreactor metagenome | isolation source: DHS bioreactor inoculated with marine methane seep sediment | place: Japan: Omine Ridge, Nankai Trough | collected 2006-05-06 | reverse complement strand
TTGGCAGAATACATTGAGCTGTCTGTTTCAAGGGCTCCTCGCTCGAAAGCCTACGCCCGTAGGCTTTTCTCGTCTCGTCGTTTGGCGCCTTGCATAATCGCCATATCTGGTTTTTGGGCGATTTGTTTAACTTCAATTGTTCACCCTCAAATTGACAACATAAACAAGAGATGTTATGAATTCATCCTGTTTTAATTTTTTTACATATTATGGAAAACTGTAAATTTGATCCAAATCAACAATGCCTGCCGCTTGATTGTGTACGCCTATCCACCGCCTCACTAGATGCCTCAGATCGTCTAACAGCAAGAGAGGAAAAGAGAGGAATTGGTGCAGATTACGATGAAGAAACAATAGTTGGAGCACTCTCATTAAGTATGAGGGATTGTGCGCTTGAACAAATTGGAAAGATCAAAGAGGCAAAAATACTGCTCAAATAAACGAGACATCCCTGCCCTCATAGCGCTGTTTAGCTCATATAAAAAATGCCACTATCTATTGTGCTCTAAGTATTCCAATCAAAATTTTTAGTGGGGAGGAAGAACGCTCCCCATCGGTCAAGTGCTCCGGTTTGAAGCTCTCCATGAGTAGTAGGTCGTTTGTATGTAGTCCGTAATTGCGAGTGAAAGCCGAAATATCAGCAGAAGTGCCCATGGGGCAACTGCCAACATAAGGGCATATACTGCACCCGTCCACTCTTGTGCAATCAGCAGCCCAAGACAGACCGCGAGAGAAACAACCGAAATTGCCATAAAAATCAGTAAAGTGATTATGGCCCACACAAAAGCTGAGACTAACATCTCCAGCATCGCGAGTAGTTGGGACCTCATATTCGTTCTTCCTCAAAGTTCGGTAAGATGGGGCTATTCAGCCAGCCGAATGCTAGCCTTAGGCTCTCCACCAGACAAACGGACAATAAAACAAAAGTGTGATAAAGTCAAGCAAAGGGTAGCGATTCAGTCAGATTTTGTACTTTCAGCCAATATCCGTGACTACTCACGACCACGCCCTCTCAATTCACTCAACAATTTCTTTACTCTCCTGTGAGTCTCCAAATTAAATCCTCCAGCATGCTTTTGAGGTGCTTCAACGATACTTGCTATTAATCTGTCCAATGTTGGGACATATTTTGTAATCTCATCTGCAATCTTTCTATCTCTCATGGCCTTTTGGATTCTCTCTTTTGTAAGTTTCCTGTCTTGTACCCAACCATTTCTTAGTTTAAAAATACTACTTCTCGTAGATTCAGTAGTTTCTGTGATGTCAGAGTTAACTATATCCACGGTTTCCAATATCTGCGACTGCATCTCTCTATATTCATCTAATTTCTCATGCAGAGATGTCTCTGAATAGTTCCTTAATTTGGGAGTAATATGCGCGATTACGGTTTTAAATCCAGCATAAGACTTTATTTTCGGCGAGACAAACTTGATCTTGTTTAGGACATAATGTGCAAGATATGGTTTCTTTGATAGTTGTCCCTTAAAAGCAACAAGGTCTGGTGTGAGAGAGCCGTTTTTATGAAGTTTTACTCTGGAGTCTAACTTTTGAAGCTCATCTTCTAAAGCTGTGAACGTGGTTGCATAAAGTGCATATTTTGAAGGGTCATTTTTCTCCAATTCAGAGAGTATATCAGAAACAAAAGATACCGGCTCAAGCCCATTCATCTGACGGGTAAGCTTGTCAACATCCTCGCCTCCCTCTAGCCTATCAAACCCTGGGTGGTGGGGTAATTGTGCAATTCGTTCAGTAGAAGTGGGCCTAACTAATGTACCTTCTTTGCTCATTTTTTCCTCAAGGTCTTCGATCCCTTGAATTAGTTCTAAGCTGTCATAACGAGGATCTACTGGCACGTCTGCTCTAGGACCTGTAGGTGAAGTTTTAGGTCTATGCGATCCCATAGCAGTCTGTCGCTTAAACTCTTCCAATTCGTCATCAGATTCCTCATGTGTTTTACCTGTGTTTTTCATTTTAAGTAAAATTATGTCTAATCACCAAACCATATTATAACACAAAAGAGGGAATGGGGACAGTAGGGAAGAGCGTCAATCTAATGGAATTCCAAAATGTGACAATTCCAAGTGGATTGACATATTAGAAAAAAGCCATAGAATTGCCCCGGCTTGTCTTATGCTCGTGTCTTTTTAATAGAATTAACAAGGAGGTGACATAACAAGCTGAATCTTAGCCTCGAAACCAATAGCAAGTGAGGTAGGATGACAAACTGGAGACAACCTGGCGTGCGACTGGACAAGGGAGTGTCGCGCACTCCAAAAAGGAACCCCAACCATGAGGCGAACAAGAAAAAAGCTGCAAAACGGCAGCTCCGAGTGCTTCAAGGGGGGGACCCCAGGGCACTGACCAAACGTGTACCATCACGTCTAGGGTCACGACTACAGCAGGGAGAAAAACGGCGCCCCAAAAAGCCTCGAAACATTCCCAAGGAGGCTGATCCCCACTGCGAATCGTCTAACAAGGAGGCCATTAACGTGGCAGGAAATGCCCTAGTTCTCGATTTGAAAGATTATCGACAACAGAGTGTTGCCCCACAAGGACCTCAAGAAGAACAATCGCAGTCCGCTGGAGAAGAATCGTCCACAGACGCAAGTCATGACCAAGCGACAGAAGAAAGTGGTGCTTCCGACAAAGCAGAGGAAAAGCCGCACTTCTGGACGGACGCCGACTTTACGCCAGAGGCCTTGGCATCGTACAACGCGCGAATTGCAGCTCAGCAGAGTGACTTTGCAGCAACTCGTCAACGGGGCAAGGACATCGCAGCCATTTTTGCGGAGGCAGAGAGAAAGAAACAAGCGCTCTACAATGCGGCAAGTGGCGGAGGCACTAGGCAAAGGAGAGCGGCTCCTAAAACGCCAAAGAAACCAAGCCTAGTTAACCCACAGGAGCATGCTCCAGAGTCAAACGAGGGGCCTCGTAAGCACGAAAGTGAAGCATGCATCCATCGTATGTCCTTCGGAAAAGGTCAGCAACAAGCAGCGCCACCACTTCCACGTCCAAAATTCGGGAGTTCTCACAGAGCAGGGGGATCGCCACGAAAAAAGAATAAGAAGTAGTCTCCAGTAATCACCCTCGCCCTTCCAATGGCCAATTCTGGTCAAGAAGGGCGAGGGAAACCACGTTTCTAACAAAGAAATTAACTTTTTACGTATCAAATTTCAGTGTAGGATATGATAAATAATTGAACACAAAAATATAACAAACAATGCCAAAACCACATATTTTAATGATCTTAGACGGCTTCGGATATAGATCAGAAACCAAAGATAACGCTATTGCAGAAGCAAAAACACCGAATATTGATGGATTATTAAAGCAATATCCAAATGGATTGCTTGGTGCAAGCGGTTTAGACGTAGGTTTGCCAGACGGAGTAATGGGGAATTCGGAAGTCGGGCACACAAATATCGGAGCTGGCAGGGTTGTCTACCAGGATTTAACTAGAATTGAAAAAAGCATAGAAGACGGTTCTTTTCTTGAAAACGAGGAAATCAACAAAGCATTCGACAAAGCCACAGAAAACAACTCCAAACTCCACATAATGGGCCTTCTTTCCGATGGGGGAGTACATTCTCATATAAACCACCTCGAAGAAATCATAAAAATCGCAAAAAAACGAAATTTTACAAACCTAGTCGTGCATCCAATTTTTGATGGTCGTGACACTGCACCCATGATTGGAGACAAGTTTCTACAACAACTTCTAGACATGTTTGAAAAGCACGGAGTAGGGGCTTTAGGCAGCCTAGCAGGCCGATATTACACAATGGACCGCGACACACGCTGGGACCGGATAGAAAAAGGGTATAATGCAATGGTACTCGGAACTCCAATTCTTGAAGGTGACCCGATCGAATACATAAAAAAGTCTCATGAAAATGGAAAAGGAGACGAATTCATAAAGCCGATCTGCACAGATCCCACAAACACAATTGACGATAACGACTCAGTCATATTTTTCAACTTCCGCTCCGACAGAACCAGACAGATTACAAAAGCATTAAATAAAAGTGATTTTGCAGGATTTGAACGGAAAAAAACTCCTAAACTTTCATATTACGTATGCATGACTGAATATGATAAAAGTTTCGATTTACCAATTGCATTTCCTTCACCAGAAATCAAAAAGACTCTTGGAGAAGTTGTGTCAGAAGAGGGCCTAAAACAACTAAGAATAGCGGAAACTGAAAAATACGCACATGTAACTTTTTTCATAAACGGTGGGGTTGAAGTTAAATTTCCAAATGAGGATAGAGTTTTAGTCGATTCTCCCCGTGAAGTAGACACATATGATCAAAAGCCAGAAATGAGCGCACGAGAGGTGACTGACAAACTCATTCAGGAGCTGGAAAAAGACAAATATGATTTGATAATTATCAATTTGGCCAATTGCGACATGGTGGCACATACAGGAAAATTTGAAGAAACAATTAAGGCAATTGAAGTAATTGATGAATGTGTTGGAAAAATTACAGAAAAAACTCTCGAAAAAGATGGACTAATTTTTTTAACAGCAGATCATGGAAACGCCGAATTGATGAGAGATGAAGAAGGAAATCCAATTACATCTCACACTACAAATCCAGTTCCATACATTGTGATATCAAATAAGCTCAAAAACAGCACACAAAAAGCGCAAAACGGCAGACTATCAGACGTAATGCCTACAATACTTCATCTGATGAATATAGAAATTCCATCAGAAGCTACAGGAAAGGATTTGCTGGAACAATAAATTGAACAATGAGGCAGGAACAAACCATCATACTGTCTATTCCTCCTAATTGTCTTTAAACCAAGGACAATGCTTCTGCAAGGTACAATCTGTGCAATTCGGCTTTGGTGCTTTACAAACGTCACGTCCTAACTCAATTATCAAGTGAGTAAATTGCCCCCAGCTTTTCTTAGGCAAAATCTGCAGAAGGTCTTTTTCTATCAACTCAGGCCTTGTGTTATCCGAAAGCCCTAATCTCTGCGAAATTCGAGAAACATGTGTATCAACTGCCACACCCTCATTCTTTCCAAAACCATTGAACAAGACAACATTCGCTGTTTTTCTCGCAACTCCAGGCAAAGTCACCAAATCGCTCATATTATCAGGAACCTCACCGCCAAAGACCTCAACAATTCTCTGGCAACATGCTTTAATATTCTTTGATTTATTTCTATAAAACCCAGTTGAACGGACCAATTCCATCAAATCTTCCAAATCACAAACAGCAAACGATTCAGCGTCAGGATACTTCTTAAACAGAGCTGGAGTGACAATATTCACTCTTTTGTCAGTGCATTGTGCACTTAATATAGTTGCAACTAAAAGTTGAAGTGGAGTTCTAAAAACAAGCGAACAATGTGCCCCTGGATATGCCTTCTCTAAAGCCCTCAACAGTAATTTGGCCTCTCCCTTGTTTTTTAAGTCCTTTTTTCTCATAATATGTCCACAATTTTGTTGACCGAAGAATAAACAAAACAATGACTAAACGAAAGAATAAACTATTAATAGCTCTCTTCGCTACTTGGAGCATACTTGGACTCTACGCCGATTCAGCTTGGTTAAGCGCTATCCCACCGTATTTAATCCCACTAACAGCAATTTGCTCACTATACCCTCCATTACTCACCATCTGGTATACATTAAAATACTACGAACGACATATACCACAGTGGTTCACATATTGGATAATAATTGGGGCTGCTAGCTATGGAATAACCGCTCAGTTCTATTTCCCACTTTTGATGTCTTGGGTCGGAATCAATTTCCATGACGTTGGTTCAATGTTTTGGGTTGCAGTTTATGGCAGCCAAGCCTTCATACTTTTTCCATATTTAAAGAAAGTAACCTGGAAAACCGCTTTGCCTGGCATTATATTCATTATGGCAGCAAACTACGCGCATTATATCGTTCCAACTTTTCTTGATTTCACAATCCCTGGTTATCCTATCTGGATGAAAAACCTCACAGTAATTGTGGCGATTTCTATTCAAATTGGAGTAATCTCAACAGTCACTTTTCTGGCAACAAAGCAGAGTAAAAAACTTGCTCAAGTACCAATTCACATTAGTCCCTAGAGACGGCAGAAGGGTTGGGGACTTTTACGCGCGATGCTTCCCTGGAAGCGCTATTATACCTAACTTTCTTAGGTCCATCTCTGCGAACCTTTTTTCTATCGCCTAAAGCCTTGGCAACGTATTTCTCAGGCAAGGAATCAAAAGCCAAATAGGCCAAATTTAAAGAATCCAAAGGGTCTGTATACAGCCCCTCTTTAAGTATCTCAAAGTGCAAATGTGCTCCAGTAGTATGTATACCCGCTCCTTTTGTGCCCGGTATACCACCGCTAAGGCCAATTACATCGCCTTGTCTGACTTCGTCGCCCTCTTCAACAACAATCCTAGAAATATGGCCATAAAGTGTCATATAGCCCCCATAGTGAGCCACCATTACATAGCTATACCCATAACCATTGTCCTCAGCCTTATAAACAACGCCATCAGCAGCAGATTTTACCAAAGTTCCCTGACTAGCACGTAAATCAATCGCATTATGCTGCATCCCAAAGATCCTCGCATACGAAGCCTCACGATAATACGCAGTAATTCCACGGCCAGGATTGACTGGCCAAATAGGGGAAAAATCTTCACCTTCAGAACTTCCTATCAAATGCGATAGTAGTAACTTATCATCGCCCACACTCAACAGATCCGCATAATCATCTGGGTTGAAACTATCACCCAGCTGCTTGACTCTGTCCTGAATAAACACCAAATTCTTTCTCAAAGTACCAACTTCCAGAAGCACATCTTCCTGCTCTCTCTTCGATTCAAGTAATAATTGTTGGTAAACCTCCTCTTCTCCCTTGGTCAGAACTAAAAGGTTATCCTTCGCCTTTCTTCTTATGTCTAACTCATTATTCTCATCTGACAAGGTTTGGTGATAAATTAGCAGATTATGCTTACGTACTTCCAGGATCTTCTGATTTACTTCTTGCTCCTCCATCAGAGACTCCAAAGAATTAAAGATTTCTCGCCCCTGGCTCTCTAATACTTCACTATATCTAATAGATCGGAGTTTCTCTCCTGTTGAATTGTTACTCAGTAACAATTTTAAAGTGTTCAGGTCGGCCTCATCTGAGTTCCAGGTGTTTAATTCTGCCTGGTCTTTAAAAAGAACACGCAAATATTCTAAAACCAACTGTTTTTGATAAGAAACTTCAATTTTTTTCTGAGCAATTTGATATTCCAGTGTATCTATATCACTCTGTTTCTTTGCAATTTGATTCTCTATGTTCTCAATATTCTTCTCAGAAACTGCAATATGTAAGTCTAAATTATTGATCTGAGCCTGTAATGTATCAATTTTATTCAATGCTTCCTCCAGACTCTCTTCTGTGTGAGCAATCTCCCTGTTTACAACGAGAAGATCGTCCTCAACAGAGTTAATTTCAGTAGTAATACGACTCATAAAGCGATTTGTTTTGAATTCCCTGACCAAATCTACCTGAGTTGAAGTTAAAGCCTCCTTCTGAGCAAACAATTGGCTATCTTTTAAAGGTATAAACAACATCGCAAAGACTAGTAGTGCCAAAATTATTTTTTCTAGATGCCTGATTTTTATAGCTTTGCTTTGAAACATGTCTACTGAAACACAATAATTATCTAGTAATTCTACCAGAAAAACGCCTCATCAACAATGAAGAAGGGGCTTATTCGGGCGAGTTTAAGACATTCCCCCTTGCAAAGCAGTCAGAAAAATTGTAACTTGCATACATCAGCCAAATTTGGGTATGATATTCCCGCCTGAAACGGCTTACTAGTAACATTAAATCTGCAACACTATGGCACATAAAAAGGCCGCTGGATCAACAAAGAACGGACGAGACTCGATAGCCAAACGACTTGGCGTAAAGGTTTTCGGAGGTCAAACAATTCAAGCGGGAGGCATTATTATCAGACAACGGGGAACAAAGTTTTTCCCTGGTAAAAACACAGGAATGGGTAAAGATCATACTATTTTTGCAAAAACTGATGGAGTTGTTGGCTTCACAGAAAAACAGCTAAAAAAGTTCAATGGTCAGGTTCATAAAGATAAGTTGGTTAATGTAACCCCAGTTTAATTTGTGTCAGAACTAGAATCATTTTCGAGTTATGAGTCGGGTAATCAGGGCTCAGACCCGGAGAGTTTTCGTTTATTCCAAGAAAGGATGAAGGCTGCTGCTGCACAGATCCAAGGCATTAGGGCAGGGGAGCAGAAACAGAAGAAAAAAGAGGATGAATTGGCGAAGATTCTGGGCAATTTTATTAAATCCAAGCAAGGGACCCGTGGGAATGATGAGTTTTTAATGATGACAAGCTCTTTGCTTGCACTAAACATCCCCGCAATATTCATATTAAGCATTTTAGTCCTTAACTTTCCAGAGTTACAGAGAGAATCAGGAATAAAACTGCTTTCATTTGATGAAGCCATGAGCGCAGGTGTACTGGACGCAGAGACATTACCTGACATGTATTTAGGAGCGGGCAAACTCCCACCTCATATAAAAGTTGCAATCGATTCTTGGATTCAAGAGATTAACAAGGCTGCTACCGACGGAAAAGAAAAAATTATCAAAACAGCTGTAACTAACTTAAACAAGTGGGAATCAGGAGTATTTGATTTTGTGAATTTCAGCCTTCAACACTATTTATCAGCGAACAATATAGTTATGCAGAGAGACATTGTTGGCAAATTTGTAGAGTATTTTATGAGTAATATTTTAGATCAAATAGTGCTCACATTAAGAAGCCTTGAGGCTCCCGGAGAATAAACTCTATACAAAGGCTAATATTCTTCTTCCATCTCTTTAAGATCCCATAATCGAGCGTCCACTGTACCAAAAGCTCCATTTGCATTTGGCCAACCTTGATTTTTAAGTCGATAGACATAAGCATATCTAACCACTATGTCATAGTATTTTGGCAAAGCCAAAGCACAACACTCGAGCAATCAAAGCTAAAAAGCTCTGAAGCTGAGAAAAGTCAAAACCCTCAAACAAAATGTAAGATGAGGAGGAAAGAGTAAGTATGGGGGTTGACATACAAACACAAAGAGGTATAGATTACTTTCCAACTTATAATATATAATTATGCCCCTTACAGAAAGAGAGCCTACTTTTGCACAAACAGGCAAAAAGACAGACACAATAACACCTGTATCTAGCCAACGCTATTTATCTTCATATATTCTCTCACTTGTACTGGGAGCACTGTCCCCAGGGTGTGATATGACGCAGGGCACAAATGAAACACCCCATGCGGCTCAAGCGTCCATATTAAAGCAAGAAACTAAACCTGCAGTAAGCCCAGTACAAAGTACAGAGCAAACTAAGCAAGACGAAATCAAGGAAAAGTCAGAGTACACTGTTGATGAATTAATATTAGAACTGGACAAAAGATTCGCAGATTTGAGAAAAAAAATTGAGGTCGGGATGGCAGAGCATTGCCCGGACCCACAAGTGCAAGCTGAAATAATGAAAGTGTTTGATGCATATGAGGCCAATAAGAAATATCCAGTTAGAAAATGGGACAAGTCAATTCATACGAGACTTCAAGCTGAGAAAGATTTAATAAATAAACCAGGATCTTTTCTGATAACTGGACTGGACAGTGAGCTCGAAACATCTAAAGATGGAAATGAAACTCTGGGAGCATTTCACGCAGAAAGAAGGCTGCTGTTTTTCCGTGCAAAGCAGAAACTAACCATGATTTCTTTATTAATTCTATTTCATGAAGCCACTCACATAAAAAACGATAATGATAGAGTTGAAAAGTTATTGAAAGGGGACACAGATGAATTCTGGAGGAGTCGTGGTGGTCTTCTTGGTGGTTTAAACAGATTAAGTATCAACGATGAAGTAAAAGCATATGCATTCGAAATTGAAGTACTAAATATTATTACAGAGGGGCTAATGGACGAGTTAGGACAAGAGGTGGGGATACCATCTAATCACCCGTCAAGATTGAAAAAAATTAAAGAAAAATTGGGATTAGGAGGCGTTAAACTAAATGAAAGACAAGAATCCTACATCAACATGATGAGCATGAGATCCATGCTCTACTTTCCTGAAAGAATACAAAAGGGACACGTACCTCCTATGTTTGCTCATAATATATTACATCTGTATCCACAATGCTCTTTTGCAACAGACGCCAAAGGAAAAATAGTTCCCAAGTGGTTAAACAAGGAAGACGAAGCAAATCAAAAAGGAAACATCGAATTTGGTATGAATTATACTAGAATTTTACCCTAATGGGGTGTCCAATGGGTTTCGAACCCACGACCTCCGGAACCACAATCCGGCGCTCTAACCAACTGAGCTATGGACACCACGTTTCTTGCCCGCTGATTTTATCATAGAGACGAGGAAGTGCAATATTTTTCTTTTTATTGTCATCCCACGACTTGATTGGGGGGCTATTAGAGACTTAATTAAGTAACAAAATCAAAGACTGACAATATAAAAAAATCCAACAATAAAGCACCATAACGGCTAGAAATCAACGTACAACGTGTTTTCAGCAGGTATTACAAGGCGACAAGTAAAATGAAACGTGAGCTGTACATCAAGTACTGCTCACGTTTCATTTTACGCAGACAACGCAGTAATACCTGCTGAAAACAATCAACAGACCGCTCGAACTTGCGAGTGGCCTTAGTTGATATTTAGGAGTAACAACGCCCTAGAATAGCCTCATTATCCTAAAAGTACAAAAACAAAATGCTCTCTAGTTTCATCCATACCCGTTATTCTGAATACTTCCCGAAAGCAAATCTATTATATCACTTGTTTACTTATTTGCAAGGAAATTGCTTAGATTATATCCTAGGGTAGTCGAATCATATATTCTGTAGTCCTTAAGCGGTGGTAGGGGGTCACTTTCATAGAAAAACTCTTGCCCACCAAAAACTTTCTCCTTCATGAATGTATATTTGTGCTGTAGAATTTTACTTTCATTTTTCATTTCTCGGAACAACTCACCATGAAGTAGATAGAAATTAAAAGTTTCTGCAAAATCTTCAAAAGGGTCTGTCATAGCATAAATACTAACGAAATCACGTTTTATTGAACTGCTTTTTAAAAGAGCATCATTCGCGAAACTCAGTCTATAAAAATCAAGACTTGGATCATCTATCAGAACCTGATTATTCCCATCCATAAACTCACTAGAGGAGTCGGTCTTTGAACCAATCAAAACAGCAGTGTCCTCAATATGGCCCAATTCATGTACCAAAACACTAGCCAATTCCTTATCAGTTAGATTTTGGCATCTTAGAATGATTGTCGAGCCACCTCCCAGGCCTCTTCTCCCATGAGAATTGAAGTACAAAGTAAGGTTTTTTACCTTTTCAATCACTTCAGGCGGCATAACCTGAAAAACGTCATATACTAAAGAAGCACATTCATTGAGGGCTCTATCATCTGCATTGTCATCTGGGGCGAACTCACTCCCTGGATGTAAAGTAATCCCCATCGACTTAATACGGTCCAAATAATCTTCATCTACTGTATAAACAGGAACTTGTTCAAGCTGTGGTGAGACTTCTGATAAAACAGGGCCGCTTTCAAACATTTTGGGTCTGTCAGCTACCTCTGCAGAATAGCTAACCCCAAAGAAGGCCTGAATTCCAATTATAAGAGCAAAAAGATAAGTTTTAAGCATGATTTATATGCAAGTTAACTAATCTTTTGTTTTTGTTTTTGAAAACTAAAATGAGTCTTCTAGAAGAGAGTATTATATACTAAAAAGACACGAAGTCAACGAAACCAGCGCAGAAACTTATTGCCCCACTTAAATAGAAGGAATCTTACTTAATCTTGTATCTAACTAGATACTTCAGAGTTGACGTCCCTAAGACAAAAACAGACCCATGGGGCTCAGAATTCCTGGCAGCTGCTGCCCTGTCCACTTTGTAGTGATCCACCAAAAAGTCCTCCGCTTGACCAATACTCTGTTGAATCGTAGCATTTAGAGCTTTCTCATCGCCATTTACATTGTTCATAACCCTATCAACAACCATGTAAAGATACCCATCAGATTCAGCTCGATACTTAAGGCCATATCTGGGAGCAGCCTTGCCTGCACTTAAGACTTTTACATAATTACTTGCCGCTGTTTTGTCACTCGGAAGAAGTCTATTCTCAATAGCTGCTGGCACTTCAGCGTCATTTTGTACAACTTCTCCAAAACGCTTTGCAAACTTTTCCAGTTCCTCTGGAGTTGCCTCTTTACCAAACCAATCTTCGTATTTCTTGCCTAACCAAACTGCAGGTCCGGTAGAAGCCATATAGTGATATGCCCTTTGGAAGTAATCACCAGTGCCTTCTGCCACTCTGTCAGTAAGAGCGTCCTTTAATTTAATATTCGGATCCTGAGCCATTTCACTGACTACGACCTGACTGTACATAATTGGAGGATTGTATTTCCCATATCTCTTTTTTAATGCATCCATACCAAATCTCTTTACAACTATGTCCATAGCAATAAATGCATTCTGTGGTGACATTCTTGTGCCTTCTATAGTTTTAGTAGACTGATTTTGCTCATATTTTTCAAGCAAATCCATGAAAGAGAGATCGCCTATTTGCACAAAGGATTCAGTCATTACCTCAGCGCCTTTCTTATCAGTTCTAAAAGCATCTTTCAAAAAGGTAGGGCTTTTGTGTCCTCCTTGTGTAGTTCCTGTAATTGCATCTACTGCACTCTCACCCGTAAACAGATACCACGCCTTATTCAACAGCCATCCTCCTCCTCCAATCATTGCTCCATACTTGAGGACAGATTTAATGCCATCAGTGAATGCGTTTTTAGATTTTAATAGAAACACTCCACCCACCAATGCTACCCCAGCAAATAGAAGTTTCTGGCTAGTAGAAAGAGTATCCCAGTTTTCTCTAGCCGTTCCGAGCGCACCCTGTACTCCTTCAGTTATGCTCTGCGAGGTCGAATATTCAGCCTTTCGAGCATTAGACAAAACATCTTCTGCATTCAGAAGCTTTTTACAATGCAATCTGATTGAATCGAAATATTGCCAGGAGTTCAATACTCTCTCTGCTTCCTGTGTAGGCATATTAGTTGGAGGCGTTTTTAAGTTATCCAAAACACCAGCAACTACGGCAGGATCCTTCTCCTTCATCAAATCCACCTTGCTGCATTTTCCAAGAATAGTTTTTGCATCCAGTAATTTGCCGGAAATCATCTGTTCTGTAGGAGTTGAGCCGGACCCAGTAAGCTGAATACCCATTTCCAAATCAAAAAGGTTGTCAAAATTGGCCAAAACCACTTTCCCATGAAGAAATTCAAGCACTCTTTTATCATTCAGAGTTTGCCTCTCTGGTAATACCTCTCCGTTAGTTTTTGGGTCCCTCTCGCGCATTGCTGCGACTGAGACAGGGGACACTTCTCCGGGCTTAGCCATACTTAAGAGTTTAATCCTTATATTCTAGCATAAAACTGGCACTTTCGGCAAGATACTACGGCTCGAAAACAAGGGGACAAAAAAAGAGTCGCCTGTAATCAATAATTGACTAAAACAGGCGACCCTTTGATTGTATAATTTTTACTTTACAGGAGCTTTTTGGGGAGCCTCACCTTGGAACTGAATTCTACTCTTATTGTGTTTCAGATTACTAACAACAAAAGGAAGAAGGTCTCTGCTATAGTAAACAGCATCCTGTCGCATTAAACTTGCATCTAGACCGTTTAATTTAAACCCTGGCCCTCCATCTTTTCCTGGCTGGGTGTGTACGTAAATGGTCTTTAGCCTTGCTGATATCATATTCAAGTCAATATTGTATATTCTTGGAGGCATGATTCCAGCGCCAGTATTTTTTGGTTGATATGCAATTGTGAAAGTACTATGACCGTTCGCAAGCCTTTTTACTTCCTCTACTTGTTTTTGAGCCTTCAGCACAGGAGCTTCTGCCCTGCCTAAATCATAGGCCCTCAATAACACCTCAGAAGTCCTCAAGGTTTCTTCAAGTTCTGTATTCATTTCACTGACCGCTATCATATCAGCTCTTGTTTCAGCTTTTTTCATTTGACCTGGTAACTTCTCTAGCTGAGACGCTGCCCATGTCAAATTTAGACCACGAAGCTGTGATCTAGACATATTCTCTTTTTGATCAGCAGCTCGCTCATCGAGAAGGGAAATCCGGTGTATAAATGCATCGATTCTAGCCTCCTCTTTTCTAATTAATTGATCTTTTTCAACTTCAGTAAGAACATCAGTAGGCTTCTTAACCTCGCTACTCTTATCAGAGGGGGTAACATCCGGTTTTTCAGTCTTTGGTTGTCCCGGCTCAACAGGATTAGCCTTTGGATTAGGTAGAGTTGTCTTAGCAACCGGAGAAGTTTTTGACTTAGGCTTTGACCATGGTGAGACAACTTTTGGAACAGATATTGGCTTAGTTGTCGTAGAAGGGGTTGCCTTTGCTACAGTTTTTTTCTCGGTCTTAGGTTTTGCAGCAGATTTTTGCTCACTAGGAGTAGTTTCTGGCTTTAATTCAATAGGTTCTGGCTGAGCGCCTACGCTTCTGTTTTTTGTCTCAGCAGTTGTGTCAGTTGAACTAAACAAAGCAGTTGACCAATCTTTACCCTTTACATAAAGCAATGCGGCAGATGCCAATACGGCAGCAAGTGGTAAAGCTAACCAAGCAGCCCTTCTTTTTTTCTTACTGTCAGTTATTTGTGGATTATTTTTTTGTTCAATTGGGGCAATGACTGCATCCGAATTATCTTTGGGGTCTTCAGAGGGGGATCCATCAACACCTATTGAAATATTAGTTTCTTCAACTGATTCTTGGAGAACTTTAGGTTGAGGTGGAAGTGATGCCAATTGTTGCTCCCTAATTTCTTTCACTCTATCAGCACCAGGATAATCTAGATTTCCACTAAGCAAATTCATAACCAAGAAAGACACAAAAGCTGGATCTGTAGTGGTAAAACGTTGAATTAAACCGGAATTATCAATTCTATACTCTTCTTCAAGAAACTGAAGAACTGCATCATATCCAAGTGAAATACTGCGAAAACTTTTTTCTGACTTCTCGTTCTCTTTTTGCATTTTCAACTCTTCAAGCTCCTCCACACTATGCGGCTTGAAGGTGTTAACTGTGGCGGCAAACGCTGAAGTAATGGCACGACCAGCTCTTCTAAAAACAGAAACCGGCTTTTTCTTTGCTCCATGTTTTTCAGTCTGAATTTCTGAATTTGCAGCGAGAGTTCTTACATAATCCAATAATCTTTTTTTCTCTTCATTAAATATTTGAGTGTTTATCTCATCTTCGTGTAGTTGCTCAGAACTACTTGAAGATTCACCAGATTTATTAGCGCGCCTTTCAAGCTCCGCATCTGGATTAATAAAGGCTCTAATCTTAGACAAAAAACCATGTTTAACAGGAGTGTCTGAAGGCTCTTCAGGTAGAAGAGGATCAATAGAGCCAGCTTCATTAGCACGTCTATTAATCTCTTTCTTAGCATTAATCATAGCCCTAATCCTAGAAAAAAGACCATATTTAGGAACAGTTTCGACGATTTCGCTAGTTTCAGTCTTATTAGACTCTCCAGTCAATTTTTCTGCACCTCCCCACTTAACAGGCAGCATACGATACAACCAAGATTTTCTTTTGATATCTACAATAGCTTTCTCAGGACTCTCATCAGCCAGTGCAGTATTGTATTTAGTAGTAAACATATCAGTTGCACCCTTAGCAGCATTAGTCCTCATAAGTTTAACCGCCTCATAATGAGGAGACTTTGGGTCTGTAAGACAGTTGTTAATAAATTCATCAATTTTACTTACAGTAGAACAATCAACTGAAGCAAATTCTGACTCAGGTAAATCCTTCAGATAAACACCCAGACAATTAAATCCAGCATCTGCGGCTGCATGTAGAGCGTTACGCTCTGCACGCGCTTCTGTGTGAGCCTCATCTCTGTAAGATTTTAACTTTCTAATTCTATCAATAGATGGAGTTGTCTGTAGTTTATTTGGTAGAATTGCATCAACAAGTTTAATTGGTGCGGTTAACAGTGACAAGGCCACGTGACCGAGTCCTGTACCCAGGGCCTTAATTCTACCAACAAAACCTTTACCAAGAGTTGCTTCTCTGTATTTATCTTGCTTGTCCTGAGCAACCTCTTTTTCATATTTATGACTATATTCGTCTGAGGATTTTTCTATTCCTTCCAGTACTAGACTTTTAGGAGACACAAATTCAGTCTCAAAAGCACTTTCAATCTCTGCATCCAACTCTGCAAATGCAGCAGGATCATCAACTTCAAGTACGAGAGCTTCAGGTACGTCCTCTAATTGGGCAGTATCCGGAGTTCCTAAAGGAAGTGTTTGATCACTAGTTTCTGATTGCTCTGAAGTTGCAGGAACAACAGAAACTGCGTGCAACGTAGGCGCAAATGGAGATCCAAGAGGTGGTACAGAGACGACCTCCGCAGGATGTCCAATCATAGTAGAATCAAATGAGCTTTGAGGCGTTAAACTGGGAGTGGTGCATGTAACAACAGGAACAGCGGCAACAACAGACCCTCGACTATCTGTAATAATTGATTCAGCAATGCAATCTGGGGCCGAGCCAGAAACACATGGGAGTTGCCCCTTACCAATTACTGACCACCTATTCTTTCGAGCTGACTTTGCCTCGGAGCTGTCAGAAGCACGCCTTTCTAATTCAGCAGAAAAAGCATCTAACAATTTCTGATCGAATGATCCATTTGGCATAACTTGGTCGATTGTCTCTTTAGCAATCCTGCTTGCCTCTCTTACGTCAAAACTCACACCAAGCTTAGCTGGCGTAGTATTTGGGGCTTCCTCACCTGCCACTGCATCTTGAGAACCATCTGTTTTATGCATCATCTATATTAATTATAATTAGTAATTATTATTTTCTAATTCAAGCTGTAATATACCAAACCGAAAGACTGGTAACATTATGTATAACTAAAATTAGCCGGCAGTATTACACCTGCCACGGCTTCTGTCAAGCAAAGATATGTGCTGTCAAGTATGGTTAACTTAACTTCACAAACCACTTAATTAGAGTTTTCTGTTTTGAGGAGGTTATCGCCTTAAGAGTCTCAGCAATGCCTTTCTTTGAGAGCATCTCCATAACTTTAGCAAGTTTTTCATCACTAGTATTCAAAACTTTGAGTAAATCCCTCGTATTATTAGATCTTAAATCAACTTTTTTAAGTCTCATCCCATTTGTATCAATTGACTCTCCAGCACGTCGTAATGTAAATAGAAATTCAAAAACATGAGGGTACTTCAGTATTTTCTTTAAATAATGTAAGTACTTCTCATAATTCCCTGGTTTAACTTTCTCCAGTAAATCCTCAACAGGCTCCTCATTGTCATCAAAAATTTCTGATAAATGAACTTGACCAAGCTTTTCTATTTCTGCATCAGAGATTGCATTAATCGTTTTTTCAGAAACTGGCAATGTAATTGCGTGAGTTGTCGCTTCTACTGCAACAGTGGCCTTTGCTGACGTGGTTGCCATCACGCTAGCCCGTATGGCTGCAGAAGTGGTGACCGTGGGGGCCTTCTTTTTAGGCACAAGAGACACATCAGGTGTCTTTATGGCTGCAGACGAAGTTGGTTCTGCTTCAGGAGTTGTTTTCACTTTTGAAGTCTCTTCCGGAGAAGAGTCGCTTGAATCAGATGCTCCGTCAGGAGTAGCAGTGGGTGTACTTGAACCTGCACCTGCAGTGCCTTCCCCTCCATCACCAGGGCCTTTGTCATCTTCACTTGCCTCGTCATCCGCATTTTCATCATCAGAGCCATCAGAGACACTTGATGCTTCAGAGGAAGTATCATCAGGGGGAGTCTCGGAACTAGCTTCAGCGCCATTTACAGCTGCATCTGCGTCTGCGTCAGAAGAATTAACAGTATGATTATCTATCCATAATGAAATTAATTCCCCCAGATTCTTAGCTTTATATCCTCGCATTATTGTAATTTTTTCCTCAAATGTTCCGTCTACAGGACCGATAGCAGTCTTATACAGCGCAACTAGACCAAAAATATCGTCTTTTTCAGACCAATCAACTTCGTTATCTCCACCACACAAAGAATTATTCATAATTAACTCAAAGAAACGACGCAATTCGTTATTAAAATATGATTTAACTTCCGTCATATCAGAGAAAGAAAGTCTCAATCCCTCTATGACACGTTTAGCAACAGCAGCAAAATCAACATTCACATTCAGATTCACATTCTCTTTAATTACAACTTCAAACCACCCTGCAATGTAAGCAATTTGCTGATTAAATTTTTCAATTTTCTCAGCCTCATCTTTTCCCATATGCATATCAAGAGAACGGTCTAAATAAGCAGTAGAACGTACATTTGAATCAAAATTACCCTTGTGTCCGTACCCATAATCCACATTACAAATGGCAATTTCAACGCTTCCATTTACATAACTATATTCTCGCTCATCCGTAGCCACGACCGGTGTATGTGCATGCACTATCCTTCTTGCACCCAAACCATAGAGTTTATCAAGCAAAATCGTAGCATTTGGATCTGTCAAAGAATATTTGAAATCTCTATTATATGGATTGCAAAATAAACTAGAAAGCATAGCAAATTCTGGATGTTCATCCATGGATTCAGTGGGGTTTAACAGTAAAGCCCTCAGATTATTTTGAAATTCACTGTTAATTTCATCAATTGTTCGACTCAAATCATTTCCAGTTGTTAGCTTAAACAAAATACCTTTGGTTGGTTCTGTATGAAATATTACATTGCTTCCATCCCAGTCAACCAACTTCATCGAGCACATGGACTCTAGAAACTCCCTACCTTCTGTATCAGTTTGCATATTTTTTCTAACCTCATTGCAGAGATCAATATAACCCTGCTCAGAAAGGCGTGTATCACCGTGATATAGGTGGAGCTCTGCCTCTAGCTTTTCTAGATCCTCGCCAAAGCGCTTCCCAATTTCTGAATATTTTGCAACTAGTTCTAACACTCCCTTGCCTTGCCATGGAGAATATGAATCGGGACTATCTCCTTCTGGATTATAATCCACTGATAGATCATCTATCAGAGACTTAATACCTTTTGTCTTTCCATATAGCGATCTACCAGTTATAAAGGCCATTTTCATGTCCTCATGATTTCCATAAATATCAACAAGTAGTCCACCTGCAGCCTCTGCCTGCTCTTTCAAATCCTCAATTTTTGCCCTAATAGGCATTCCCTCGGCAATACGATCACCCATGGTATCTCCCATCAAAACTAATTTTCTATTTCCAGCAATCCATGTCCATTTATCATGTGCACCTATTTCAATAGCTTTCAAAGTTAGCAAATTATCTCTAAGGGCTTGCAAACTCCCATTCAAGTCCCCAATTATCATAGTTTCAGTCTGATTTCCGGGTATTTCAAAAGAAGTAGAGCCAGCTTCAGTGCCTTCACTTGAACCTGAGTCAGCAGCCTCTGGAGAAGCAGCCTCTGGAGAAGCAGGAGCAGGAGCGGCAGCAGGAGTAACAGGAGCGACAACAGGAGCGGCAGCAGGAGGGGCGACAGCAGCAGCAGCAGCAGAAGGAGGCGCAACTGGAGGAGGGGGGGATGAAACACTCTTTCCCCTTACACGTAAGTCCTCGAAGAGGAAAGAATGCTTCTGTGTATGCATTTGTTGTCGAACCGCCAATAGTTGCTTTGCGGCTTGTAGGGAGTGATATTCACCAATTTCCCCCAACTCCCTCACTAGCAACTGATCAAGTCCACCAATCTCGTATTTTCGGTCAAACTCTTGAATTTCCTCACGTAATTTTAAATATGCAGAAACAATACCCTTTCTAGCTTTTTCTGAAGAATTAGCAGCTTTTTTGGTACTGCGTTTAAAGCCCTTTTGCATAGATCTGATTGTATCAATTCTGGCTCCAAAAGAATGCCAAAAAACTCTTTCCATTTCATTGGAAAGATTCTTCTCCCATTTCTTTGCCTCTGCTCTCTTGCTTGTATCAGTCTCTTGTTTCTTTTTAAAATCCTTTTGGTTTTTAGCCAAGCCTTCAGCTAACTTATCTTCTTGTTCCTCAAGGTATTCTTCTACTTTAAATAAGTCACCTTTATATTGGTCTCTCTTTAAAAACAGCCGATTTCTCTTCTTATTTATTTGTACCATTCTCTTTGTAAGTACTTCATAATTATGATCGGAAGCCTTGTGCTCGCCTTCAACAAAGTAATCTTCTGAATTAGTGTTATTCGTAATGGGATCAGTGTCTACGAGTGGAAGCTTGGCCTTTAATTTGGCAGTCTCCTCTTCCATGTGTTTAATCGCAGCAAATAATTTAGTTTGATTATTAAAGATTTTTTTCATCTTCCTCTTCACGCTCGATTTGCTAGGAGTTGTAATAAAAGCTTGTAATGGGGACAATCCTTTAGAAGGTGCTTTTGGACCGTAAGCATTTCCACTCTCAGCTAAGGAGTCTAATGACTCTTTAATTGCTATGTCTGCATTATCAACTGCTGCCCTTGCGCCTCTAATAGTTCGAAGTTCAGTTTTAACTCTCGCAATTTTTCCAAGCTGAGTAGTAATTTTTTCACCAAGTTCTATAATTTCTTGTTCTAATTGATCTAGTTCTGGTTGAATTGTACTAACTACAGTTTGTTTTTCTGCAAATCCCTCTCCCAAGTGTTTTCCAGGGACATAGTCAGGATCTGTTTTATCTGGAGAAAAAGCTTCCAAATTGTATGAAGCCAAAGACCTATCCCTGAGAACTCTTCCCGCCTTTTTGAAAAAAGCCTTTGCAGCTTTAAATGGATGCAAAATTGAATTTTTGAGAACAGGAGGGTTAACAGTTGAATCTTTTGGCATCCTATGAACCAAATTTGAAACCTCATGGGCAGTAGCCTTCCGTATAGCATATTGAGGAGACGAAGGATTGCCATATCTTCCATAGATGCGTTTGCTCAGTGTCCATTCTTTTAGTTCGGGAGCCGACATGTTAGGTGGAGGAGCTTGTGTACTAACATTACTTTCAATATTGGTTCTTATAGTATCAATGTCTTCTTTCACTCTTCTGATTTTATCAACAGAAACAGGTCTATCAATAAATGAAACAAAACGTTCCCAAATTGAACGAAAAATTATCTTTGCCTCACTATCATCAATTGATGCATTGTTAGAACAAATCTCAGACATTGTTTCCACTGGATTCAGAAGGGCGTTATTTCTGTCAAAAAACTCCTCTTCTGTCATCTTGCCATCAACAACAGAAACACGCTCTTGCTTTAGAGATTCCAGAGCCTCCTGGCTTTGAGCGTATATATATTGAAGTGCATAATCATTTGCGAGACTATTCGCCAGTAGAGAAAGAGATTGGTCATCCCACCCGTCAATATTAGTGGAACCCAATGGGCTATTTTTATCTGTCATAAAAAAGTTAGTATGAGTATTTTTTATCCATTATGCCAACGATCTCCACGATTTCATCATATAAGTCTGCAACAGACTTAACAATTTTATCGTCCAATCCTGGGACATAAGAAGTGATTATACTCAAACAGTCTATGATGTCAAGCTCTGGATGGTCTTCAATGGTTTTTTCTAAAAGGAAGACATCCTTTTTACGAAGTGATGCTACCACAACAGCAGTAACTCTGTCCGTTAGAGTTTGTGAAATTTCATTTGCAAGCTCCTGCTTCACATCTGGATCAGCCTTATCCATCTTCAGTTCCTTCAAGAGATTATTTATAAACTCCTCAGTACTAAAATATGATGGTTTCTGTTTTTTCTCTCTCTCTTGCTTTTTTATAGTTTTCATAGTGGTGTTTATTTTTTATTAAGCCTTAGTTGCTGCTGGTGAATAAGTTACAACAGACTTTGAGACATGATCATAATATTCCACTGATGTCAGAGGAACTTGTTTCTTATTTGCAATTTGCAAATATTTGATGACTCTTTCTTGCCGCTTTCGTTTTTTATTTTCTAGTCTATTCAAGTATTTTGCATATCGTTTATGTAAAGCACCAAATTCAGTTCCCTGAATTTTCTCCTGCAATGCATTCTGCTCTGCCTGTATCTTGCTTGCCTTCTTAAGGAATTCAGCAACTCGATCTGTATAATAACTACGCAAAGTATTCCGGCTAACAATTCCAAGCATTCGCTTTGGCATTTGAGATGTACGTACAATTGCTCTACCTATCAATCCTGGAACAAAAGCTGCCGTTTTTCCAACACCAGTCAGTATACTTCCTCCAAGAATTTTACTCACATCATATGCCTGTCCTGCCCTTCTCTTATTAATTACATGCTTCCTGGCTTTTGACCAACTCCATTTAGTAGCTCCCCAAAGCGCTCCAAAAGTACTCTTCGTATATCCCCAAGTTCTCTGCATTCTATAATTGGTAGACATCTTATCAAACACTTGAGCTAGTCCAACAGATTCTAAATATTTAATTCTTTGCTTCCTATTCCAAGGCCTATTCAGTTTATTTTCGTCAATGTATGTCTTTGCAGCTTCAACTCTATCGTATAGATTTGTTAATCGATTTGTCTGTCTCTCAGCAACAACAACCGAACTCTCTAAATTTGCAATTTCTGCTTGAAGAGGATCTCTTTCTGGGCTACCTTCTGCCAAAGATGACATTTGACTCTGCATATCTGCAATTCTAGATCTTTTTTCCTCAACCAATTTAGCTCTTATCTCATTTGCAGCATCTAATTGTTCTTTATCAAGAACCTTTTTCAGTTCTCCCTTAGCCAAATAGAGTCTCCACATCGCATCTGGATTGTCCTTCACATCACTTTGAATACTCTCATCAATTCTTCTGGCTTCCTCTCTACTTCCACTCAATGCACGAACTAAATTATGCTCTCTGTTTCCAGGCTCTGGTGTACTTTTAACTTTATCTAAAAAAGTTCTGGACCACTTAGAAATTTTAAGAGTTTTGAAGACGGTAACGAGTTCTTCTAAGTCCCAATCATCTCGATTGACACCCTTTTCCAAAGATGGGCGAGCTTTTTTAAATCGACTAATTGCTTCTTCTAGTATCTGTGAAAACCTCTCAAAAGTTTCACGACTAACAGTTCTTCCAGTTTTGTTGATAATAAATCTCAAGTCGCGGGTAGTGGTAAATTTATTAATGCCTCTGAATACTGTAAATTCTTCCTCCGAATTAATTATTTGCTCTAACATGTCATCAGCACTAATTTCAGCAAAATTGATAGGCTCTAGACCTACAAAATGTTGTCCTTTCGCAACTGCGTACTTTAATCTGTCCCAGCCTCTTCCAACTAATCCGCGATCAACAATTTCAGCAGCCTTCTGATTTTTGCTTCTCTTCCTGTCGGCACTCTTAACATCCTCTATAACCAATGTGGCTTTGATGTTTGCATAATGGTTTGCTTCTTCGTTGAAAATTCCAGGTGGAAGTTCTGGAAATTTACGTCTCATGTAATCCCTACGCATTAACCTTTGCATTAAAACAAAGGGAGTCATGCAGCCGGGAAGATTTAGGAAGTCCCGCGGGATATTTACGTCCAATTCGGTTAAGAAGTTATTGCCATTTACTACAAGATCATTTTCAAAAGGTACCTGAGGTGGCGGAGTTGCGGGAGGAGCTGGAGGGGGAAGAAATCTAAACAAAAGTTCAGTGTCAGTTGAATGAGCAGGTCCAACATTAGGAGCTGGGGCAGCAGGGCCAAGTGATGCAGCAATCAATAAAACTGGAATTGCCGGGGGGGGAGTAGAGACACGGTTTAAAGCATTAATCAAATTTCCTGCAAGAGTTCTGTATTGAGTTTCCAGATTCTTATGGGCTGCAAGTGTTTGAGATTGATTGTTCACAAGGGTTACTCTCTCAGCATTTAGCCTAGTTCGTTCAGCAGGTGGGGGCCCAGCAGCAAGTTGAACATCAATTGCATTGATTGCCGCATTAGCCTGACGGAGTGAAGTAAATGAAGGTCCAAGACCTTGCTGTGCACCTCTTAGGTCTGTAATAAGTTGATTTATCTGATTTCTAAGTTCCTCATTTGCTAGTGGCACTCTTGGGGTCTCAGTCTGCCGTATGTTGTTAATTTCAAGCCGTACATCATTAATCGCTGCACCTCTATTAGCAGACCTGCGGGTCATTTCATTTTCATAAACTCTGGCTCTTAAAACAGACATCAACGCTGTGCTGTCCGAATTATTTTGTAGCGGATGAAGCGAATTTTCTTCAAGAGCAGCTGTAACATCATTTTGGAAAGGATTCGGCATATCATTCCAAAATTGTCTCAAAGGTCGATGGTCATAAACTGTAGCAACTCCAAACTCTGCACTAGTTCGCTGATCGCAATCTACCAAAAGCATCAAATCACTAAACTCATCGGAACGAATAAAGGCAAGTCCAAATTGGTCTCTTGGGAGAGGGCCAGCTAACAATTCCCATGCTCTTCTAATTCTAGTAAGAGCAGAGTTGCAAAGAGCATTTCGCATTGCAGGATTATTTACAGCGGGAACTCCCAAAAGAACAGCTAAATTACCAAAAAGTACGGCATTGTTTGTCTGCAAGTCATTTAGGGGTTGCTCCAATCTGCCAGAAACAAAAAGCCTTCTCTGAGCAGGCACTGGATTAGCTCCAAATCGTTCAGCTACAGCATCCTCAACATAATTATTAACCCCAACTCCATAAAATATTCCTCGAGCAGTTTTTGTAACATGATTTAATCCACGTTCATACCAAGGCGCGTTCAAATGTGCAACACTCTCAGATCCGCGATAATTTCTAGGGTCTTCCCCACGCTCCTCTTGATTCAGATTCCAAACCAACTGAGTATTTGTAAATTGATTACCATGTACAGCCCTGTATAAAGCCGCAGTTAGCTGTTCTTCTTTAACTCTTTCTCTAAGCATCTCCCCTGGCTCATCACCAGGAACAAAAGGTTGAGTAACAAAAGGTCGATCTGGTCTCAAAAGATTTGCTGTCGTCTTCTGACGGACACCGGAAAATGATTCATTTAGTTCTGGAACTGTTAGTCTAAATGCGGCCTCGTAGTGCTCACGAAGCTCATTGACAGCGTCAAATTCCACGCGCTCACTCATTTCTTGTGCTTGTGGAAGATTTTCCTGATTCTTTGGTGTATTCGCAAATGCGTTTACGTCAGCCATATTTATTCAAAAATTAATCTAATAATTATACCATTTTTGACTGTTGAAATAAAGCCTTCCGTAAGTTAAGATATGCGCGACTTTAGTCAAAGTTCTTATATATCTAAATGCAGAGAACCTATGAACATTACAGAAGAGAAAAAAGGTAAAAGTGAAATCAAGCTTATTGTTGAACTCACACAGCTTGAAATGGAGAATTATTACAAGCAGGCCTTGGAAAAATTGGCATCGAAAATCAATGTGAAAGGCTTCAGGCCGGGCAAGGTCCCTGCAGAGGTTGCCGAACAACAATTGGACAAGACATACATAATGGCCCAGGCAATCGACATGGCCATTCCTCCAACATATATCGAGGCAGTGAAAGAGAAAAAAATAGAGCCAATCGCACAGCCAAAAGTAACTGTTCTAGCAGACAAACCATTAAAGTTTGAAGCAATTATCCCGATTTATCCCGAGGTCCAAGTTAAGGACTATAAAAAGATAAAAATCGAGAAGAAAAAAGTAGAAATCACAGAAGAACTATTAGAAAAAGAAATTAGCAGGTTTCGAGCATTCCACTCTACATTCAAAAAAGTAGATAGGGCTGCACAAATGGGGGATCGTGTTGAAATTGATTTCGACGGGTCAGACGAAGGTGGAGCACCATTGGATGGAACCACAAGCAAGAATCACCCAATGATTTTGGGAGAAAAAACATTTATCCCAGGTTTTGAAGAAAACCTAATTGGACTCAAAATAGGAGAGGAGAAAGTATTCAAATTAAACTTCCCGAAAGATTATTTCCACAAGCCATTTCAAAATAAGATTGTAAAGTTCAAGGTAAAGCTGAACAGCCTGGAAGAACAGGATAAGCCAAAACTGGACGCAGGACTGATCAAAAAAATTGCAGGAAAAGATATGAGTGACAGCGATTTTCGCGCTGAAGTGAAAAAAAATCTCACTGAGAAAACAGAGCAAGACGAAAAGAACCGACTTGAAAATGAATTGCTAGAAAAAATTCAGGAAAAAACTGAAGTAGAACTGGCAGAAGTCTTGATAGACGAAGAAATCCATTTCATGATGGAAGAAATGAAGCAAAATGCGACTCAACGAGGGATAAACTGGGATCAATATTTGGAAGCAACTGGAAAAACAGAAGAACAGCTACACGAAGACAAAAAAGAAGAGGCAAAAAAGAGGCTGAGACTGCGTTTTGGGGTTCAAGAATTATTCAAAACTGAAAAAATCGATCCAACAGAAAAAGAGATTGAGGACGCCTTTGAAAACGAAATGAAAGTACTTGCATCAATGAATTATGAGCCTAAAATAGAAGAGCAAGAAATGCTTAAAACCAAGATGAGAAACAAACTCAAATTGGAACAACTAATACAAATTTTCGTAAAATAACCATGAGAACATTCTTACTAAGCTCAACCATTGTCTTCTTTGTACTGATACTTATTGTTCTTTTCCAGAACATAGCCAATTCAGTTGATGGACTTTGGATTCTCTTCTATCAATTCAGTCAGGGAACAAGTGCAGCGTGGGGAGTTACCGTGTTAGCAGGAATGGGGTTTTTAGCAGGGGTTTTGACCACAATGCTCACAATTACGCTCATTAACATGGGCAAGGACCAAGAGGAGCCAGGCGGAAGTAATTGGTAAAATCACCTAGTTAATCGTTTTCATTTTTAGTTTAAAGAGTGTCATATCGACACTCCGCCACTTTTTTGTGTCATCCCACCCCCAACACCGTCATCCCGGACTCGATCCGGGATCCATTCCATATTCCACACTGCTTTTATTAATGGACCCCGGATCAAGTCCGGGGTGACAGAGTCATGTCTCAGTGAGTAGACCAAGCGTTGTATGTCACAATGTTGACCTCATTTAAATAAACTCAAATTGACAGCGCTTCAATTTAGCTTGCTCTTCGACCAAAAAAATTATACATTTCGAGTAGTTGAACAAAAGTTGTATTCACGATTCGTCATGTTAAAAAGCCTGTTTACCTCCACAACTAGGGTTAAATTACTAACTATTTTCCTGTTAAATCCAGATCAGGAGTTCTTTATTCGAGAATTAACTCGTGAATTAAATGAACAAATTAATTCCATTCGAAGGGAACTTGATAATTTAAAAAAGATTGGACTTTTAAAGTCGAAAGAGAAGAATCGAAAAAAATACTTTTTTGTGAATAAAAATTTTCTACTCTTTAATGAACTAAAGGCGATAATTGTGAAGGGAATAAGCAATAAAGACGAAATTAGTCGTAGAATATCTTCTTTTGGAGATGTGGATGTCCTGGTTTTTTCCGGCATTTTTGTAAACAAAGACTCAATGATTGACATGTTAATCGTTGGGGAAATTGACAAAGAACGACTCGAAGAATACTTGAACAACGAGTTAGACACCTCAAGACCAATCAGATTTAGCATTATGTCGCGGGACGATTTTTCATACCGCAAAAAATGCTACGACAAATTTCTAATGGATTTATTAGAAGGTGCTGACAATCTTGTGACAATAAATAATTTAGAGGAAAAGTAGCTTGCAATTTCACTTATATTTGCCTAGTATTTCACGGCAAAACTTATTAGCAACGGACAATAAACATGACTCACTTAATAATACAAGAACTGAACAAAAGACAGTTAAAGACTGACTTACCAGAGCTCAAAGCTGGATATACAGTACGTGTACATCAAAAAATCAGAGAAGGAGAAAAACAAAGAATTCAGATTTTCGAAGGTCTGGTTATCGCCATTAGCGCCGGGAACGGACCAGGTAGGACAATAACCGTAAGGAAGATTGTTGCAGGAATTGGAGTTGAGAAGATCTTCCCTGTTCACTCCCCAAATATCGCAGAAATTGAAGTTGTCCGTATCGGAAAGGTTCGCCGAGCAAAGCTATATTATATGAGAGACATCAGCGGAAAGGCCGCGAGATTGAAGGAAGTGTTGGTTAGCAAATCAAAAAAGAAGGCAAAATTAGAAGCTCCTGTAGAAGAAGGAGAAAAGCAGGAAGATGTTTCAGTCGTTGAGGAGGTTGCAGAAAGTAAGGACGAGGCCATCGCTGCAAAAACTGAAGACACTTCAAAAGAAGAAACAAGCGAAAAAGAGCCCGAGAAAAAAGAAGACAAAGCCCCTGAAGAAAAAGCCGTAGAGGAAAAACCAGAGGCCGATGACAAAAAGGAGTAAATCAAAAATTCTAGAACAAAACATAGCAGAAGCTCCCAGTCGCTCCGGCCGGGTTATTATTGCTGGAATGGATGAAGTTGGGAGGGGCCCGTTAGCAGGGCCTATTGTTGCATGCGCATATATCGAAAAAGAGCGCGTGAAAGACGTGAAAATTGGAGACTCCAAGAAACTAAATCAAGCGCAGCGTGAAGAGGCATATGTGGAATTGATAAGTAATGGTAATTATGGAATTGGAGTAGCAGAAGTACATGAAATTGACAAAATGGGGCTAATTAGAGCCAACCGATTGGCGTTTCAGCGAGCGTTGGAGGCTTTACCCATTACGCCTGACTTAGTTTTAATTGATGGAAAGGACAAAATTGACATGAAAACGACACTTAACATCCCATTTAAAACAATAATCAAGGGCGATGATTCAATCCACGCAATTTCCTGTGCCTCGATAATTGCTAAAGTAACTCGGGACAGAATGATGGATGATTTGGCCAAGAAATATCCTGAATATCAATTTCAAGTGCATAAAGGGTATGGAACGGCGCTTCATAGAAAACTTTTGAAGCAATACGGGGCGAGTGAAATCCATAGGCAAAGCTTCAAGCCAGTTAATGATTTGAGGCAGATGAATCTTTTGGATGGACAGTAGACCGCATGAAGAGCTGTATACCTTGCGGCTTTTGCATATGCAAAATTTGGAGCTGCTTTGGGCAGACAACTAAAACGCAATCATGTTGAACAAGATCAGACGAGAAAACGTAGATTTTGGAAAAAAAGCGTGATTCCTTTTAACAGTTGTGAAAGTTTTGCAAAGAAGCAAAACACACACAGGGAGGGGGAGCGCGCCGGCTGAGGCGGGGGAAAATCAGCCGGCGCGCTCGACCCCTTGCAACGTGGGGGGAGCAGAGGAGGGAGGGAATGACATGATAGTTGATACGACGGGCGGAAGACTAAACCGCTCAGCTTCGTCGCGAGGGAGGGGAGGGCGTCAGCGGGGGTTGAGAACGGAAAGAATCTCCGCTGCCACTCTCGCGTACTCCACAGGAGCGCCCGTCTCCCAGGGGAGAGGAAGTGAAGGGTTGCTGTGAGCCGACGGCGAACCGTCAGGTACCACAACCACCGTGAAGCTGGCAGAGACGATCTTTGCCCGACTCCTAGGTGTTATGGTCACGCTAACCGGCTGCCGAGCACCTACCGCAAGCCCCTGGTCTTTCGGTATGACAGCTATCTGACAGACCCCCTCATATTGTTTTTTGAGGGCCCCGTAAACCTGCACCTCCTCGCAGTTCGAAACTCCCTCCGGGTAGGCGAGGAACATCCGGCTCATCGCAACCTCGTACTGTGCGCCGTTCTGAACAGGCACACGGTCGAAATTGTCATACACTATGAGCCTCACCCGATGGCGCTCGCTGGGTGGCGTGTGCCTGGGAGGAGGAGGTGGTGGATGGTGAGGTTGTGCGCCGGGCGGTTGGGGCGTATTCGGCATCACACTCGGAGTGGGGGCCGGTTGAGGGGGAGGAGGCTGACCGTACTGTCCTTGTTGGCCGTACGAACCTGCCTGGCCGTAGTAACCAGCCTGCCCAGGGTACACGGGCTCTGCCTTCTTGGCACATCCCATCACCATCCCCAAAGCCAAAAGCACTACGCAAAAACTCGAAACGTTACCTACCTTGGTCATCGTCTTAGTCTCCTCGAACACCTGACTCACATCAGAAGTTCGATTGTTGTTTGTTAAATGGAACCGCGCTTTCAATGTACATCAGCGCGGGCCCAGGATTGTTGTCTCCTGTTGTGAGCCAGGCTAAATCAATGCCGATTATACTCAGGAATTGACGAATGTCAAATACATGTTAAGGCGAGACTATCGACTTTAGCAGTTTCTCATGCTCAAAAAAGGCATAAGTTTTTTTTAATTTTTCTTTTTCTAATCTCTTTGAAATATCATCACAATGTCCAAGGCACTTATTCAGAATTTTTACAGCTTCACTATGTTTGAATGACTTCGACGTAAGAACAAACTCACCCATATCAATCATATCAGCATATGCTGTAACTTTATTGCTGTAAGACAGCGCCAAAAAGGGAGTTGCAGTAAGAGTCGCAAAAATTATTGAATGCAAGCGCATGCCCACAACCGCTTTGCTCCTTGAGATAATTTCCAATGCATGAGTATAGTCATCAGGCTGAACATATTCCAAAGCCTCTTTGTTAACAAGCAATTCACTGATTTTATCAAAGCATTTCTGGTCATTCTCAATTTCAGTTTGAAAGGGTAAAAAAATTGAACGCAAATTCTTCTTCTCGAAAACATTGTCAATAAACTGAGCCATTTCTTTATACAACGCGAGTGAATTATGGCTTTGCCAAGGCCTAATGCTGATCACGACTTGATTCTGTTTGTTTCTGGACAAGGGGGACTCATACCCAATTGCAAAAGCTGGATCCGCTAAAACATGAACATCTTTTATACTCAAGCCTTGAAGTAATTTTGCTGAGCTATTATCTCTTACAGTAATTAATTTTGAATAATTAAAGACTAGTCGAACTAAATTTCTACTCCACCACTTTCGTAAAGGCCCTACACTTTGAGCAACACAAACTAGCCGTTTTCTATATGCCCAAAACCAACAAAATTGAATAAACCAGACAAATATAGCCTGCCATTTCTCATCATTAAAGAGTCCGCCGCCACCCAATAAAACTAAATCAGACTTCCTAAGTGCACTCATCGTTTTTACAGAGTTCAAACTAAACCAAAACTTAAAAACAGATCGAATCCCTGAAGGAAACAAGCTCACCGCATTAACCTTATGAGCTTTCTTTGTGGCCGCTGGTATACTACTCATCACAGTAATCTTGGCAGCTGGCCAAGTGGAGCTTACCAATCTAATTAAGCCATCAAGGATTGCCTCGTCTCCAAGGTTACCAATGCCATAATTCCCACAAATCAATACGTTTTTAATTGGCTTCTTTTCCATCATAATGACAAATCACTTTTAACAATTCTTCTACTGTTCTAACTCACTTCAACTCGCGCGCCAACTATAGCATACCTACGTATTGCCATCCCTACATATTGTGATTCCTTTGTATTATCACCCCACGCCCCACACCACCCATCATCCCGCCCCCCGCCTGTCATCCCCACGTATTGTCATCCCGGACTAGATCCGGGATCCATCCCCAAATCATTCAAAGCCACGCCCCCAAATTCAATACCACACACTAATTACTAGCCGTTGTCTCGTATCAATTCCAATGTGACTGTAATGCATGAACTCCACCTGAATTTTAAAAAGAGGTTATTCAATTTCTACAAAAGACATTGACAAAAGTTGTAAGAAGTAGTTTAATTCAGTCTTGCTCAAAATTTCTGAAACGACTGTGGCAAGATTTAGTTCATTGAAATAATGGCCAAGTCCGTATAGCACCTTGATGAAGCTGCCAGCGTTGTCTGAGCTGTAGTGTTTTTTGTCTTTGATTATTTCTTCTTTATATTTTGATTTAATCATCGTCTCAAAGAGACTAGGTGGGAATCATATTCAACCCGATGAGGCTAATAGCTTCTTCAAGGTGCTACACGGCACAAACCGTTCGACCGAGAGCATGGTGCTTTCAGTTGAACAGATCATGGGCGACTCTAACGTTGTCCTGATCACAAACTCGGTTAACTAACAAAGACGAAGATCTGCAGAAAATGGATTTCCGCCGGAGTACTTGATATGTACAGGGCAGAAAACTTTCATTTATAGCAGAACTTCTAATTTCTTAGGAAACCATAACAGAAACAAGCGGTCGTGGGGTAGCACTCATGGCTGTAGAGACTATGGGCGGCATGGTTGCTGCTCTGGTCGTTAAAGATTTTCGGGCGACGCGAATTCGCCAAACAACGGGTAGCGCAGTCGCCTGCCAAGGACTAAAACCATTTGCTGTCGCCTCGATCTAGAGGTGGCGGCGGAGATTGCGAGGACAGAAAGAATGAAACTCATGAAGAACATCGGTACAGCGGGCATTTCCTTCATCCTTTTCCTCGCGATCTGCTTGTTCGCGAGCTCAGCAACAGCACAGGAGAGACGGGCGGGCTGGGATTACACCCAGTACCGATCACACGGGATGAGCAACTGCGCCTTCGGCGCCGTCGGTCCTTCGGGGCAGACGGTGAACGTTGGCACCTTGGGGCTTCCCCAAGGGAACGTCATCACTGTCGCTGCACAGAAAGACCTGTGGGTGACTTTGCAGATGTTCTGCGAGCGTCCCCAAGACGACAGAGACGAGTGGGGCAATCTCATCAAACCCGGCCCCCCACCGACCTACACCTACACAGGCTCCAAAACCGGATGGAGCATCGGTTCGGACACCCCGGGAGACGTTGGGCCAGGCCATCAGAGCAACTTCCCGAAAGGGTGGGCGTTTCCTGTCACGGTTGGTTCAACTCCTCAGACTTTCACGCTGACTGGAAGTCACGCGGATATGGGCTACAGCAACAGCATCACCGTCACTGTCGCCCCCGTAACGCCTCCCGTCAGCAGGACAGACATGGTCGGCTACGTCGCGCCCATTCAGCAACAAGGCCAGCACAACCAGTACATGGCCTACCAGGCGTATGACAAGGCCGAGGAGGCTACGTACTCATGGGAGAGGCGGTCGTATTTTATGGGCCTCAGCTATGACCTGAACCTCCGGACGCTAGAACGTAGCGCGGATGCTGGACACGCAATCACGGGTGAGTTTGGAGGAACTCTCGGAGAAGACAAGAACTGGAAAGGCGTCATCGGCGGACGAGCCAGGCTGAACTTAGATCAAATCGCGATCGTCGGGGCTCCAAACCAGCCGACCAATGGCTTCAACCAATGGTCGGAGTGGCAGCGCTTCTCGGCAATCGTGTTTGGGGGCGTGAACTACATGCCCACATCTTGGTTCGCCCTGGACCTCAACGTCGGTGTCGGGCCGATGCTCTCGTTCCTCGGAACAATCCCGGAGACTCAGCTGCCTGACGGCACGCTGTTCACGGGCGAGAGCTCCATCGACATGGCGTTGGCAGGAAACGCTGATCTCTCAGCAGCTTTTTGCGCTGGGGAGCGGGTATGCCTGCACACGGGAGTGAACCTGGACTGGACGTTCAACCAGATCCAGAATGTCCGTGGGCCGGAGGTGACGATGGACGACGCTGGGAACACGTACAAGATGACCCAGCGCAGAAACCAGATCCTGGGAGTCGGATGGAAATCTGGCGTCAAGATTCTCTGGTAGCTAGCGGTCTTGGAAGTTGGTGATGAAACGCGCACGTGCGATTCATTACGAAAACTAAACAATTGGCACTTCTGCAAAGTAGTCGCCGACTTCCAAGACTAAAACAAGGAACAACTAAGGGCCACCCCGTCGGCGGCCCAACATGGAGCCCCGACGGGCGAGGAGAACTAACGTTATGAGGAAAACGAAAAACTGGCCAGCCTTGTTGCTGGCCCTAACAACGGCGCTCTTCGCCGTGGCCGGCATGACCGGCTGCGGCGAGGAGGAGGCAGATGATAACTGCCTCCTCTGGGGGACCTGCTCGGGTCCCCAGGCAACCGGCACCGGGAACAGCAACCCCGAGTGCGAAAACGACTCGAACATCGGGCGCGAATGCGAGCCCGATGGCCACTGGGAGTGCACCGCAGACGGAATGCGCTGCATCCCTGATGACACCGGAAGCAGCAGCTCCGGCGGCGCCGGCGGTGATGAGCCGTACAACTGTGGCACCGACCCCAACAACGGGGACCCCTGCATCGCGCCCTCCGGCCAGACCGGAACGTGGGTTTGCAACCCATTGGGCACAGCGCTCGTGTGCCAGGAGCCCGGCGGCAGTGGCGGATCCGGAGGCACCGGAGGCACTGGCGGCACGGGTGGCACCGGCGGCAGTGGAGCGAGTGGCGGCACCGGTGGCAGTGGTGGCGTATACAACTGCGCAACCGACCCCGACATGGGGCACCCCTGCATCGCGCCCAACGGCCACACGTCCATCTGGACGTGCATGCCGAACGGGAGCGGCAAGGAATGCCTCAATCCCGGCGGTACTGGCGGTACTGGCGGAACTGGCGGCACTGGTGGCACTGGTGGCACGGGCGGAACTGGCGGCACTGGTGGCACGGGCGGAAC
>SWBW01009533.1_pt1 | contig 34920 bp, 27 predicted proteins | sample 4693041 | NCBI WGS metagenome assembly SWBW01 (sample SAMN10267271, study PRJNA491770) | bioreactor metagenome | isolation source: DHS bioreactor inoculated with marine methane seep sediment | place: Japan: Omine Ridge, Nankai Trough | collected 2006-05-06 | reverse complement strand
TACTTGGTAATGTTGAACCTGTATCTACCCAATTTGTTGGGTCTGCTATTGGTGCACGATAAACTATACTTGTATCTGAACCATTACCACCTCCAAAAAGATATATGTAATCACCAATAATTGCTGTTTGCGAATTATACAAAGCACCTGGTAATACAGCTCCCGTATCAACCCACTCATTCTCAACAAGCTTTGGTTGATAAGCAGCTGAAGCAGTTCCACTCGAACTCCCAGCAGCAGAAGAACTTATTGTTACAGTTTGTGTTCCTGGTGATTTTTTAACTATTGTTAGAGTTTGATCTCCTAATCCTGTTGTTTGATATACAGTATAATCATTTGTTACATTTTTTTGTGCGTATCCTGTTGCATCAATATTTACATCTATTCTTTTTAGATTTGGGTTTTGTGTATCAGATGTTGAATAGAAAGTTGATGATAGATCAAAAGTTGTTTGATCTACTGCAAAGGATCCTGATAATTCCCATTCTGAATCATGTATTTCTTCTAGCACTGTAGAATTCATTTGATTCATTATTCCACTTTCTACTGCTTTTGATATTGCGCTATTTGCATTATCTTCTATTCCTGTTGTACTCCATGTATCTACGTTATCTCTAAAATACCAAGTTCCATCAGTTCCAGAGTGGACTGATGCTTCTTTACTTGCAATGTCTCTCCATGCAGTTCCTGTCCATACTTTAAATGTATGTCTATTATTGAAACTTGCTGCGTAAAATATTGATTGAGAGTTTAGATTTTCTAATACACTTACTGAGTTTATATCTGTCCAGTTTGCACTATCTAATCCATCCTTATTTGTTATTGTTGTTACGTATGCTCCTGTATAGTTTCCTAGGGTTTTTTCGTAGAATTCTAATTCTGAAATACTTACATAACTTTGACCATTATTTGCAGTAATATTTATACGATAATATCTATATGCTGTATTATTTGTAAATCCACTATAATTTCTTTTTTCATTATTTAACCAAGTCATTTCAGATAATCGCGTATCTAAAGCAGTCCAAGTGTTTGCATCATTGCTTCCTTCAAATGTCCAGTCCTTTGGAGATGAAGTCGTACCATCTGTATCTCGACTTCTTACAGAATATTCATAAACAATAGCCTCATTCCCTGAACCTAAATCATATTGAAGCCAACCTGTTCTAATTCCACTTTGAGAAATCCATTCTGATGCATTATTATCATCAAATCCATATGCTGGAAGAAATGATGTACTATATGTTGTACTAGCAGTTGCAGCACCCCCAGTAGCAATATCACTAACATATTTAACACTAGTAGCCTGTCCCAATGTATGAGCTGCATTACTTCCATCGAAGTATGTTCCATATATATTATCTACATCATATATTCCTAATTCTATTTCATTATCATTTGTGATATGAACTGATTCATTTGCTGTTCCATCTCCTGTTATGTCTGTAATTGTAAACCACTCATCTTCCATTTTAAATCTTGATCCTACTCTTACTTTATCTGCAGTATTTCCACTTCCTATTGATACTGCTGTATCTGATACGTCTTCGAAGTGTCCTTTGTTATTGTGTTGGTCTGCGAAGAATTCTAATTCTGAAATACTTACATAACTTTGACCATTATTTGCAGTAATATTTAATCTATAATATCTATACGCTGTATCATTTGTAAATCCTGAATAGTTTCTTTTTTCAATATCTAACCATCCCATCTCAGCTGATCGTGTATCCAATGCAGTCCATGTATTTGCATCATTACTTCCTTCAAATGTCCAATCCTTTGGAGATGAAGTATCGGCACCCGTATCTCGACTTCTTACAGAATATTCATAAATAATAGCTTCATTTCCTGAACCTAAATCATATTGCAACCAACCTGTTGGCACTCCATTTTGAGATATCCACTCTGATACATTATTATCATCAAATGCATATGATGGTAAAAATGTTCCATCATAATATGTACTAGCAGAAGCAGCACCACCCGTAGCCAAATCAGGACCAGTGCCTCCACCAGTATCAACTAAATCAACTTGGAATTGAGTTATGTTTTCTTTTAGGTCTTCTTGAGTATAGTTATCTTCTGAATTGTAATTTATGTTTTGTATTTTATCAGTTTCTGTTTGTTCTTCTGTGATACTTACAATTGCTGAACCTGATACTGTTGTTGATTCTCCTTGGCTTAGAGTTACTTGAGTTTGAGTTACTCCACTTCCTCCTGTTCCTGTTGATAGTCCTCCCCATATAGTTCCATTACAAAACTCCATGACTTTTGTAGTGTCATTGTATCTCATTGCACCTTCTTTTGTTACGTCACAAGCTGATGCGTCATTATTTAGAGTTATACTTCCTCCTATTGCTAGATTGTTTCCATCATATGTGAAGTTTGAGTTTTGAGTTATTGCATTTCCTGCACTATTTGCAAATTGTATTTGATTTGCACTTAGGCTTGCTGGTGTATCTGTTAATCCTGTATATGTTGAAACTCCTCCACTTGATGTTAGAGAGTTCCATGTTGAACCATCGTATCCTTCTAGGTCTGTTCCTGACCATCTTATCATTCCTGCTACTGCATTTGTACTTGTTCCAAATACTGCTGCTTTATCAAAGTTGAAAGCTTCGTTTGTTGTATCGTAGCTTATTATTCCTTCATTTCCGTTTTCTCCTATATGTAGAGAGTTTGAGCTTAGGTATAGATCTTTCCATCTTAATAAGGTTGTTCCTAGATTATATGCATCGTCTGTTTCTGGAACTATATCTCCATCTACTTGTAGTTTATAGTCTGGGGTTGTTGTTCCTATTCCTATGTTTCCAGTATTCAATACTGTAAGATATTTTGTAGTAAAGTTTGCATCTCCAATATGATATGCATTCGATGCATCATCATCGACCCCCGTATAAAATCTTTCTGTAAAATCACTATTTGAATATATTGTTGCTACCTGATTATCAACTCCTGATGTATTAGACCTTAATTCTGTAGACAAATGCTGTTGACCACCTAATGATAATAATTGACTTGGACTATCTGTCCCTATTCCTACGTTTCCTGCTGTATAATTAATATTTGGTGCATCATGAGTCCATAGTCCATTTCCTCCGTCTATTCTTGAGCCTGAAAATGATGTACTTGTTGCAGCACCTGCCACATCTTCAGAAGTAGCTGCATTGAGCATGCTCGCATAAACCTCAAAATAATCCGTTGTTCCGTTTGCTTCAACAACTTTTGATATTGTAACGGTATGATGTCTTGCGGTATCCATATCAGGTGTATACTCACGTAAGATATTTGAACCATTTTTATACAACATAACATAAGATCTGTTATTTGCATCTACTGAATTAACTGTCACTGTTGTTGTTAAAAGGTACTTACCAGGAACTGTTGGCTGAAATCTCTCATTTGTAAGGTCAAAATCACCATTAGAGTCAAAGGTCTCTGTTGACCATGTTATTTTTGCCGGATTGTCAGTAATTGTTTGAACTACATTATTTTTATGCACACTAAAACTAGGACTTATATCTCCACTCATATCTGCCCAAGATGTGTCACCTAATCCATCCGTCATAAGCACTTGTCCAGCATTTCCATATCCTGATGGTGTATCTGATAATCCTGTTAAAGTTGTTGCACCTATAGCTGATGAGTCTACCCAGTTTGTTCCTGTTGCTGTTGAAGTTAACACTTGTCCATTTAATCCTGGATCATTATTTGCATCATAATATGATCCTTCCAATCTTAAGTTTCCATTTATATGAAGGAGTTGTGATGGACTTATTATTCCTATTCCAACATTTCCACCTTTTTGGAATGTCATAACATCAACACCTGTTGTGACATCTCTAATATCTAAATTATCACTAGAAGCAGTACTAAGAATATTCCATTGTTGTGTAGCATCCTTTATTGCTATTCCATTTGCACCATCACTTGAATCTTCTATCAAAATCACAGATGTTGGTCCATAAAGATGTAATCTTTGATCAGGATTATCTATTCCTATACCAACTTTTTTATTAGAAGAATTTACAAAAAAAGCATCCGTATTTACCGTAAAATCATCATTAACAGATAAAGTCCCAGTCTTAGTTTGAGCTGTAGCAGAAGTATCAATATAGTTATCAGCAGTAAATCCATTAAACCTATGTGAGTTTAAAGCAAAACCTGTAGGAGTTATCTTTCTCCTTGGAGTCATTTCTGGATTTGAGTTTATTGTTACTCCTAAGTAATAGTTTGAATCAAAAGATATATCTAATAGGTTATCTCCTGTTTCTCCTAGAGTTGTACTAAATATTCCATTTGTTATTGTAATTGTTTTTGAAGTTGGAGTTCCACATGATCCTCTACTTGTCCATAGACAATTTCCTCCTGTGTCTGCATCGTATATTGTTAATGTAAAATCATAATCTCCATCTGATACTGCTACGTTATTAGTATCTGTTAGTTTTCCATGATATGTTAGTTCACTGTCTGGTGCAGCTTGTGTAATTGAAAAATTAAGAATTATTGCTAACGCAATTATTCCTAATATGTAAGTTAATTTGTTTTTGAAAGTTTTTTTCATTTTTTGTGTTTATTGTATCCCCTGTTCTCTCGTATTTACTAAGTTTTTAGTGTTTTCTTTTATCCTCTTATGTAAAATAATTATATCATAAATCTAGGACTTTGTCCTAATTTTTATATACATATTAAACTCAAGAACTCAATGCCTCCATAGGACTTACCTCTGCTGCACGACGTGCTGGATATACCCCAAAAATAATACCTGCAACAACAGAAAAAATAATTGATATGACAACAGCATTTAAAGGAATGAACAGATTTATACTTGTAAATCCTGCACGTTCAATAATTACAAAAAATAGAGAAATTATAGCTGATGCAACAACAATACCTATCATAGCGCCTGCAATACTAATAATAACGGATTCTATAATAAATTGCTGTACTATGTCTTCACGTCTTGCACCTATTGCTTTGCGCAAACCTATTTCAGGTGTACGTTCCTCCACAGACACAATCATAATGTTCATAATGCCCACACCGCCAACTAGCAGTGAGATTGAAGCTAATGAAATCAACAAAATATTTACACCAGCTATCACTGAACCAAGCATGTCCTGAGCCTCCTTCATTGTCATCACATTGAAATCATCATCTTTTGGGTCATCGATATCATGACGTGATCGCAAAACATATTCAATATCTTCGACTGTATTATCAATTTGTTCGACATCATCTACTTTCACCGTAATATATGATAAATAATCAATACCCAAAATCTTTTTTTGCAAAGTTGTATACGGTAAATATACTAAATCATCAAAAGAAAATCCAAATGAAGTCCCCCGCTCATCCAAAATACCTACAACACGGTACCTTCCACCATTCATAGAAATACGCTCACCCACTATATCTTTTTGCTCTCCAAATAATGACTCTGCAACAGCTGACCCTAGTACGATTACATTTGATGCTGATAACTCCTCATCTGTTGAAAAAAATCTTCCCTCACTTATGTCAACACCAGGGTCCACAATAGGAGCATCAGAACTTGACCCAAGCAGTATTACATATGTGTTTTCACCATCAAACTTCGCTTGTGCCTGACCCATAATTCCTGCATTGTATGTCTGTACATTGTCTAATTTTTCAATTGACTCAGCATCTTCATCTGTAAGTGTTGTAATTTGAACACCCATTGCCATATCTGAAATATTTTCTACTGACACATGTTCTGTTTCTGGAATAGACACTTCTATTTGAATTGTATCTGATCCAAAAGCATCAATTTCATCCATAATATACTCTTTGATATTTTCCCCCATCGTAATAACACTCATAATTGAAGCAACACTTATTATAATACCAAGCAACGTCAAAATCGTTCGCCCTGTATGCGAAAATAGATTTTTGATTGATATGTTGATAAGTCTCCAAAATTTCATAATACTATTTTATTCATAACGCAATGCTTCCATCGGAGAGATACGCGCAGCTCGCCTAGCTGGATAAATTCCAAAGAAAAAACCAATAACAATCGAAATAATTAGTGACACATATACCATCTGCATAGTTATGACGATACCCCACTCCAAATCATATTGAGCTGCAGCAACTCCAGCAACCCATACAACTAACAATCCTACTAAAAATCCAATAATCCCGCCTATGAATGAAATAACCATTGACTCAAAAAGAAATTGCCACATAATATCTCGTCTTCTAGCGCCTACCGCTTTCCTAAGTCCGATTTCACGTACACGTTTTGAAAGTGCTATAAACATTATATTCATCACACCCACACCTCCTACAATAAGCGAAATAGATGCAACAGCTACTAAAAAATATTTCATAATATTCGTAATATTGTTTATAGCGGATAATGCTGATGCAATATTACGCACAGAAAAATCATCACCGTCACCATCAGCGATATCATGCCTTGACCGCAAAATAGTACGTACATCTTCTTTTGTTTGCTCAACATTCACCTCATCATCTGTCTTTAAACGGATGAAATTAAGATAATCAATGCCTAACATATTTTTTTGTGCTGTTTGCAGTGGAATATATATAGCCTCATCATAATTAGATGCAAATGTTGCGCCACGCTCTTCCATTACACCAATCACACGAAATGATTGAGAACCAATTTTTACCTTTTTTCCAAGAGGCTCTTCACTATCAAAAATATCTTTTGCAATTTTTGACCCAAATACGACAACTCGTGCCAATGATTCATCCTCAGCACCCGTAAAAAATCTCCCATTTGCAACACTGTTACCTTCTACAATAATCATGTCTGCTGAAACACCTTGAAATGTTAACGACTTATCGTACGACTTATACTGCACAACATCATTACTGGATACATACCCACTTACAGCAACTGCATGGGGAACATTTGTCTTTTTACGCAATGCCTCTAAATCACCGTTTTTCATCGTTGTCACTACAATACCAAATGTACTTGCTGGTGGCCCATCGTCATCTGCTGCTCCTGGCAAAATTGCAATCAAATCAGACCCCACATTACGAACCTGATCAAGAATCATATTTTGAGCACTCGTTCCCACACTCATCACAACCATTACTGCCGCAATACCAATGACAATACCAATAACTGTCAAAAATGTTCGCATTTTTGCTGCAAGAAAATTCTGCATCGTAATCCGCAATGATAACATTATTTGGTTTAACATACCTTTAAATACGAAAAAATATTTATATTTAAACTATCTGTAGAATTTTTTACAAATATTGTCATTTCGACTGAAGCGATAGCGGAATGGAGAAATTTCTAATCTTACAGTTTTGAGATCTCTCGACTTCGTTATCACTTCGCTCGAGATGACAACTGAAAAAAATTTACTTCAAGATATTTTCTGTTTTGGCTGAACGCTGATTTTTCACAGTCATATCATCTACAATTTTTCCATCAACAATTTGTAAAATGCGTCTAGCATGCTCTGCCGTCCTACTTTCATGTGTTACTAAAATGATTGTATGTCCTTGTTTATTTAAATCCTCCAAGATATGCATAACTTGCAACCCAGATTTTGAATCCAAATTTCCAGTTGGCTCATCTGCAAAAATAATTGTAGGATTGTTAATCAAAGCTCTTGCAATTGCAATGCGTTGTTTTTCTCCTCCAGAAAGTTGACTTGGCATATGACTTACGCGATGCTCCATACTCACACTTTTAAGTGCATTCATAACGCGTTCTTTATTCGTTTTCTTTCTCTCTTCCTTTCGTTTAGATCTTCCATAAAAATCATAAAGAAGTGGAAGTTCCACATTTTCAAAAACACTTACACGCTGCATGAGATTAAATGATTGAAAAATAAAACCAATCTCTTGATTACGAATATACGCCAATTTTTCCTCATCAAATTCATGTGTATCTTTACCACGAAAAAAATATTCTCCACTTGTTTTTTGCTCCAAAAAACTCAACACATGCATCAAAGTTGATTTTCCAGAACCAGATGGACCCATAATTGCAACAAATTCTCCAGCATTGATATCACATGACACACCACGAAGTGCGTGTGTTTTTGTTTCACCTGTATCAAAAACTTTTGTGATATCTTTACAAGAAATAATTTTTTCCATAAACTCTATCTATTTATCATCCAAATCTTCTTCATCAACAGCATATATAATTATGCCCTCGTTCAAACCACTACTAACCTCAACGTCACCATCATCACCTTCAACTCCAGTGACAATATATTGTTTGTTATACTGTTCATCTGTAGTTTTTATATACACATATTCACCATCATCATCACTACGCACAAATCGCAATGGTACCGTCAAAACATTGTTTTTTTGATTTACAACAACATCCACATCAACACTCATTCCTGATAAAATATTTTTATCTATATTTTCAGGTAGTGCAAAAGTTGTATTATAATATGTCACATCCTGTACTCTCACAGCCTCTGGATCAATTCTCAATATATCCACATCAAACTGTTCATCATTATATGCATCAAATATTGCAAATGCTTTTTGATCTTTATTCATCTTTGCAGCATCCGTCTCAGACATCAATATTTCAATCTCCATATCATTCTCATCGATTACACGCATCACAATACCTTGAGCAACTTCCCCAACACGTACATTTTTTTGTGTTACAATCCCATCGATAGGAGATACAACTTCTGTATTTTTAAAATGTGACTGCGCTCCATACAACCGTGTACGCGCTTGTTCCACATCTTTTCTGATACGTTCTTTTTCTTCTGGCTTATAATCATCCCAATGTCTGCGTGCAAGTTGTTCAGCTGCTTGAGCTTTTTCTACATCAATACGAGCTGATTGAATCTCTGCAATAATAGAATTACGATCAATAACAATAAGTACTTGGCCCTCCTCCACAGTATCACCAACATCCACACTAACCGATTTTACAAGTGCAGGCGAAACAAAAGATAAATTTGCATAATTCACCGGTGTAACCTTACCACTAGCACTCACAGTTTCCATAACATCATCTATATTAACAACATATGAATCGATATCCGAATCATTGTTATTGCTAGCAAATCGTTGCCACACAAGCCATACAACAAAAAGCACAACTACTACAATACTAACTATTTTTATAATTTTTTTCATATACTCCGCAATTGATAAAAACTTTACTTCATACATTATATCATACCACATCCATCATGAAAAAATAAAGTCATTTTGCATATTTAAAAAAGACCCTCACTAATGCAAAAGTCTTTTAAAAGTTTATTGTTCAATTTTGTCTACTGATAAAACCCACTAGCATCAGAAGTAGCCGTATAAGTTACAGACCCTGTATAAACTCCTGAAGGTTGTGATGGTGATACATCTACTTTGTAACACACATCAGTTGTTGTTGAAGTTGAATTATATGCTGTATGAGCTGCTATTGCTTGATCTGTTTGTGGTACACCTGCGTAGTCAGCGTCATCTGATGTTATTCCTTCTTCGCAAAGGTTTCCTGAGGTTGTCCATATTCCATCAAACGTATTATTTGTTGTATCTGCTTGTGGAAATTGTATTACTGAGAAACCTAAACCTTTTGTTGTTGGAGCGTTCCAAGATTCTGTTACTTTTGTTGTTTGATCAAATTGTGTTAGGTCTGGTATTTCATCTGTATTATTTGAATGTACTAGGGTTGTATTTGAAGCTCCATTATCATTTATCATTGATAAATAATAACCTTGGGTATCATTTGTTGTTACTATACAAGTTGATTCTCCTACTGCTGGAGTTCCTGCTATTACTATTCCTGGGTTTGCTACTGTTCCTAGTATTACATCATAATCTCCTGTTGATCCATCTTTATCATAACAATCCATTGATAGAGTTGCATTTACTTCTACATTTAGGTTTAGGTCATCTAGTCCTGATATTGTTCCATCTCCGTTTACAATGTAAGTTGTTGCGTGGTCTGTTGTGAAAATACACAACCCGTTTGTTATTGTACATGTTGGAGTTGTATGTTGTGTCCACTGTGTATCTCCATCATTTTGGTATAGGATATCCATTTCCATTCCATTGTAAGCTTCGCTTACAGTTATTTCTACTGTTACTGGATTTGAGAAATCTAGAGATATTCCTGGTACACCTAGTTTTACTGCTCCTGCAGCATTTTCTTCTGATTCTTGTACTGTTGCTATTACGTTCTCTGTTATGAAACTTTGGAAATCAAATAATTGATTTGTTGCTTCTGTTATTATTGTGTTTGTTGGAAATATTGCATCTGTGTTGTTTGATTGGAATGTTACTTGTACTTGGGTTGTTGTTTGTGTTGTGTTATCTATTGTTCCATTATCTATTGTTATGTAGCCGTCATTTACTGCATCTTGCATTTGGGTATTATCTGGGTCTAAAATTACAATATCTAATGAATCATCAAAAACTGATACAGTTCCAGCATCATCAACATCAAATCCATCAAATCCAATATAAGTGCCAAGACGTAAGGTAGTCTTAATCTCAATTGTATGTTCTTGTGCTGGATTTAAATTCAAAATTTGATAAACAACCAACCCCATAGTTAAAGTTGAATTAGTTGGTATAGTATAAGATCCATGCAAAAACCCATCTACATATACATCATAACTTCCGCCAACATTAGATACACTATCTCTTGAACAATAAATCCGCAATAAATCAGAATTAGAAAGATTAAATTTGACAGAATCACCAACAACATTAGTGCGCCATAAATTTCCATTTATCCAATTATTAACAGATCCTGTAAAAAACCAGCTTCCCTCCATTGTAAAGGGATTTGATGGAGAGCCTATATCAAGTCTTTGAGTTCCCACTTCTGGCGTAAGCAACTGTTGTCCTACTGAGACAGAAGTAGTCCTTGATTCTGCAATAAAACTATCTTCAGCTACTGCATATGTTGATTGCGCTAAACTAAATAGCGAAACAATTATTATAATGCTTTGTGTAACTTTTTTTATATGTAACGTCATATTTTTATTTTTATTTTTGTCTTACAGATTTTATTATATCACACATGTCTTTTCCTACAAAAGATATTATTGTGATGACTGCAATCTTCCATCTTTCAGCCAAACAGCCCTATCAACATATTTTTTATCATCTGGCTCATGTGTCACCATTATAATTGTCTGACCGTATTTATCTACTAATTCACGCATAATACCCAAAACAACCGCCGCAGCCTCAGAATCCAAATTTGCCGTTGGTTCATCTGCAAATAGAATATCTGGCTTATTTACAATTGCACGTGCAATTGACACACGTTGTTGTTCACCTCCTGATAATTCTGATGGGAGATTATTTTCACGACCATGTAATCCTACTCTTTTAATAATTTCAAGCACTTCACTATTATATTGAGACTTTTTCTTTCCCAATGCCATCATGGGTAGTGCAACATTTTCATATAAATTTAACTCTGGAATCAAAGCGTAATCTTGGAACACATACCCAAGCATCTTTAGCCGAAACTCTGCGCGTTCTTTCTCTGATAATTTAGCAACATCTATACCGTCAATTTCAATATAACCTGAAGTTGGTCTATCAAGTAATGCAATTTGATGCAAAAATGTTGACTTTCCAGAACCACTACGACCCATCAGTGCTACAAATTCACTTTTTTTTAATTGTATATCAATACCTTTAAGAGCATATACTGGACTTGGTGAATCAGCTTTATATGTTTTAACAAGTTGTTTTGTTTGTAGAATAATTTTTTGCATAATTTTTTATTATCGCATCAATGTAAGAATTTTTTTACGAACCTCTTTTACTGCTGGAATAAATGAGCCTATAAGACCTGCCACAATAAAAAGCATAATACTCATACGCAATGCTTCTCTTTTAATTACTGGCACCATATCACCCATAGGAAAATCAATGGGATGTGCTCTGAAAAATCCAATTACACCAAAATTCATTAATAAAAATCCAAATATTACACCAAGTATAGTATAAAACATCCCTCTAATAACATAAGAATACATTACTGCTTTTTCTGGAATGCCTATCGCTTTTAAAATACCAATTTGCTTTCTTCTATTTACAATATCTACAAAAATGATGATAAATATTACAAGACCTGCAACAAGCGAACCAATAATCCGCAATATCGAACCAATCATATCAAAAGACTTGTTAATTGTGGCACCCATTGATAATTTATCGTTATAATCTGATATCTCATAATCTCCCAAGTTTATTTTTGAAAAATCAGCCACCGCTTCTTGTGATAAATGCTTATCAGTAAGCCGCACAATAATTTCACTCGATTCATTTGTCGTGCCAAGGACTGAATTTAAATCATCTTGCAAAACAATCATCTTTGAATCAGTGTCAAAATTCTTTGTCTTATAAATTCCTACAATTTCATATTCTCTACTAATATCATTATTATATTCTGCTGTGATGACGTCACCTGTTCGTACACCCTCTAGATCCTCTGGAAATACTGAACTTCCATACCCACCAGCCATATCTGCACCAAGTAAAGCTTTTCCATAATCATTATTTTCCAAGAATCTACCTTCGATAATATGTGATTTTAAATCAATAGACTCATTTTCAACTTCTGGATTTACACCAATAACACCTGCCTCAAACTGTGCCACGTCCCTACCATCATTATATTTATCATTTTTAAGTGTAGCTCCTGTACGCAAATGTGCTGTCACACTACTCACATAATAAAAATCCTGTATTTCATCTATAAAATCATTTGTATTTTTGATATATTTATCTCCTATCTGTGGCTCAATAATCACTTCACCATATTGATAATTAATTTTACCATTATCCATCGTAGCAGTGATCCCTTTAAATACAGCATCTACAAAAAGTAAATTCAAAAAAACAACAAGCATGATAAGAACCGTCAACATAAGAGATCCTTTATCCCCCCGTAAAATTGTTTTAATAGCCAAGAATAATGACAATTTTGCATTACTAAACATACTGCTCGAATTTGTAAATGATATTATTCCACATTTTCTAATTTTACCACCTTATCACCAACGCTCAATCCTGAAATTATTTCAATATTTTCATCTCCAATAATACCAGTTTCAAAATATTTTTTTACAAATGGATCTTTCTTATTATTTTCTGAATTCATCACATATACAAAATATCCTTCATCATCTTTTTGAGTAATATCTCTCAATACGATTGTTACGTTATTTTTATGTTCAATAACAATATCCACTTCAGCATTCATTCCATCTAAAATAGCAATATTTTCTTTATTATCAATATCTATAATCGTCTTATAATATGTGCTATTTTGATCAACTGTACTACCTGTATCCATCGATGCAAACGTACCTGCTATAGCGTTATTTGGATATGCATCAAAAACAATATATGCTTTATCACCTTTAGAAACCTTTGCAACATCAACTTCTGGTAATAACCCTTCTACCCGTAATGATTCTAAATCAATGATTTTCATAATAATACCTGACGCGACCTCTCCAACTCGTGCATTTTGTTCAATTATCACACCATCAATTGGCGATACAATCGTTGTTTTAGCTGCCTGTGCATATATCTCATTCAATGTTTGTCGTGATTGCTCTGTAGCTTTTTTAATGCTCTCGCGTTCTTCTGGCTTCAACACATCCCATTTACGTCTAGCTTGTTGCTCTGCCAACTCTGCACGTTCTACTGCAAGTTTTGCATTATTAATTTGTGCATAAATTGATTTTTTGTCCAAACGAAAAAGCTCTTGACCTTCTTCTACATAATCATTCACTGATACATCTACAGAATTGATCAATGTCGGTAACTCTGTAGAAATATCCGCATATACTTCTGGTGTCATTTGAGCATTAATATCAATTGTCTTTTCTACATCACCACTAGCAATAATTACTTCAGTATAAGATTGTACAATATTACGTGACCGAAAAAAGAAAATACCGCCCACAACGAGAATCAAAACAACAATAACAGTAATAATTTTATTTTTCATATTTTTTTTAAATTGAATTAATCAACTATTATAAGTATAACATTAGACATTTCATAAAAAAACCCCTACCATGTAATATATATAATTCATTAAGCATCTTTATTATTCATTATCTTAATGATAAAGTAATTATCAATATTATGCAAATATCTTCTGACAATAATACTGCTGCACTAGTGCAAAAAGAAAGTCGTGTCGCAACACTCTTCATATATACAATTGCCGAAAGAATGGGCTTACAGCTCACAGATATTCGATGTTTAGATCATCTAATGGAAAATCAATCAGCAACAGCTGGCGATATTGCCCGAGTTACTGGACTCACTACAGGAGCGGTTACAGCAATGATTGACCGTTTGGAAAAAATAAATTTGGTAAGGCGTACAGCAGACGAAAAAGATAGACGAAAAACTATTATCATTCTATACAATAAGAATTTTCATAAATCAAATATTATAACTAATTTTTTTACAAAAAATGTAACAGAATTGCTGAATATGTATTCTACAGAAGAACAAGAATTAATTGCCGATTGGAATAAAAAAATGACAATACTTTTTCAAGATGAAATTAAACAACTAAACTCTGTCAAATCAAAATAATTATCTATTATTATTTAATAACTTGTGCAACTTTTTTTGCTACACGTTCATCAAATGGATCTGGTATAACTCTATCAACTGTTGGAGTCTCTACACACTCAGCAATTGCATATGCAGCATCTACAAACATGCTATTTTTGAATTGTGTTATACCATTATCAAGCGCACCTCGAAATATTCCAGGAAAAGCTAGTACATTATTTATCTGATTTGGAAAATCACTTCTACCTGTAGCCACCACAAAAGCTCCTGCTTTTTTTGCAACATCTGGCATTATTTCTGGCTCTGGATTTGCAAGTGCAAATATTATAGGATCTTTTTTCATTATACTTAAAGCCTCTTTTTTCAAAGCTCCAGCAACTGACACTCCCACAAACACATCAGCATCCACCAATGCTTTTTTAAGCATTCCACATACTCCACCACCATTTGTAACTTGCATCAATCGAACTTTAGTATCATTTAAATCCACCCGTTCTTTGCATATAATCCCTTTACTATCACATAATACTATATTTGTAACACCAAATTCCAATAAGATATTTGTTATTGCAACACCAGCTGCTCCAACACCATTTATAACAACTTTTAAATCTTCTTTTTTTGTATCACGAAGTTTTAGCGCATTTATAAGTCCTGCTAAAACCACAACTGCTGTTCCATGTTGATCATCATGCATTACCGGAATATCCAAATCCTCTCTCAATCTTTTTTCAACTTCAAAACATCTAGGAGCACTTATATCCTCCAAATTGATCCCACCAAATGTTGGTGCTATATTTTTAACTAATTCAACTATCTCATCTACATTCTGAGTATTTATACAAATCGGAACAGCATCAACATCAGCAAATTTTTTAAATAATGCAGCTTTACCTTCCATAACAGGGATAGCAGCATGAGCACCTAAATTCCCAAGTCCTAGTATTGCGCTTCCATCAGAAACAATTGCTACTGTATTTTTCTTTATAGTTAACTCTTTTGCCTTACTAACATCTTCAGCTATTGCTCTAGAAATTGCCGCAACACCTGGTGAATAAGCTAATGATAAATCTTCTTTATTATTTAAATCCACTTTTAACCCCGTCTCTATTTTTCCACCTACCCTTTTATGTAATTCTATAGATTCTTCATATATATCCATATTTTCTATTATTTTATATTATCAATAATTTCAGCAAGTGTTTTACTTCCAACCCACTTTTTATTTTCTTCACCGACTTCATTGATTAAAACGAAAGTATGTTGCTTGCTAACGCCATAATTCTGCTTCAAATCGTCATCATCAAAATCAACTTTTACTATAGCAACATCTGTAGGAATATCATTTTTTTCTGATTCTATATTTTTTTCAGCTTCTACACAACTAGGGCACCAATCAGCTGTAAAAAAAACTACTACATTTTCATATTCACTCACACCATCATCACCATAATTACCGTAATATCCCGGAGCGTTATTTTCTTCTAAAATTTTTTCACCAACTTCTTTCAATGCTTCTCCCACTTTTTCCTTTCCACTATCAACAACTTTTTCAATAACGATATCTCCATGCTCCTCCATTATTTCACCAGCTTTTTGTCCTGCTTCACTTTTTATTTCTTGCACATTATTTCCACCATAACCAAACATTATTGCAGATATTCCAATTATCAAAATAATTAGCAATACTACAAAAATTTTCGAACCACCTTTATATGTTTTTTTCATAAAAATCAATTGCTTATGTAAATAAAGTTCCTACAAAATAAGCTATAAATGCTGCTGTCATACCAAGTCCTACGATTTCTAGAACTGATATAATCACACATTCCTTAGTAAATCTAGCTCGAATGATTCCCAAAACACCCAAAGCAATCGCTGCAAAAATACTAGCTGTAGCAAATCGTCCATCAAATGATGGGATGTCAAACATATACGGAAGAAGTGGCACTGCACCAAACATAATAAAAGAAATAAATGTAATCGAAGCGGCTTTAACAGGTGAATCTTCTGGATGTGCCATATTCAATTCATATCTCATCATAAAATCAGCCCAAAATTCAGGATTTCTCTTATAAATATCTGCAAGTGCTACTGCATCTTCTTTTGTAAAACCATTTTCAGTTAAAATTAAAACTGTTTCATCATACTCAAATTTTTCAGTTTCTTTTATTTCTTTATATTCTTTTTTCCATTCCTTTTCAAATAACTTTTTTTCAGCACGAGAAGATAAAAAATCACCAACACCCATACTAAAACCATCAGCAAACAAATTAGCCAACCCAAAAACTAACACAACCGTCACCGGAATAGTAATTGATTCATCTGATGTCATAGATGCTCCTGTAAAACCAGCCACCACTGCAAAAGTTGTAATTATTCCATCAATTCCACCATAAACAAGTTCTTTCAGGTTGGCTGAAAAAATAGTTTGATTATGAACTTGCTTCAAATGATTATTTAAAATTTCTCTATCCATACAACTTATTATATATCATCTACAATTAATTACAAAATAAAAAACATCTAAAGATTACTCTCAGATGTTTTTTGAAAACAAATTTATTTCTGTACTAGATCTCTAAGATCATACTTTTTTCCTTCTCGTTGCCATTTATTCAATGTGCGAATTGCAGAAGTTGAAAGTCGTACAGTCATTTTTAGTCCAGTGGCTGGATTTATAAGATTCTTCTTTTGGAGATTCACTTTGAACTTTCTCTTAGTTTTCACTTGTGAATGAGAAACTTTGTGTCCGCTAATAGAACTCTTTCCAGTGATTTGACATGTTCTAGACATAACTAAATATATAAATTATTATTTCTTTTCCCTGTAAACTGTATGCGTTTTAGTAATAGGATTAAACTTTTTCAGTTCAAGCTTAATACCTCGCAATTTCTTAGTGTTTTTGTGAGCCCAAATAATATGACCCTTTCCTTTTCCCTCTTCATCTCCAAGAGAAACAAGTTTTATAAGATTATCCTGTGACATAACATTTCAAAACAAATATTAACATAAACGCTTTTACCAGCGTTTTTTTACGTATGTCTTAGTATACACGATTATAAAAATATTGCAAGTAACCAAAATACTCACAATCAACAATAAACTCATCAGATACTAAATCACCCTCAATTTTTATATACTTACAAAAATATTGCATCTATATATTTAATTTTAACTATATATTTTTTTACAAAAAATCAACCTTTTTAATATCCATATTAAAGAGGCACTTCTTAAATTATCACTCCCCCACCCAAACAAACTTTTCCATCATAAAAAACTGCGTATTGCCCTGGTGTTATCCCTCTATCTTTTTCACTAAGTTTCACACTCAGTCTACCTACATCATTATATATTTTCACAATTTCACAATCATGAAAATTTTCTCCATGACGCAATTTCACTTGCAAAAATTTCTTTGTTGGAACATCATTTATCCAATTCATATTTCTCACTTCAAACTCATCTCTACTATAATCCTCACCTGAAAATCCATGTGATAGATAAACTATATTTTCTTCCACATTTTTATCACATACATACCACGGACCACCATTTATATCCACACCCCGTCTTTGTCCTATTGTATAAAAATAAAATCCATCATGCTCACCTAATTTTTCACCTGTTTCTTTTTCCACAAATTCACCCTTCCGAGTTCCTAAATGCTGTTTTACAAAATCACGAAAAGAGATTTTACCTAGAAAACAAATTCCCTGCGAATCTTTACGAGTTGCTGTTGCTAATCTATTTTCTCGCGCATACATTCTCACCTCTTTTTTTTGCATATAACCTATTGGAAATATTACTTTCTGTAATTGCTCTTGTGTCATCATTGCCAAAAAATATGTTTGATCTTTCACAGAATCTGGAGCTCTTTTTAATTTCACATCTCCATTTTCTATTTCTTCAATCTGTGCATAATGACCCGTTGCGATTTTATCAAAGTCTTTACCATATTTATCGTAAAAAGCACCGAATTTAACTTCTCTATTACATAGCATGTCTGGATTTGGAGTTAATCCCTTTTCCACTGAATCAATCGTATAGCTCACAACTTTCTCATGATATTCTTTTTGTAGTGGTACTACATTTAATTTCACATCACATTGTTTACACACTTTTTCCACATAAGATAGATCTTCTTCCCATGGACATTCACCCAAAAAAGACATTTCATCTTCAAGCCAAATCTTGAGATAAAATGCTTCTATGTCATGTCCTTGTTGTTTAAGTAAATGTAATGCAACCGAGCTATCCACACCACCACTTACCAATACTGCTATTTTCATATTTACTGATTTGCTAAAACATCAAAAAGTGACTCATCCAGAAGAAACTGCCACAAAAAAGATAATATTATCACAAATATAACTATGTAAATCACTGCTTTTATTGCAAGTTTTGCCATATTTTTTATTTATTTAAAAAATTATCAACAATCCTTGTTACTTCTTCTGCATTACTAGCATCCATAAGTTCAACTCTAAGAGCACTTGCATTTTCAAATCCATTTGCATATGCCTTGTAATGCTTTTTCATTATTGCAAAATTTTTCACTCCTGTAAAAAGTTCACCGAATAGTTGCGTATGTTCTACTAACACTTTCAATTTTTCTTCCACTGATATATTTTGAACTTCTTTTGAAAATAACCATGGATTACCAAAAACACCTCGTCCTATCATGATTCCATCACAACCTGTTTCTTCAACTTTTCTAACTCCCTGTTCTATAGTCGTTATATCTCCATTCCCCAATAATTTTGTTTCTGGAGCTATATCATTTTTCATCTCTACAATACTAGACATCAAATCCCAATGCGCATCCACCTTACTCATTTCTTTACGAGTACGAAGATGAACAGTCAATGCCGCAACATCCATTTCAAGTATATTTGGCAACCAAGTATCCATTTCATTTTCATTAAATCCAATTCTAGTTTTCACACTAACTGGCATATCTCCAGCTCCTGCCAAAGTTGCACTTATTATATCCTTTGCTAACGGTACATTTTGTATAAGCGCTGAACCTGTTCCTTGTTTTACTATATTTTTCTCAGGACAACCCATATTTATATCAATTCCATCAAATCCTAATTCATTACACAATTTTGCAACACCTTCAAAATTCTTTGGTTCAATCCCAAAAACCTGAGCAACTACTGGTCGCTCGCTCTCATCAAACCATAGATGATTCATTAATTTTTCTCTGCCCACTGGATGTGAAAGTCCATCAACACTCACAAACTCAGTAAAAATCACATCTGGTTCTGAATACTTTGCAATAATTTTCCGAAAAGCAGCATCTGTCACATCATACATTGGAGCAAGTGCAAAAAATGGTTTATTTAATTTTCCCCAAAATCCTTTATTTATCATATATATACTTATAATATCATATATAAATTATAATCATATACTTTATTTTATAAAATGTCTATCATTTCATAAAAATTTTCATTGACAAAATGCCAAAAAAATGATATATTTTGACCGTTAACAAGTATGTATTTTTACAATCAATCTACGAAGGAGTCATGAAATGAACAAAAACCTCGCACCCAAAGTTAAATCTATCGAATTTCGATACGGACCAAATGACAGTATAACTGACATTTGCGTCAAAGGCATAACTACAAAAAATGTGGCCAGTATATGTTCTGATTTAAGTGTTATATGTGGTCAACAAATAATTTTTCTAAATCAGAGTCGACGAAACCCTGGAAATCACCATTTCATATCAAAAACAGAAAGTTTATATTTAGACTTATCTGCACATAGAATCTTCCAAAAACAGTTTCCAGAACTGTTTCGTAAAACCCGAATCATCAAAGATGAACGTGCCTTTAAACTACAAGAAATATTTTTTGCTCTTATGGAAGTCCGAGTAAGAGATCAAAGGGATTTAAAAAATTTGCATAAAACTCTTGCGGATACCAGAAAAACAACATTGGGTAGCAATCCGGTGGATTATGCAACTGACAACTTTTCTGTAGTTGAGCAACATAAAATACTATCAATACGATTAGAAACCCTTAAAAATCGTATCAAAACTCAAACACACCTAATCAACCACTTACACAAAGAAGGCTGGTGTGGTCACTGCGAAGGACCTGGTTGCAAAGAGCTAATGCTCAAAGAAGACATCATTGATAACCTCACGCTTCTATGTCCAGAGTGCATAGAAAAATATAGTGACTAATTGCAATGATTACAACAATGGCATAAGGATAACATATCCTTATGCCATTTTTCTTATTTATGATATCCTAAATACATATGCTAACAATGAATACCAAATTATCTGAATTATCAAGAATTACAGATAAACATGCTAAAAAATTACAAAAATTAAATCTTTACACAACTAAAGACCTGCTTTATCATTTTCCTAAACGATATGATGACTTTTCTCATATCTATGACATCTCAGAACTTTATGAGGAAATGAATGCAACTGTTACAGGATTTGCAAACAACATAAAAACAACTCGCCTACCAACTCGCAGACTCACTATAACTTCAGCAACAATTTCAGATGATACAGGATCAATTGAAATGATATGGTTTAACCAAGCTTTTGTAGAAAATACATTAAAGACAGATAAAAAAATAAGAGTTAGTGGCAAAGTAGCTTTAAGTAAAAAAGGTATTATACAGTTCAATGCCCCCAATATAGAAAGACTTGAACGTACACCCACAAGTACTGGACGACTCGTCCCTATATATCCAGAAACTGCTGGCATTACTTCAAAATGGCTTAGATGGCAAATTCAAATGATATTATCAAAGGATATTGATTTTGAAGATATGATTCCACAAAATATCCTTGATGAATTAAAATTACAGTCTCTTGGAGATGCTCTAAAAACAATACACTTCCCTAAAAAAGAAATTGAGGTTGAATACGCTGCAAAACGATTTATGTTTGAAGAGATGTTTATCTTACAACTCATAACACTTCGCACTAAAGCATCTCTCAATAAAGAAAAATCTATCAAGATACCTTTTGATAAAAAACTGACACAAGACTTCATCGATACACTACCTTTCACTCCCACTGATGCACAGAAAAAAAGTTCCTTTCAAATATTGACAGATATGCAAAAAACAACACCCATGAATAGATTACTAAATGGTGATGTTGGAGCTGGTAAAACCTTAGTAGCTGCCATTGCCGCACTTGATTGTATTAAGGCTGGACATCAAGTTGCAATTCTAGCTCCCACAGAAGTCTTAGCTAGACAACACTTCAACACATTTATTAATTTTTTTGAGAAATACGAATATAACATTGGACTATTAACTGGAGCACACAAAATAATTGGCTCTCATCCAGCACTCACAAAAGAAGTTACTCGTCCAAATATGCTCAAAGCTATCGCAAATAAAGAACTGCAATTAGTAATTGGAACTCATGCAATAATTCAAGATGATGTTGCCTTTGACGATCTTGCACTTATAGTTGTAGATGAACAACATAGATTTGGTGTAGCACAAAGAGCAACTCTGACCAAAAAAACATCTGAAAGTAACGATGGAAATCCAAATACAGTTCCACACTTTTTAACTATGACAGCAACTCCAATCCCAAGAACTTTTGCTCTCGCGCTATTTGGAGATTTAGATGTATCACTACTGGATGAAAAACCAGGCAATAGAAAAGAAATTAAAACTCAAATAGTCGAACCAAAAAATCAAAATGAAATTTATGCTTTTATAAAAAATGAAATTGATTCAGGACGACAAGCATATATAATATTACCATTAGTCGAAGAATCCGAAGCTCTAAAAAATGTGAAAGCTGCAAAAGAGGAGTGCGAAAGACTTGATAATGACGTATTTCAAAAAGAAACTCTTGGACTCATGCATGGAAGACTAAAATCAAAAGAGAAAGAGTTGTTAATGAAGGATTTTGAAAGTGGAAAAATTGATATTTTAGTTTCCACATCAGTTGTCGAAGTTGGAGTTGATGTCCCAAATGCAACTGTAATGATAATAGAAAATGCAGAAAGATTTGGACTTTCCCAATTACACCAATTCCGAGGACGAATAGGACGTGAAAAACATCAATCACATTGTTATCTATTCTCAGAAAACACAAAAAGTCCTAGATTAAAATCCATGGAAAAATATTCAGACGGATTTAAACTTGCAGAAATAGATTTAAAATTACGCGGACCAGGTCAATTCTTAGGATCAGCACAAAGCGGACTCCCAGATGGCGCAATGAAAAACATTTCAAATATAAAACTAGTTACTATATCCCGAGAATATGCAATTCAAATATTAAAAAAAGACCCGAATCTAATAAAGTATCCAAAGCTTCAACAAAAATTATCAGAATTTTACGAAAATGTCCATTTGGAATAAATCATTGTTCGAATCCTATTGTCCCAACTGATTTTTCTAATAAAATAAAAAGTGACAACGAGTTCTCGTCATCACTTTATAAAAAAATATATTCATCAAACTCATTAAAGCCCTTGATGAACTCCTTACTCCCATCTTAATGTCCTATTGCAAAAAGAAGCCCAAAGGTATGCCAACACACTGAATCCCTGCAGCAACAATTAATGCGTTATTTCTGTGCTTTTTTTCAGAAAACACAAATGAGCTAATGACCAATACAAGAGTATTGAATATTGTCATTGCAAACACACTGTAAGCAAGGTTGACATTGATATTTGGAATCACAGGCAAAACAAATCCTGCAAAAACTACATTGATGATCAAGAATATAATCCCTACCTGGGGTGTTAATACTTTTCTTGACAACGATAATAATGGAACACCAAAACACAGACCTAACAAAAATAAGTTCATGTCATTCTCCTTTTGAGTAGATATTTTTTGTTAACATTTGTTGAAATTTTCAACATTAAATATTAACATTATTTCATGTTTTTGTCAACTTCACGACGGGACACTCTATTCCAAAACTGAATTTAAAATTGTTCGAACCTCATCTCATAGGTCCAACAATTTTTTTCAAAATAAAAAACCTCGATTTATTTTGTAAATCGAGGTTTTATAACTACACACATCCATTATGAGATATGCTCAACTTCCAGATTGTCCAAATTTAAAATCATGAAACCACCTCCAAAACCAAACATGCCATCGGGTGCAGGAATAATCTTTACACCAAACTCACTCATTAGCTTCGGTATCTCAATCCTTTCAAGATAGTACTTCTCGACACCTCGAGAAATTTCCTTATCGAAAGCGATGTTAAGTACCAATCTCAAAAGTACTCTAATTGGCAATAGCCACTTTGAAGTAAAAGCTCTGATAGCAACTTGATTAAATAAAAGTGAGATATTGGAATGATAATGTCCACAAAAAAATAATTCAATATTATCCTTGTGGTCATTAATTATCTTTAAAAACCGTTCATTGGACATTGAGTCAGGATCATGGACAAATAGTATAACTTTTTCATCTTTGGTCATATCCTTTTCTAAACGATCCAAGATATCTTTTTTCATGTCATCAATATTAAAGTCTTTTCCACATTTCTCCGTCAAGAGATATGGGATAAAACACAAACGATATCCCAAAACAACTGTAGAATAGTACAAATTTTTTCTACCTGCTAGTGTGAGAAATCTTTTAATGCTTGCAAGAGAAGCACCTCCTTCAGAATCAGTTGCTAATGGCAATGTCTTTTTGTGATAACCTGACTCATGATTTCCCATGTTCAAAGAAATCGAAAAAATATTGTTTTCAGCTTTAAACTGTCTGATGATATCCTGAGCCGACTGCAAATCTTCATCCGTCAATATACCACGCTCATTAAATGTGTTTTCCTGCAGGTCTCCATTATGAATCACATATTGAATTCCGCGACTCTTGATAACATGCTTCATTTTCTGCATCACATCATCTTTACCAATACCTCCAAATATTTGAATGATACGCTCTCCCAAACTCTTTTTTTGCGAATAAAACTTTTGTGCAGCAAAAGGAGTCTTATGCCAATCGGATGTTAATAGTATATTCATTATTTTCTCCCTGTCTGTATGATTTCACTATTTTATATAAATTGTTAAGACAACAAAATGACTATATATTATACAAAATAAATAACATTTTGTCAATACCATTTTGCAATAATAATTATCAAGTAATAACTTTACTGATACTGATATACACTACTGTTAAAGCAGAAAAAAACTTTATATTTACCATCATTTTCAAAGCATATGGGATGGTATTGAAACTTTCTTATCCCAAAGAATTATATAAAGCATGAATTTTTTGTGTTGCTAAATCTTGTAATTCCTCTTTCGATTGTCTGCCATTTTCATCTATGTGTATTGATTTATCAAAAATAACCTTACTATTTCGAATTCCTGTTGGCACAATATCCAAAGTTTCACCTGTAACTCTTTTATATTCCCTAGCAACAAGTGCATAGCCAGCATATGATCTACGATCGTCTTCTTCAATCCTGGAAAATGGTCCTTCTGTAAAAATAGCCACATTTTCACCACTTAGTAATAAAGCCACCATTGATTTGATATTTTTTATATTACCACCTCCCAATCCATCTACACCTTCTTTCACTTTTTCATGAGCCTCTCTTTCAGATACTCGTGATTTTTTTACAACTTTTTCTTGTTGTTTATCATCAAGATTAGAAAATGTTTCTCGTACAGAAACCATTCCTAACTTCTTCATCAACCACTTAAAAGCTCCTATTTTATCATTATCCCAATTTATTGTTTCTGCTGAAACTATATGAACTGGATCTTCTAATGCCGCAATAAGCCTGCCCGTTTCTCCACCTCTATGATTAGCTATAAATAACTTAGGGTTATCAGACAACTGCTCTTTTCCATAAACGTCTTTTAAAGCTAGTTTGCTTATCAATTTAAATATCTTATACACTGTAGATGGTTTTTGTATTTCTATGTAATCAGGTAGATTTTTTTCAATATACGAAAATATTTTTTCTTCTCTCTTTTTTTTAATAATATTCTCATCTTCCATTTTATCAATTAAAGCTATTTGTTCATGCAACTCTCCAATTTTTTCTGCATCTTTTTTGATATATATTTCAGTATTTTCTGTCTCACATTGCATTTCTTTTGCCTCAGATTTTTCAAAAGTTTCTCTATCTGTATTATTCGTTTTTTCTTGTATTCTAAATTTAGATTCATTCATAAATCAATATTCCTATTAACAATCTAAGTATAGCATACAAAAAAAGGCAATGTACCTCTCTGTCAAAAATGAGTACCATCTACTCCAAAACTAAATTCCAAACCGTTCAAACATCATACCATAGAGCCAACACTGCATTACTATTTTTTATCATAATATTCAATAGTATCTTCATACACTTGTACTAAGTTTTTGGCACATGCTGTTGTTGTATACTTTTCCTGAGCTATTTGACGAGCTGCTTTACTCATTAATTTTATCTTTTCTTTATCATCAATTAATGAAATGACTGCATTTATAAATTCTCTTTCATCTTCTATTACAGATATTCCATTGACACTATCCTCAATTAAATCTCCAACACCATTTTCACCGATTGCTACAATTGGTTTTCCTACATACATATTTTCTGTAACTATCGTACCTTGTGTTTCTGAAGTAGATGCATACACAAAAAAATCTCCAGCATCTAAATAATTTTTCACATCTTCTCGTTTAATTTTTCCTGGAAAAATAACTTGACCCAAAACATTTTTTAATTTAAAAATATCTTCCATTTCTTTTTGTAATTCTCCTTCTCCACCACACAAAAACACTACATCAGATTTTTCACTTAAAACTTCAGCAATACAATTTGCCAAAAATATTACATTTTTTTCTTCATTCAATCTAGAAACTGTGACTAAAACTGTTTTGTCTTCAGAAATATCATATTGGTTTTTTATTTTATTTCCCATAGGATTCACGAATAAATCCTCATCAACTCCAGAAGGCACAATACTTACCCTTTCATGCTCAACTCCAGCTATTTTTATAACATCAATAATTGATTTTGTTGGAACGATAACATGGTCACAATCTTCTGCAAAACCTGCTGCCTCTTTCATTGCCCAATGTCCAGATAATTTTTCTGGTATAAGTGGTGTATAGTGGGCATACCTGTCATAAAGTGAATGCCAAGTAAAAATAAGTGGCACATCTTTTTTTATAGCCCATTTACTTGCAACTGAACCAAGTAAGTTTGGATGCTGTGCATGAATTATATCTATATCTAATGATTTTATTACATCATCCATTTTGTGTGAATATGGTATAACAATAGAAAAATCAATCTTCGTAGGAGCCTTCACTGAAGGATATCTAAAAATATTCACTTCATCGTTGCTATTATCACCCCATTCAGGAGCAAACACATAAACCGTATGACCTAATGCAATTAGCGATCTACGAAACCCCTCCACTGAAGTACTTACTCCATAAGGATTTGGTAAATAATTATTCGTAAATATTGCTATTTTCATTGTTTTTAATTTTTATTTACAAAATCAACAACACTTTCAAACACATCAGAATGTTCTCCATTTCCCATAAAGTTATGACTTGCATCTTTTATAACACGCATTTCTTTTTTTTCAGAATTCACCTTGTTATAAATATTATAAATACTATTTTTTGATATAAGATGATCTTTTTCTGGTTGAATAATAAATATCGGCTGTGTGATTTTTTCTAAATTCTGATGAGAATTTTTTATAACCTCTAAAGCTTCAAATGCACTTGAAATTGGATATTTTTGATATGAAATTAATTGTGTTATGCTTGGTTTTTTATTTTTAAATTTTGGATAATATTTCTTTTTATATTTTGTAAATTTATTTACAGTCCTAGCTGCACATAGACCAGCTTTTTCATGTTTCATTTTATAGGGAGTACTCATAAGCACAAGACCATCTACATCTTTATTATTTGCAGCAACTTGTATAGATAAATTTCCACCCATAGACATTCCACCTAGGTACACTTTTTTATATTGTTTTCTTACTCTTTTATATGTTTTTTCCACATCAGATACCCACTGTTCCCAACTAACATTTTCCAAATGTTCAGGCTGTGTACCATGTCCTGATAGAAGTGGAGCATCTACCGCAAGTCCCTTATTATTTAATTGTTCCCCCAATACCCTCATCTCATATGGAGTAGAAGTCCAACCATGCACCAAAATAACACAGGTATCTTCTGTGCCTTTTAAGTGAAATGGTTTATTTATAATATTATTATCTTTTTCACAACACTCAATCATAGATTGTGGTAGATCACTATCACTAATTTTGAATGTTTTATATAAATTTTGTATATACTCAGTCATGTGTCTATCAATAAACAACTATAATTTATTTTATAAAATACTACACTGCTTTTCCTTTTTTTACAATACTATCACCATTAATTATATGGATCTTCGAGAATCTCTTTTGCTTTTTTCTTATCCCATTTATACCAAATTAAAGCACTTCCAATAAATAATGTAGACATTATCCAACCAGCCCATGATACATACTCAACAATTCTTTCATACATATATCCAAAAGAATACCCTATTATAACCAGAAAACCACTCCAAAAGATACCCCCTATAAGTGTATACATAAAAAATTTCCAAAATGGCATCTTCACTATACCCGCAGCAATAAATGTCACCCAACACAATCCAGTTGTAGATTTAACTGCTATAATTATTTTTCCACCATGTCCATTAAATGCTTTTTCCATTTTCAATACTGATGATTCCTTTATTCCTACTCTATATCCAATTTTATTTACAAATCTCATCCCCCATTTACGACCAATTCCATACAATAAAACATCTCCGATTATTCCAGCTACTAGAGAAATACAAAAAACTACATATACATTAAATACTCCCATTGAAGCCATAAATGCTGCAACTATTGCAACTATTGGACCTATAATCATCATCAATGGAATCATTATCGCGTATCCGTATTCATTCAAAAATTGTATTACTACCTGTCCATCCATAATGTTTATTATATATCATTTTTACTATATAATACAGTTATGGAAAACTTCAAAAACATATCACACTCCAGTGATAGAAAAATAGAAAATAATAAAATACATCAAAATAGTGAAAAAGGCTTTACCAGACGAGAATTCAATATTGGACTAGCTGCCGCTGCAACTGTTACTGCAATTGGAGGTACTAAATTTTTAACATCCCGAAGAACTGGAGAATTAGAAAATGATATTAGCCCTGAAGACCAACTTAAACTTGATTCAAAACTAGCAGAAATACAAAAACGATTAACACCCACAGACCAACAAACAGAAATTTTAAAAACAGAAGATGAAATTGTTGGTAAAACATTTAGACAACAAATTCAAGAAAATGGCTATATTTCTATTGACGCACAAACAAAAAAAGCAATTTATGACCATTGGCACAAAAGATATTCACCTGATGGTAGTGATTATAGTGGTGGACTGATAGAGGGCCTAAACCGAATGGAACCATGGATTGATGAAATAAAAGAAATATTTAATGATTATGATATTCCCTCAGAATATATTTTTTTAGCTATTCCAGAATCTCATTTTGATATTGATGCTGTCTCACATACTGGGGCAATTGGACCTTACCAAATAACAGCACAAACTGCAGACCTGTTCGATATGCAACATACTACTGCATATGATGAGCGACGCGATCCAATCTATAGTGCCCAATTATGTGCAAAACATTTGAAACACAGCTATGAACGATTTGGACATGATTGGTCACTTGCTCTCATGGACTATAATGGTGGATTTACAAATAATTATCTAGAATACGTAAAAGAAACCGAAAAAGTAACTCCATTAGAAATTCAAGATGAAATACACACTTTACAAAATGGCGAGACATTATCTTCAGTAGCTATAAAATATAATACATCAATACGACTTTTACGAAGAGCTAATAATATTTCAACTGAAGAGGTTCTTAAACTTGGAATTGGTAAAAAATTAAGAATCCCACAAGAAAGAAATATAACACTTGAAGGATTTAATGATTGGTTGGAAGATCGCATAAATGATGAGATCTCAGATGATAAACCTTATATTGTACAACCTGGAGATACGTTAACTAAAATTCAAACAAAAACCGGGATTGCAATAAAGGATATTATGTCGACCAATGGATTGACTGACACAATTGTTAAAATTGGACAAAAACTAAAACTACCTCCCACAGAAAGAACTGCAGACATTGTTAATAAAAAACTTAATGCTATATCAAAATTTAGTGAAAATATAAATTATCCAGAAAAATTTTTTGCCATATCTGACATAATAAAATCTGAAGGTCTTGATAATATATTACATGACACGCAAAGAATATATAAAATGATTGATATCCCAAAAGTAAATATTACAAAATTTACACACACAGTTACACGTGGTGACACAGTGAGAGGTCTTGCTATAAAACTCAAAAGAAAATATCCACAAACCCAATTAACAATTGCCACTATAATTGGAATGTTTAAAAATACACATAATTTAGATACAAAATATACTATACGCAAGGGACAGAAATTAAGCATTTCATTTCCCATGGAAAGACCTGCTACATTATTAGATATTTCAAAAAAACATAATTTAGCTATTAATTTTCTACAAAAACTAAATCCTGCAATATTAATAAATAAAGCTGAGTTGCCCAAAGATATTAAAGTTAGAATACCTAAGTAATAACAAAAAAACAACTCCTATTAATGGGAGTTGTTTTTATATTGTTCTTTTTTTGCTCTAATTCATTAGACTATAATATCCTTTCTAACGATTCCATCTTTAACACGTATTTCACCACGCTTTTCGAATTGTTTACCACTTATAGGCTGTCCTTTTGCCTTAATATTATATAATCCATTATCTGCAAGAAGATAATACCTACCAATTGAATCTGTTACAGCAAATCCCTCTTTATAACTAGTTTCTTTTTTATAGAGATTAACAACAGCAAATGGAATTGGCTTTCCATCACTTGTTTCCACTACACCATATTTCTTTTTCTTAAAGAATTTTTGAAATATAAATAACACAACGTAGATACCAAGTACAACAAAATTAAATATTGACGGGTAAAAATAAGTAATTATTATAGTTGCACTAAATCCTATAACATAAATTGCTGTAAAAAAGTACTTTTTAAATATTGACCAGTTAGAATTATATTGTTTCTCCTTCTTAACAGCATATTCCTTCCAATCAATATTATCAGATTTCATAGCAATATTTGAAAGCATAACGTGATCTTCATTTATTTCAACTTCTCCTCCATCATAAATATTTCCATACAATTCGTCATTAGAATCATTAGTCATTAATTTATAATCTTTTTTAGCTACGTTAATAATGTAATTTCCTGGACTTACTAAAAATCCAAATCTACCATCTTTATCAGAATATGTTGTTGCCATCTCCTTGCCCATTGTATCCAAAAGTACAATCTTTACAGCTGGGATAGGAACTCTTGTTTCACTATCAAATACAACTCCCCAATTTCTTTCTTCCTTACGCCTTCCTATTATTCCAAATAATTCCAAAAATTGTAAAAATACAGTACTACTAAATGCTCCTGGCATAGCTGCAAATAACGGTATCGAAGATCCAGCTAGTGCAGCCGTTGTCCCAGCTACAGCTCCTACAGTAGCAGCAGTTTGATATGTTCTCTTAGTTTCCTCTGGGGCTATAGTTTCTCTAGCTTTTTCTTTTTTTACACTCTCACCAACATACGAATCATCCGCTTCATCTAACTCTTCTTCCAATTTATCTTCTAGTTCTTCTTCATCTACATCAGTAGAACCACCTGAAATATCACAAGCTCCTATATAATCACCATGATCCAAATGCTCTTGAAGTGATAATTCTGCAATTGAAATAGTATCACCCTTGTGACAAATAATAATCTTTTTACCTTCAACTTGTGTACATGCACCAACAGTAGCTCCTTGATCTAAATAAGTCTGCAATTCTGATTGCAAAACAATTATTGTAATTCCATCTGAACAGATTTCAACTGTGGGATCTGGAATACTTACAGTATTTGTAGTTGCACTTTTTGAACTTGAATACTCACTTTCATAATCCTCACCATCAAGAGAATATTTAACCTTAAATGTATATTCTGTTCCCGAATTAAGTCCAGTTAATCCCAAAACCACCTCGCCACTACCATCTGTTTTTTTACTAAAATCAACTGTAAATGTATTTCCGGTTAATTCATTTTTTATATGAACAATAAAATCCAAATCTTCATCTTGTCTGTCACTAACTTCAACAATAATATCTAGTGAACTAGTTGTGATATTATCAATGCTTTTAATTTCAGGATCAGACAAATCTTCTTCATCTTTAATAGTCGTTATAGTTTTTGAATTCGAATACTCACTAAAATTCAAACTTCCATTTCTAGTATATTTAACCTTAAATGTATATTCTGTATCAGGATCCAAACTATCCATATTAAGTATCACATTACTTCCAGTAATATTTTTTGTCATTTGTACAGTATATGAACCTCCGCCGCTAACTTCAACAATAAAATCCATAAAACTTCCTATAAAACTAGGATCAATTGCTACATTCAAGTCTACTGTATTAATAGTAACATCATCAATAGAACTAAGAACTGGTGCGTTAATTAATGTTGTAGCACTGTCCATATCAGAATCACCACTAAAAACTCCACCCGGCCTAGAATATCTCACATTAAACTCATATTCCGTTCCCGGATCTAGCCCTGTCACATTTAAAATAGTTTGTGCATTAGAGTCAGTTCCCTGTGTATAATTAGCACTTGAGACATCTCCTGAAACAACATTTGTAATCGTCACAACATAATCAAGTATTTCATTTGCATAACCACTGTATGTATTTTCAACTTCAGTAAGTAAATCTAGGGAATTTGTAGTTACATTATCTATACTAATAATAGATGGAGTTGCTGGAACAACAACCAAACTATTATCTACAGTCACACCTAAATTTTGACCAGCGTTCTGAGTAGCTGCCTCAACATTAGAAAATACACCTACAATAACAAAAAATAAAATTGTTATAATGACTTTTTCAAAAATTTTTTTCATATTTTTTTATTTAATTTACATCTTTTTAAATTATAACATTTTTAAATAACTTTGCACACCAAAACTCTCAAAATTAACATATATTATATATACTTGATTTTTTATAAAAACACTGTTACAATAATTCCCGTACTAAAGAAACAACAATTTATCAGACCTTGCTATAAAAAGGTCCGGTCGTCTAGTGGTTAGGACGCCAGGTTTTCATCCTGGTAACCGGAGTTCGATTCTCCGTCGGACTACAAATGTGCACTATTTTTAAAAACACCTCTATTATGTGAGGTGTTTTTTGTTTTGAATTATTTAATTTTTTCTATTGATAATACCCACTAGCATCAGAAGTGGCTGTGTATGTCACAGATCCAGTATAAACTCCTGAAGGTTGTGATGGTGATACATCTACTTTGTAACATACATCAGTTGTTGATGAAGTTGAATTATATGCTGTGTATGCTGCTATTGCTTGAGCTGTTTGTGGTACACCTGCATATTCTGCATCATCATTTGTTGTTCCTTCTTCACACAGATCTCCTGAGGTTGTCCATATGTTATTGAAGGTGTTATGAGTTGTATCATTTTGTGGAAATTGTATTACTGAGAAGCCTAGACCTTTTGTTGTTGGAGCGTTCCATGTTTCTGTTGTTTTTGTTGTTTCACTGAATTGTGTTAGATCTGGTATTTCATCTGTATTATTTGAATGTACTAGAGTTGTATTTGAAGCTCCATTATCATTTATCATTGATAAATAATAACCTTGGGTATCATTTGTTGTTACTATACAAGTTGATTCTCCTACTGCTGGAGTTCCTGCTATTACTATTCCTGGGTTTGCTACTGTTCCTAGTATTACATCATAATCTCCTGTTACTCCATCTTTATCGTAACAATCCATTGATAGAGTTGCATTTACTTCTACGTTTAGGTTTAGGTCATCTATTCCTGTTATTGTCCCATCTCCGTTTACTATATAAGTTGTTGCGTGGTTTGTTGTGAAACTACATATTCCGTTTGTTATTGTACATGTTGTATGGGTATTCCATGTAGTAGATCCTTCTAGTTGTGAGAGAACTTCTAGTTCCATATCATTGTAAGCTTCGCTTACAGTTATTTCCATTGTTATATTTTGTGAAAAAGATAGGTTTTCATTTGGTATACCTAGTCTTACTGCTCCTATTGCATTTGGATGATCTCCTTTTTCTTCTGATAGTGTATTCTCTGTTATGAAGTTTTCAAAGTTAAAGTTTTGATTCAAGCTTTCGGTTATTACTGTATTATTTGGGAATATCGCATTTGTTGTATTTGATTGGAAGGTTACTTGTACTTGGGTTGTTGTTTGGGTTGCGTTGTCTATTGTTCCGTTATCTACTGAGATGTAGCCATTTGTTTCTAAATCACTCATATCTGTTGTACTTGGATCTGGAATTGTTTGATTTGTTAATGGATTTGTTGTGAAACTTTGTTCTTCTCCATATACGATTCCTTTTTCATTTGTTGCTTTTGCTCTTATGTAATATGTTGTGTTTGGCGTTAGGCTTGTTAGGTCACAAGAGTATGTTCCTAATGCTCCTACACCTGCGGTGCAGTCATCAGTGTAAGTTTCACTTACTGTTCCCCATTGGATTTCTCTTGTTGGATTCTCTGTTCCTATATCTGTTATATTTGCATTTCCTATTGCCGATGTAGTTCCTATATTATTTGTTGTGTTTGTTATTGTTTGAGCTTTGTTTGTTAGGAAGTGGATGTGGATTGCACCTCTATTTATTCCTCCTGCGTCATCATCAGGAACACCAACTGCAATATCTTGAATACCATCATCATTAACATCACCTATATATGCAATATTTCTTCCATAACGATCATCATTTACAAGTGTTGGACCATTTATTGTATTAGAATTAACTTCAACCGTTGATTTTACCGAACCATCCATATTCATAAAATGAATATGGATTGTGCCACGATCTGTACCAGCTGCATCATCCAAATAAGCTCCTACTGCAATATCTTCTGCACCATCATTATTAAGATCTCCTATACCCGCAACTGACACACCATAAAGATCACTGTCTGCAAGATTTGGACCATTTGTTGTTGTACTATCAATTTTTATAGTTGAATCAATAGAGCCATCTGTATTCATAAAATGAATATAGATTGCACCACGATCCGTTCCATTTGTATCATCACGATAAGCTCCTACTGCAATATCTTGTACACCATCATTATTAAGGTCTCCTATACC